>Ga0126342_10018476_pt1 | contig 11945 bp, 7 predicted proteins | sample Cyp1metagenome_FD_92528 | JGI IMG/M metagenome (GOLD analysis project Ga0126342, IMG submission 92528) | Coral microbial communities from Lord Howe Island, Old Settlement Bay, Australia - Cyphastrea 1 metagenome | ecosystem: Host-associated > Invertebrates > Cnidaria > Coral ... | reverse complement strand
GGATGGTCGTGGTTGAGGTCCGGCAGGGAACACTGGGCGTGGATGGTCGTGGTTGAGGTCCGGCAGGGCACACTGACGTGGATGGTCGTGGTTGAGGTCCGGCAGGGCACACTGACATGGATCACAGTGGAGCAGGAGGAGGACGAGGAGGACGAGGAGGAGGAGGAGGAGGAGAAGGAGGACGAGAAGAGGGAGGAGAAGGAGGAGGACGAGGACGAGGAGGAGGAGGACGAGGAGGAAGCAACTGACATAAAATCTAACAACCCTCACCTGGCAGGTGGGGAAAAAACAATTTTCGTCTTCATTTTGTTGCTTTTAGTTCAACTGATGGATATCCAATGTTCAACTATTAATGTTTTCAATATGTGTTTAGTTCATATTGATCATATTGCATTAATTTTTGTCAAATGTTTTGTCTCGTTCGCCTAAAGAATTGCAATTTCCACCCACACGGATTGGCAGTTTTGTCAAAGGATTGCAGGGATTCTGTGTGTACAACGCCTGCGGCGGTGGCACCGGATCTGGTTTGGGTTGCCTCATGTTGGAGCGTTTGTCCCTCGGCGAAACCTTGGGAAGGTTTACCCCACAGAACACAAAAAATGGGGTATACCGGTATACCCCTCAATGTTCTATTTTATAGGGAAACTGATGATTAACCAATGGAATAGCCAAAGGATTTGGGGGTACACTATGGTACACTGTTTTCACACAAAACCACATATACACAGCCATGTTTTTGAGCTATGCCGATGCAAATGGGTTGCATGATGTAGCTCTCCTGGTCACTAACACTTGCACCTGCACAACTCGCAAATAGGTCATTGGAAAAACACCGATACTGCTGGGTGAAATTTCAAGATTGTTTCGGCAACATTGCTTTGTTTTTTGTTGCATGATGGTCCTGATGGTGTGCTAGTTGATGCCGCATAAAGAAAAATCCTTGGTTGTTCCACCTTTTCGCTAGAGACTGACCAACGCCTACCCTCTGGTAATGACTAACAGTTTGCTATTGAAAATGGCCATTGAAATACTGGGTTCATGTTGTTTCTTGTCTCGTCTCCCCTGAAGTTGTCTCAGGTCGGTGTGCCGTGGGGAAGTGTGTATAAAAGATACATATGTTATTATTATTCTATTGGATCATTGCTTATTGTAAGACCACAAAATGCATAGGCACGCTGAATTTCACCAACATGAACCTACCATTTGTAGTTTGTAGTCATAAACCCTCTTCTTGTTTGTTTGTCCATTGCAGGGCACTTAACGCAGGGGCACGCTGGTTGTCATAAACGTGTTCGTTTATTACTTGGTTTGATACTTGTGACATCCAAACGCAGTGGCATGCTCGGTCAAAGAGAATATGTGGCCCTGGGTATTTCAATGATTTTGTGCAGCACAACAGATCTTGCGCTAACATCGGTGTGCCTGCCATTTGGTGCCAGTGGGTGGGAGCTGGGTCGATGTTGTAACAAGTGCCGATGACAAGATCTTGTGCCAAACCGTGGTGTGACTATAGGAAATGGGGAGGGGCCCACATGGGCAGCACCTATGACTTTAACTTACTGATGTATTTTTTGGCACTTCGCATAGGCACACGATGCTTACCTGGCTATCACGGTTCCTACGTCTCAAACAGCCTGTGCCCGCTCAAATTTGTCACCGCCGCCTTGTTTGCCAAGCTTGCGTCCCTTTGTCTCCCCTCTGTCTCCCTTACTCGCCCTTTGTCTCCTCTTCTGTCTGTCTCCTTGCTCTTGCCTGCAGCTGCTGCTTGGCTTGGTTTCCTCTTGTGCTCCACCGCTGAAAGCTCTTGAGTTTTACTGTTCTGAAAAGAATGCGAAAGCGTGTGGCTACCAAAGAGTGTGTCAGGAGACTTAGGGGGTCAGTCTCCCAAAATTTGATTTCGGACCTCGTTCGGACCTCGTTCGCACCTCGTTCGCACCTCGTTCGGACCTCGTTAAAATTGCAGCCAGTCAAAGCCCAGCCGTTTTGGAAAGGCTTTGCAATGGTCTGCTACTTGGTCTGCTGCTGCTGCTGCTGTTGTTGTTTGTGCTGCTGCTTCTGGGCAGGGCGCGGTTTTTGGGCAGAGAACCAAGCGATTTGTGAAAAGGCTGGAAGCTGTGCGGAAGAAACCAAAAGCATAAGAAAATGACTTGAAAAAAGAAAGTCGATCCGATCAGCGGTGTGCCATGGGGAAGTGGATGAAAGGGTTGATTGGCATGAAGTAGAATTTATCATAGAAACCATAGGAATGTGACGTCGATCACATCCAAGTTTGTATGTTGGAAATGCCATGAAACTCGGTGTGCCATGCGGAGAATTGGTTACTTTTCTCATTTGGATGGAAGGCAGCTGTTTTGCTGTCATTGCGTGTGTGCCAATGGCGGTTGCCCACTTTCAACATGGTTTTATCACCAAAGGAGATGGTATTTAAATATGTGGTTCACAATGGCACGGAAACATTTTTAATATTTTGTTTGCCAAACCAACGATGGCGTGGTACCAGTGTGCCAATAGGATTTGGTCCCTGGGGTAACTTCCGGTTGGACTGGGGTAACCCTGTGTACCATTGGGATGGGGTAACTTCTGGGTGCCTGGGGTAGGAAACAACGTCCGCCAGTAGTGGATTTACCCATTGAAAATGGTGATTTTTCACCGTTATGTAAACGTTTACCAGAGGGTAACATTTGCCATCAATGAAATCGACAACTGTCAGAGGTCTGTGGACTACGGCAAGAAGAGCAAGATTTCTTTCACCGTGTGGTGCTGCCCACAGGTGGCTACCGCAGTGGTAGAACCCTACAACACCGTCCTGTTTCTTGGCAAATCGCATCGCGGTGAAAAGTGCTCGGTTTTGGTGCATTCCAGTTGCATTTTACAGGATTATCGGATTATCTATTTTATTTCTATGATTATGTTGTATTTTGAATATGAAACTTATTTTGAAAAGGAATCTGATTTCAGTCACTTGCCAGCTTCGTTTGGGATGTTTTGGGTCTTAAGGTTTCCTTGACTGGAACTGGGCGTGAGGTGTGTGCATTCTTTGCTGGAGCACACTGATGTGACCATCATGTATGCGACTTGTCCGAATCATGTTTTTTCTTTGTGTTCCATATATTCCAAGTGTTCGAACATCTTCTTGGAACTTGTTATTTGATGTTATTGGTCCGCCTACGATGAGTGGGTGTCCCAAGTTTTTTGCTTTTTTGACAAGTGCTAGCAAGAAGTCGTGATTAATGGTATAGAAAATGAACATCATTCACCGTCCTGCTTGTCAAACCTCTACAAAAATACTGGATTTGCCGCGTTCATGAAGAACGTGGCCCTCTGAAAAGTTGGCGTTCACCAAATAAAAGGGGGAAACAATGGGAAACCTGTTGTAATTTTTGAGATTTGACCATTCTGAATCCAAAGTGGGTAACAACATGTAACAACCATGTTATACCGTAGCAATGCATGGAATATCCTCAGGTATGGATTTCAAATCACTGGCAGTCGTTGCTAGTCACCTTCCGAGGACAATGAGGCACTTTACGATATTTGTCGCAGGAACTTGGACATTGAACGTCCAACCTACACCAACCTCAACAGGTTGATCGCCCAGATCATTTCCTCATTGACACTTGGATTACTTGGATTTTGAGCAATCTTTGAGATCCTATTATTATCAAAAAACACTGACCAGTCCCGGTTTTTTGTATTGGACTGTATGGGATCATTTCCTCATTGACCCTCGTTTCCAACAAGATCTTTTTTTATCCCCAACATATTCCTGACCAAACACTGACCCGCAAAGCATCCAGGGGGATGTTCATGGGGAGTAATTTTTGCTCATATGTGTTTCGTTTGTTCGGCCGCTTTGATTCTTTCTGACATTTTTTTTGAACCCAGTTGTGTCTTATGCATCGTGTATCAAGCCTTACCCTATCAAACTTCCTACCAAGCCTAGGTGGGAAATTTATATCTATGAATGGCCCCAATGATCGGGCCCGGCAGGGACACATCAACCTCTCACGCTGTTTCTGACTCTGCCTCTGACTAAATCCCTCTTGTAAATTCTTGTAAGTCATTGCATTGATTGTCCAAAACATATTTCTTCGCCCCCCACAATCCAATCCTGCTCGCCCTGCTGTACAAAAAAACGACTTGACACTGTTTCCAGGTCCTTTTTTTCGTTGCTACAAGTTATATAGCCTTTCCGCAAGTCTCGCTGACCAAGGACAGCTTCGCTGCGCTTTGATGGTGCGCTGAACGTGGACATCACCGAATTCCAGACAAATCTCGTGCCGTATCCCAGGATTCACTTCATGCTCACCTCCTATGCTCCAGTTATCTCTGCGGAGAAGGCATACCATGAGCAGTTGTCCGTGGCAGAGATCACCATGTCTGTCTTTGAACCAGCCTCCATGATGGTGAAGTGTGATCCTCGTCATGGCAAATACATGGCCTGCTGCATGATGTATCGTGGATGCTTGGCTGGACTTTAGAGTTTCTGTTGTGGCCCTTGTTGTCCTGATTGCCATCCTCATCGTCGTCCTCGTCTTCCTGGTTGTTCTCATTGCTGATGCTGTTGCTTTTACACCTGGTCCCTAGCCACCGCCTATGTGTTTCCCCTGCTTTGCGGTCGGAATATTTTTTACATACAGACATGAAAGAATTAAATATTTTGTCGGGCTTGTGGCTTGTGCCAAAAAAAGTACAAACATGTGATAAACACAAATCATTGACTCAAACATATGTAAGAATACATTTACAATTTCATTTGTTTACTGGGGGTACATGTCAATCATCTATTGTTCAGCTTGTCAGTTAATATGTTGTGTGACTGTCAAACACCTTTTTGAAGGCTGAACTATTTAGAAAATATGTTTGAACAAAGCAGCTGTGAGGGTGAGCATGGTTCAGAATGCCGAAAATTGCCCAGGGATGCTGCGATATTTTTCCAAGGAGATGTGGTGCCAAAGGATGTGAATGCAGCCGTGGCTACTATCAAGACCAAGCGAACCATTCAGTTCGTGGACTGGTGCCCAACTGGCTTCAAGTGTGGAATCAATTATCAGCCACCTACGGTTTCTGCACAGTGTGCTTAAGGTAAGATGTTTCTATGTTCCGCAATCAAACGACCCACCATCTACAGCGGGGATGTATGATCTAGATTCTAGCTGTTACATGTTGTTGGATCATTTGCATCATTTTAGATTACGTTACGGGATTGTTTTCTTGTTTAACTGTAATTAATTCAAAACACACACATAAAACATATCATATTCTATTGTTTGAGCCCAAGGACGCAAATCCAAGGTGGTTCCTGGAGGAGATTTGGCCAAGGTCATGCGCGCCTGCTGCATGATCTCGAACTCAACAGCCATTGCAGAGGTCTTCTCCCGCATTGACCACAAGTTCGACTTGATGCAGCGCGGTTTTCAAATGAGTAACGGACAAATTATATAAGGAGTGGGTAGTTTGACCAAGGTAGTAAGGAGTGGGCTTGGGATAGTCAAAATGGGGTACAAACGTTTGGATGTGACGTGCACAGGTCCATGAGAAAATTGGCTTTGTTTTTCCTAAGAAACTTATTTGAGCTTTATTCGTTCTGCAAGGGCTGTTTGACTCTGATGTGTGGAAATAGGTTTGGTGGGGGTAGGCGGGATTGGTCATGTTCCCATAAGTTGCTGACATTCTGCTTGCACGTTTCGCGCCTGGGTTGCCTGGAACATCTACGTCCATGAGAAAATCCTTGGGCAAGACTCACAGAAGTGGGTGAGGTGTGTAGGGTGTATGTATGCCTTCATGTTCTGCCATCGTTGGATTTGAAGATTTTGAAGTCTGAAGGGTCATTCAATTTGATCCGCAAGAACTTTCAGTAGAACAGGAGTTCTATGGTTCATCATTAAATGTTAAATTAATATAAATTAATCATATTATCAAAGGAAGTTTCCAAGTCTATTCTTCCGTTTTACGGACACTTGAAAGTCACCACCGCCACCACCACCACCAGCAGCACCACCAGCACCAGTAGCAGCACTATCACCACTACCACTGTCACAACCAGCACTATCACCACCACCAACAGCACTACCACCGACACCACCAGCACTATCACTGCCACCACCACCACTATCACTGCCACCACCACCACTATCACCACCACCAGCACTATCACCACAACCACCACTATCACAACCGCCACCATCACCACCACCACTACCACAACCACCACCAAGTCAAAGGACGGCAGCAAAGAAGTCTCACAGCAAAGACGTCTCACAGCAAAGAAGCCTCGCAGCAAAGAAGAATCACAGCAAGGAAGAGCCACAGCAAAGAAGAATCACAGCAAAGAAGTCTCACGAGATCTCACGAGTGTATTTCGCAATCATGAAGTGCATATCTCCTTATCATGAATGAATACTCTTTACTGTGAGAACAGTGAGCTATTAACCATGTAATATAAACTTTCAAAACCTTATCTTAAAGTCTTGAAGTTATTTTGTCGCACTTGAGCCAAAGGCGTCGGGATCAGCAGCCTCCAATTTGGAGAAGTCACCGCCGCCAACTCCGCCTGAAAGACTGAGAGTCTTTTATGAGCCTGCCGGATGAGCCCGTTTTTGTCAGGTCAATGTCAGCCGAGTCCCCAGCTTCAGCAGAGAGCGAGCCGAAGATCACAGAAACCAAGGTTTTCAGAGTTGGGAATGGCAAAGCATACCACTATGCTGGATGCCATCACCTTCGGCGCATTGAGACGAAGGGAAACCTTGCGCTCCGTCTTTGCTCATGTGTGCAGATCTCAGGTCCTGGTAAAGATTTGCATTTGCACATTGGTGATGATAGAACACTGCATCAGTCAACTCGTTGCAGTCTCTACAAGCCTGTGTGGACGGGAGATGGCAGAGTGTACCATAGAGTCTTGAGTGCATGCTCTCAGTGCTTTTAGAGCCATCGTGCAGCCAAGAGCTTAGTTCAGACGTCGGATACGTCGACCAGCTTAGTTCAGACGTTGGATACGTCGACATGGAAGTTAATGCCTTCAGGTTTCAATTTCAGTTGTGAGGGGGTTTGGAAATGTGCAGTTCCATACCATGAAACTGTCATAGCAGATGGCTGTTTTCCATTTCCGAGTGCAACTGCATTGAACCTTCAGAGCTTGCATGGTTGCAACGTTTGCAACATTGAACGCTGGAGAAATACTTGGCTTTGGCTTTGTAACGATGGACGGTCGAATCCTCAGCTGTGTTGCCAAAAGATACACATCAAAAACATTTCTCTAATAGTGTATAATGTAAAAAGCGTGTCAGCAGTTATCAAGTCATGCAGCTTTTTTTCTGAGCCACTTGGTTGCCGAGGCAAGGGAATGCAAAGTGATTATTTAATTGTACAAATCCTAAATCCATTTGAAACTCACATGTGTAGCAGTGCAGGCAAAGAGAATGGAGACAGACATGTTAGGTGTAGTAATGACCAAGCTGAACCACGTGCAAAAATCAGCAGATGACTGGCAATTCGCAGTAAATAAGCTTTTTGTACCCTTCAGGAGGAACAAAGTTTATGCTTCTTGAAAGCTGTACAAAACATCCATCTCGGTCAATCGCGGATCACATTTTCAAGTCCGTTTTGTGTGCCAGGAGTGGGGACTGTAAGTCACCTTTAAAAACCAATATATAAGAGTTTAAAGATTTTGGAGGGCGGTGATGCGACCGGGGGCACAACAAGCTCCATGCGACTTTCCCTTAGCCAGCTATTACGCTACTACTGTCGAAACTTCCGCCTGGGGCGCAGCCGAACGCGGTGTTAGCCGCCAATTGCCGCAAACACCGACTGAGCAGACCACCCGCCCAACTTCTCCATGTAAAAGTCAAGGAGAAACAGATGTGCAAGCGGAACATACTTGTTTTCCAAGCCTCCGAGGTGGGGCCGTCACAGGTGGCTCAAACAAACTGCTGGCAATTTTGTCCAAGTGCTTAGCAGAATACGAAAGTGAAAGTGATCCCGCTGCAAATGGTGTGGATAGTGAACAACAGTTGCTGGAGGAACTACAAAAGCTGGTTCAGAGACAGCCAAAAAATTTGTTGCAAGAGCTGAAAGCACTGGTGGCGAAGTTCACTCGTGCAGAAGCTGAGAAAAGACACAGTCACTGGAATGGTGCCTCATTGCAACCCAAAAACGATTGGGTTACAGTTGTCCGTGGCAAGCCCAAAAAACCCACGAACGCAGAGAAAGGACCGGCAGTGAACCAACAGCTGCCGGGAAAGTTGAGAGCAGATGACTGGAATGCCAAGATAGCTCAAACGTCAGATGAGCTTGAGAAGCTGTTGCAGACAGAGAAAAAAGTTGTGCTCGCTCCTGTGAAGAGCGATTTTGCGGCCGACATGTGGGCACTTCTTAAAGCTTTCCCAACTGCCAAAGCCACACTTGTTTTGCCAGAGTCCTTTCCGGTGCATGAGTTGTCCACTAGTTTAGATTCCACAAGCTGCATTGCGAGAGTGCCTATGCTGGTGCGAGGAGCTATTGTGCAACCGAAAGTTTGTTTGCTGAAAAAAGGAGGCGCGGATGCGCCGCAATTTGACCGGAAAGAAGTGTCAATCAAAAGTGATGGGAAAAAAGTTGAGACGGTAGTTTTGCGAGCAGCCACCCACAGAGATTTGGTGGCCAATTTTGAAAGATTACAGCGAAATCCCGGACAATCTGTCCGCTCCTGGATTCAATGGTCAAAGAGTTGTCCCTTAACTCAAGTTGGGGACACATGGGGATGGAACTTGTCAGGTCAAATCGTTTCTGGTGTAATGAGAGTTGACCTGAGAGCAGTCCCTGCGCTACTGCGAGCTAGTGGCCAACGCCATCGGTGTCATCGTTGGTATTTTGAGCCACTGCGTTTTGATGCTCCTTTGTCCAAGCCATTTGACAAACTCCCTGAGACACATTGGGTACAGGATGTGAGTTTGACTATGGAACAGAAAGCAGCCAAAGCTGAAAAACAAGCAGTTTTGTCTGACCTGGGTGTTAGACTTGGCACCCGACATGTAGGTGTACGGCAGATTCCTTCTTCAAGCAATTCGCCAAGGCCTCGTATTTGGAAAGCCACTGGGATACCCCGCTTTATGGGGGTGGAAGACATTGAAAACGTGCTCACTTCTGCGGGTTTTTCTGATTTTGAACCTTTGGAAAAATTCCGTTGGAGACAATACACTGGATATACTTTCAAAGCTTTGCGGTCTGACGACAAAGATGTTTTGACTGTCAAATATGGTGAGACTCCCATTGAAGTCTGTACTCAAGGGCGACGACAGCAGCAGCGTCGTGTGACTATGCCTTTGCCAGGTGAACGACGTGTCCATTTTGGTCGCAAAGAGCACACTGCATCAGCGGTGGAAGTCGAAGAACAAGAAGTGCCTGCTACAATTCCAGACACACCCATGGAAGAAAAGGATGAGGACGATGCTGGAATGGAGGGAGCTACAAAACGAGCTCAAAGCACTTCACCTGAGAAACAGCCACCGAAAAAGCTGAAGGCTGATACCAGCCTCCGAGGTTTTACCGAAAGAAGCAACCCTGGAAATGGCGACTGCCTTTTTTGGTCGCTCTCACAAAGTTTGGAACATGCAGGCGCCAGTAGCAAAACGCCTTTGCAATGCCGAGCAGCATGTGTTGCACACCTCACCAAGTATGCTGAGGCTTACAGTCGGCACTGGGATGGCTGTCACCCTCAGCAGGGTGACCATGTTATGCAAGAGCGCAAGTTCGAACAGTACTTGGAAGAAGTGGGAAAACCCCAAGCCTGGGGCAGTGCGCTTGAAGTCACTGCTTTTTCCAATACGCAAGACAGACCCATCTACGTTGTTTCTCCTGCTGATGACATGGTATATGTTTTCAATCGAAACGGGCAGCGAAAAGCTTTGTTTTTGAAGTATGACAAAAGCAGCCAGCACTACACGAGCTTGATCCCAGACTCTGCTGAGTCGCCACCAAGCTTCACCACTGTGTGCGACGGTCCTCATGTTGGCCTTCGTGGTGCGGCAAAGTCTTCTTCTGCTGGCACAAGAATAAGCGTCCAGAAGAAGCTCAAGCAAAAGCTGGAGACACAGTCAGCTGGAACAAGAACTTCCGTCCGGAAGCGTTTGGGTGGACGAATTCGACCTGGGGAAAATCAGTCCATATCCTCAGCGTTTCATTCTCAAGCACCTCCTCCTTTGACAAGAGGCACCAATGGCCGAGGTCATGATGGCCCTCCAGATTCCCTGAGCGAAGTTTGCACGTGGCACTGTCCTGTTTGTATGCGGACACTCCGAGCAAAGCAGTTCTCTTTGCTATCTAAAAAGCGAAACGGACATATCAGAAATGTTCATCCCAACATGCCAAAGTCATCCTTTCATACTTTGAGGACGCACTATGATCCTGTCCCTACCCGACCTGTTGGTGAACTTCCTCGCCAAGGTGTTTGGATCTGTGAATACTGTGGTCAAGGGCTGCCATCGATGCCTGAGCCCCAAAAGAGGTTGAGCATTACGTGTCACTTCAAGCAATGCGGTCAGGCTCCAAGAAATGCAACAAGGAACACAAATGCAAAGAAAAGAAGACGTAGCAAAGCTGGATGGATGGGACATAATTTCGTCCAAAACTGCAGAGAAGAGTGCCGTGTGTACGGGGAAACAACCGGGCACACCCTTGTCTATTGTCCTGGCGATAAAGAGCGTTATTCTACGGTGGTCTGCTCTGCTTGCACGCGTTTCTGGAATTCCCTGGCCGATGTCAAGAGATATGCAGACAAAATCAACAAACAGAAAGGAGTTAAGTGCCCTGGAAACCGAGGCCGCCGTCAACAACTTCGCAGGAAAAGCACTCTTCAATTGTGGTCCAACTACCCTACTTGGAGGCAACGTTTGGCAAAGGCGTGGTGTTTGCTGCCCGAAGAGCGCAACCTTTTGAATTCTGTGCCCAATGACTTTACAAAGGTTGCCCAAGAAAATGGTCACCAAGTTGTTTCGATGCCGGACTTCCGCACAACAGCTGGTTATGGTGTTACCGCATATGCATGCAAATCTTGTGCACAGATGTGGTGTAGTCCAAGTGCGTTCTTTGGAAGAATCAGACAAGGATGCAATGTGAAATGCCCTGGGAAAAAAGGCAGAGCTGTTTTGTTGAATAGCAGAAAGCGGCGGCAAAACTGGCAACAATGGTCACCAAAGCAAAGGAAGCTTTTGACGCAGGCCTGGCGGCTCCAGCGGCATGAGCAAGATGTCTTGAAGCAGCCAGCCCTACAGAAAACCAGGTGGCAACGTAGGCTGGTGGAGGACGGCGACATTGAGGAGAATCCTGGCCCGTGTTGTCTTTTTTGGTGCCTCAATGTCCGTGGTCGTGAAGGTGCTTATCGTTTCCTGGATTTACTGGCAGCTGAAAAGAACAAGCCGCATGTTGTGGCTTTGCAAGAAACAAACATGGATGAGCGTGAAGCCCAGCAGTTTTCACGTTTTGCAATGGCTCGTGGATACAGGTCCTGGCACGTTACTTTACCACCTCGGCTTGATGCTCGTGGAAATGAGCTTCAGAGGCGCGGTGTGTGCCTCTTGGCCCGGAAGGATGTGCGCGCTACGCACCAGTGTGGCAGCTCAACTGAATTTGGCGAATTTTTGGCAGTGGATTTTTGCACTTTCATGGTCATCAATGTCTATCAACGGCCACGCACAGCCGCAACGGGTATGCATTCTGAATTGCATGATGTTGTGACTGCACAGCAACATGGTTTTCCTATTATTATGATGGGTGATTGGAACGAACCTCCTCCTTCGAAGAGCGATGATTTTCTTCTCTGGTATGTGCATGAGGAGGGTCAACCTGTCGCGAGCAGATGGGATGGGGATAGGTGTGTTGACTATCTCCAGACGACACGGTCAGTGGAATGCCTCAACCTGACCTACCGAGATGAGAGTTTTTCTGACCACAAAATTTTGCAGGGTACTTTT
>Ga0126342_10018475_pt1 | contig 11946 bp, 18 predicted proteins | sample Cyp1metagenome_FD_92528 | JGI IMG/M metagenome (GOLD analysis project Ga0126342, IMG submission 92528) | Coral microbial communities from Lord Howe Island, Old Settlement Bay, Australia - Cyphastrea 1 metagenome | ecosystem: Host-associated > Invertebrates > Cnidaria > Coral ... | reverse complement strand
TTGACTGTCGTACAAAACCGCAGTTCTTTGCTTCTGAACTTTGCAATCCTTGACAGTTCCAACATATAGTGACGGATTTTCTGAGGACCGTAGTACTGGACGATCTTGGCATGCAAAAAAGCTGTTGCCCTTTTGGTCTTTCTGAAAGTGTTTCAAGAAGAAGAATACATATGGGTCGCTTGCTCTGTGACTGCCTGCTGCCACGGGAAAAAAACAGCTGGTAGCCGTCTGGTAGATATTTCTCCGATTGTTTCAAGCGAAGAAGGACACCGGACCTAGTCCAAGGTAGAGGCTGCCAGGATGCAGGCAATAGAAGAGGCAATGTTTAACAAAGCTTCCAAGTTTCGACCTGCACCGTGTGTTTAGATTCAGATTGGAAACTGGGAAACTGAGTAATGTGGGCAAGCCAATAAGATATGGCATATATGGTAACTTTGCACTGGTTCTGACAGAATTTTGGGTTCCAAAATTGAGAAAGACAAATATTCAAAGCACGACGTTGACAAAGCCCGGGGTGAAGGCACCTCTTGAGTACTGGAACAAAGCGAAGTACTTGGGGGCCGCAAGGAATTGCAAGGCAGGGTGAAATCGGTCATACCGATGCTGTGGCCGATGGAAACATCCTCCATGTTAGATGGCTTGGCTGTGCTGGCAGGTTTAAGTCCGTAGAGATTAAGCGAGTTTGTCCTCAAACACAAACACATTACCTTTTCTGTGTACCGCTAGTCTCCTGAAATGCTGGAGGACAAGCTGACTTGGGCCTTGCCTCGTGCTGACGGCTGCAGCCGTTGCTCTCTTCCAGTCTTTGCTGATGGCACCAGGAATGCTCGCGCATCTGCATATCTTGCAGGCACTGACACATGTTGAAACCACGAAGCGTGAGAACTTGGAGGTGAAGATATCAGCTTGCTGGTTGAGTCGGTTGGTTCACCCTTTGAATCAAAGTCTCAAGTTTCTGATTACCTCTCTGAGTATCTTTTACTATCGACCGTTTCATAAGGGATTTGAGAATGGTCCCAGCCCGTCAGGCGCTCTCATCCAACAAATGATGTGGCAGCGCGGCGCCAGAAGTCTCATCCTCCATGGCCCACCAAAGCTTTGCAAATTCCTCCAGGAGTGTTACTCTGCAGGCTCCGGAAATGTTCTGACGCCTTTCGACTCTGAATTGGTAATACGCTTGAAAGGTAATCTACAGTGCCTCATGTCCATGTTGTCTATGTACCTGTTATGGCTCTAGAGCTCGACCTAGTAGGTAGACACAAGTCCTGACACAAGTTCACAGAGGAAAACAAGGGCGGATAGCAGTTTACAGTTTCGGTCACTTATTTTTCGGGTTGGTAGCGGAGCCGGTATCCCCGGCAGAAACCCCATTTAAGGTAACTGCTACTTACCCGTAGGGTCGACTCGGCATCTTTTCTTTTGTTCTTCATCTTTTTGTTCACTGACATGTTCACCGGCGTGATGAAGCTGTTGGTAGTGTTAGTGCTGGCACTGGTGGGATCTGTCTCCTCCAGTAGCATTGGGTTGGTGATCTAGCCGCGCAACACCAGCGCCCTTGTGACCCGGCCCAGTGTTCGGTTGAGGCAGGTCCGATCAGAGTCACTTCACATGAGCCAGCAGCGGGCCATGGACTAGCACAGGTCGCATCAGCAGGACAGTACACTCCCAATGCAACGGAGGTGAACAACTGGCTGAGAGACACGAATTCAGTCTTGGTTCGATTGCATGTTTCTCGGAAAAGGTTTCTAGACTGAGCCCCAGGGATTTGCGTAGAGCAGAGCTTCTTAAGACGGCTGAGGCGTCGGCAGGGTTTCATCTTTGGAGCAGCGATCAATAAATGTGATGCCATGTTGAAAGGCCTTAAGAGACGTCATGAGAAACTTCGTGAGCAGATCTACGGGAAGCATGTTCGGCAAAAAATCCAGGGCCAAGACTCAGAAATGCATGAATCATCCCAACCCCAGTAGTCAGGCACTTCAGTAGCCTCATCCCCGAAGATCGCAGATCACCATCTAGGAAGATCGCTCTCGGGAGCAGACGCACGGATCCGAAGAACGTATGTGCAGTGGATCTTGGCCGCCTTCGGCGGAGCAAGCCTTCCTTGTGCAATGCTAGGCTGCATGGTGCCAGGTAGATGTAATCACCCCCGACTGCCACCCCCGTGGTCTCCGCAGCAAGAATCCCCGTACAGCTTCGTGAAATATGGCTGCCAGGAAGAAAGCAGCCGTGATATCCCAGTTGCAGGGATCGGCACGGGAGTTCTCTAGATCGCTTCCCTCGGGAACAATCCTCCAGGGGGATACCATAAATGGTATCCCACAGACCCGTTGACATTTTTGATGTTTCAATTTAGCACCCGCTACGCCAGACTAGTAGGTGAAGAAGTCCGGCTAGGGGCAGTGGGAGATCTGTTGTCATTTGGAAGGGACTGCTGACTAGGTTTGAAAGCATCCGAATGCGTACAGCGGAGACGGGTGGATTAGCCCTTATAGCTATGCTGGTCTTTCTTGGTGGCTAATCCGTGCCGTAGGTGTCGCGGATTCTCAGTTGATCCAACTCTTGCAACCGCTCGGTGGTACCCTCCCTGCTGAAGGGAGTCAGCTATCAGCGCCGTCTACAACAAGAACCACAACCACCACTACATCCACAGCATCACAACCAACCACGCGCATAGCACCCAGTAAATCTCCATCACCAGCCAGATCAACATCCAGCGGCCGTGAAGTAGCCGCCAAGGCTAAGGCTCTGCGCCGCGTCGCAAGACCCGTGCCTAAGGGCTGCTGTGTCGGGTGCGACATCGGCGAGCAAAGCACTGACCCCAGAGCCCCCTGAGCCTCCAATCACGATGAGTGTGGAGATCGAGGGTACCTCTATGCCCGTGTCAACCCCAAAACCATCTATCCCATTGAATGTCGCTGGACCCCCCAAGACCATACCACCTATAGCCTGGAGCACCCAATGAATCAGGTACTATATATTGAAATCACCATCCTACAGGGCTCCAACAACCCCTCCAAAGACTTCACAGCCAAAAGAGCCGGAACCAAAGGAGCCACCGGGTCCACCACCAGAGGTGGATGCCTGACCCTCCAGGACCGCCCCCGAAGGCGAAGGCAAGGGTGAGGATTGGTTGGGGAGCAGGCATGGCCAGGGAAACAGCTGCGGCCAAGACCTAAAGATCCATAGCCTATGAAGCATATATTGCTGAAGATGAGTTATTCCAACCCCCCGCCAAAGCGTTGATTATCGACGATCACGAGGACATTTCCACCTATTTTCAATGACACCCATATGAAGTAGATGTTATTGACCCTTGGACCATTTTGTACACCAAGCATCAAGCACCAAAGAATATCAGACTTGGAAATTACAAGTTTGTTTGGATAAACGCCCCGATTCGAGGTAAGCACATTCCCCCTGATAAATATAGTGCTTGCTTAGAAGAGGTGAGCAACTACTATTGGCATCCGAGAAGAGGTGAGGCAGGTAGCCCAGCTGGATCACTGGAAGGAGTGTTACCACAGACTCTGCAATTTCTCCCTGAAAGTAGACCACTCTTAGTATAGCCGCAGATGGCATCGTCGTTCTTAAAATCAATGGAACGACTCGACCATATCGATTCCAAGATGCACGATCAGCCCAATACTTTACTAATTACTGTTTCCCTATTTGGACACACTAATGCAGATATCTGTTTGAACGCAATGGTGTATATCCACAATTTCCTTGTTCAACTTCCCGATGGACGTATTGAAGTTTTTGGTTATGCAAATGACAGACTAACCAAGACCACTAAGAAATGGCCACGGGGTTTCCAAAGCATTGGAATTCATAATCAGTAACTCTTCAGATGGTTAATGTCTGCACCGTGCGGATCGGCCACAGAGTGAAGCAGATGCCAGATTTTGATGGCAGATACCGCAACGTGATTTCCCACGTCAGAACATCAACAAAATCTTCGGACCACAGTGGTCTTTCTTTGCGACAATGCAGTGTGTCATGCGTCCCAGAGATTTCGGAATGACACTTGATGATTTCGAGGAGAGCGTGCTGGATCGTTCATCGGCTACGACGGATCTCAATCGAGAGATTGTGTGGGTCATAGTGATGGGCGGCTCAGCACAATCCCCGAGGAATCCCAAGTCAGCACTGATTCTCTCGAAGTAGAGGCGTTGTATCTCCAGCAGGTTGAAGGCGCTCTCAAGGAAATCCAAAGTGATCTCAAGGAGCTGTGCTGGGTAGTTCTAAACGAGCCAGATAGTGAATTCGCAGATGTGGAAACTAACGCATGGTGTTATTACACGGATCCAGACTTCAGAACCACCAATTGTTGAAACCGAGTTTGATGAATATGATCACACTTTTGATGATGAAGATGATGAACCATATTTAGAAGTGGTGATATCCCAAGATCTTACTGACAGCTTCAAAGACGATGATCAATCACCATCACCTAAAGTTCTCATGGTATATCTCAACGCAGAAGCCAAGCAAGAAGTCATCGAACGGGACACGGACTTGTTGACTGCTCAAGAGTTTATAGACCATAGAAAAGAAGTAGATAAGTAAGTACTTGGCATAAGTACGGTTGCTTTGAGGATCCCCAAAAGTAAGTGCAAAGCACTCATCGATGCTAAACTGGTTTGGAAGTATTTCGATGGGAAACACATCATCCGAATGCGACTAACCTTGAGAATTTCAAGGAACCACAAACAGAAGATGAGGTGAACGTCTCAGCCACTGCAAAGATAACTTCCCAAAAGATCTTTGCCAGTGAAGCGACCTCCCATAAAGATTGGAGCTTTGTTGCTGTGGACATAAGCAAAGCGTTTCTCCAAGGACTCACCTTTTCCGAGATGAACCAACTGACTGGTGAACCTGAGAAACATATTTCTTTTACTGTCCCAACAGGCACAGCCAAGCATCTTCGACGCATCCCTGGATATGAGGACTTCGATGAGCGCACAGAAGCTCTTAAATGTTTGCCGCCCGGAACTGGCTGCAGAGCTGCTCCAAGAGCATTCAACTTGACATTGATCAATGTTCTCAAGGAATTAGGACTTCAACCAACGCTGTATAATCCACAATTTCTACTGCTACTCAGAAATTGAATCCTAGTCTTAGCCATCACTGTCCATGTTGATGATATTAAGATGTCAGGATTGAAAACCGAAATCAATGCAGTTGTCAAAACTTTGGAAGGACATTGTGGTAAATTGACCTATCAAGGGAATGATTTTACGAACTGTGGAATATCTCATAAAAGACTTGCAGACGGTTCCATAGCTCTTCTTCAAACAGAATACCTTAGTGCCCTAAAACCAATTAATCCCCCACACTATGCTAGTCTCAAGAAAGATGACCCATGTCCCGGTCACCTCAGACCATTGTACGGGAGTCTGTTAGGTGCCGCTGCCTATTCCGTTCTAACACGAGCGTGGGTGCTATTGTATATCATAACACTGCAACGTGTGACACAATGTCCCACTGTTACACATGTCAAAAGATTGAATGCACTCACTCGAGAATTCCAGCGACGTCCCCAGAAGTTGGAATATAGCTCAATGACTTGCCAGCGCGTCCTTGAGCTATATTCTGACTCTGCATTCTCTAGAGAAAGCGACAAGGGATATGCTCTGCGAGGTGCCACTTTCCTTATAGAATAGGCAAAGATGCACGGGGTGATAAAAGGCACCATTTGATTGAGGCCGTTTCTCAATCACATAAAGCTCGTGGTGCGCAGCACATTCGCCGCTGAGCTGTTGGCACTGACAGCATCCGTTGACCATTCTAACCACCCTTCATGAAATTATAGCCGGATCCTCAAGACCTACAGACCGTCAGACAGTATGTACCTGCGAGAAACTGGTGGTTACTGTCTTGATCTCCACATCTGGATAGACGCAAAGTCCGTCTTTAGTGCGGTAGAGAATGAATGAGAACTTCAAATATCCAACGGAAAAGTCGCTTCTCTCTCATATTTCATGGATCAAACAACTAGCCATCCTCAAGATTATACCAGTAGGTTGGGTCGATACCAGAGACATGGTTGCAGATGGCATGACCAGATGTTCTATCGACATCCCAACTGATTAAGGTTATGAGAGGGTATGCGCAACGCCTTCTTCACCCGGTCGAATTAATGAAGACCAGAGGGACGCGTCCTCTGGCAAGCACAGACACCGAAGTTTGAGCGCGAGCCGTTCATAGCATCTTACCAACTTACAGGAGAACACCCGACTTGAAAGGTACCTAATCTACAGTGCCTCATGTCCATGTTGTCTATGTACCTGCTATTGGCTCTAGAGCTCTACCTAGGTAGACACAATTAAGTCTTGACACGAGTGCACAGAGGAAAACAAGGGCGGATATCAGTTTACATTTTCGGTCACTTTAGTTCCCCTGTTTTTCGAGTAATACATCATATTGCACAACACCAGCTGCCATGTTGGAGGTAGCAACCATGGCAGGGACATTAGGATGACATTAAATGGCATTGGGTGACATTAGGTTGCGATATCATCGAACTTGTTCTTCTCAGGCGGTTTCTATGACCTGGAAGTGACGTCTATGCCCAAGCTCTGCGGAGTACCAGACAAACCCTTCGAGGTGAAAATCGTGGACACCGAAGATGATGTCCCAGAGAGGACGTGTAGCCGAACCAGAAAAATTCGGCTACACGCAGAGGGATGCCTCCGGGCCTTCGAGAAGGATGCCGCCGGGGCTTTGGGATAGAATGGACGGTACTTTTTTAAAAGGATGTGTGTCCGCGTTTGCTTTAGGATTTTTTGGCTTTTCAATCTGGAGCAGTTTCCTTGCTATCTGCTGAGAAAATCTTTCATTTGCATGCCCGCTTCGCTTTTGGCTTTGGCTTCTTTGGCTTTTGGCTTTTGGTCGTTGGGCTTCGCCTGGCTTTTGGTTTTTGGTTCATGTGGCTTTTGCATCTTATATGCACTTCTGTTGAAACCATGTGTGGTATTGCAGTTTGCATAGGCCATTTCATAAAATGCACAGCGTGTAACTTACATGCAAACTGCACAGAAACCACATTCAACTGATGTATACAAGTGTCCCAACTACTTCTTTTTTGAATTCTTGAAACCGTATTTCAAGACACTTGCTGAATTGTGTTGCCCGACTGTATTTACTTGATTTGTGTTTGCAATGGCTGCATGGCAATCAGAAGTTTACTTTTGAGTTTATATGCATGCTTGTGCGGCAGGAATTTCAAAATTCAACATCAAGTGTCCTAACTAGCCCTTTTGTATGTCTGAAAAACCGGAATTGGTTTGCGTCAGCAATGTCAGAGTTGGCGCACACAATATTTCAAAGTTACCGAAACAATATGCTTAAGCTCCACAGGTAGATGGCACGCCGCACCATACACAAAGAATCCCGGTTGTCAGGTCATTCAATAACCGAAGGAAGTTTAGAAGTCAAACTTCCGACAATATGGACAGATGGAAAAGCACAGGTGGGAAGAGTCAGAGAAGAGAAGAGAAGAAGAGAGAAGATCAGAGAAGAGAAAAAGTCAGAAGAAAGAAGATCCAGGTGCGCGAAAAGGTAGGAGAGTCGCGAAACATTGTTTTTCCCATGATTTGTGGCTCTGGAGGGCCGAAAAGTAGGCTCGCTAAAGCGGCGGGTGCGGAGCCATGTGGTTAGATGAGAGGTGACAAGTTGCACGCCGTTGTTGCGCGAAGCACATTTCAAAGTCAAAATGTGCAAAACACACCATGTTCGGATCACTTTTTGAAGTTGTGATGTCGAAAAAGTGCGCGTCGTTTTGGCGGGAAGCACATTTCCAAGTCAAAATGTACAAAACACCAGGTTTCGGACCACTTTTGGAAGTTGAGATGTCGAAAAAGTGCACGCCATTGTGGCGCGAAGCACATTTTGAAGTCAAAAGTGCAAAAAACTGAGGGGTATGAAGCACTTTTGGATGTTTAGATGCCGTTTCGCGTGGCAGGCGCAAAGGATTGTGCACCGTGTTAAAAGAAAGCAGAACGTGAGGGTTTTGTAGCATGTCCAAAAACGATGGCAGGCGTGTGACATATGCAGAGGATCTGGCAAGATGCATCTCGCGTGGCCGGCGCAGTGCAAGAGACATGTTCATCAGAGCTGTTAGGAGGTCAGGGCGCTGATTTCCTGAGGGGTTGCATTTTGGAGCATCAGATCTTGAGGTTTGCTGAGATGATTTCGCGTGACAGGTGCAGCACTTCGTATGAACTGGCATCAATTTTTCGTAGCAGGCACAGCACTTTAGACAGATGGAGTGAAAAAATCGCGAAACTTATTGGCACGAGGCCGTCAGCTCTGCACTCAACTTTCCATTTTTGAAGGAAGTCTCGCAGAATAGCTTGGTTTTCAAGCTTGCAGATTGCAGCTGACAGGTAGATAGATAGATAGATAGGTAGGTAGGTAGGTAGGTAGGTAAGTAGGTAGGTAGGTAGATAGACAACTACAAGAACAGCTACAACTACACTGCTACTACAACTACACGTGCAAGTAAACTATGCTACATTGCACTACACTAATTACACTACACTACGCTAGTTACATCCAATTACACTACACGACATTAAACACACCACAGCTACAACTACAGTTACAGCTACACCACATTACACTGCACTAATTACATTGCAGCACGCTACGACTACAAATACAAAATGCGACTACAACTACATTACATTACACAACACTACGCTACACTAATTACATTATATAAATTTTACTACAACTACAATTGCAACTACCACTAAATTGCACTACACTACACTACACTACTTGCAGTACACTACAGCTACAACTACAACTACACTGCCTTACACTACACTACACTAGACTGCACATGACTACACCACTATACCATACAGTACACAACACTACAGTACACTACAATACACTACACTAATTACACCACGCCACAACTACAACTGCGACTACACTACAGTAATTACAAAACATTTCAACTACAACTCCAATACAGTACAACTACGACTACAGCTACAACTGCACTACACCACACTACATCCAGAAGTGGTGGTGTGGTGACCACTGCAAACATTGCAACCACTCCAGAAAACACAACTCCAACCATCTCTTGGTCCATCAGTAGATTCGCTCTGCCATCCGTGATTCACAGCAGCCAACCTCTCCTATAGGTTTCTATTTTTGAAACTTCCGCCGCCGCCTTGTGCGGTACTACTGGAACCAGATAATCAGGCTGTTTTTTTGCACGTAACTATGTGGTCCTCAGATCACTCGCACCGTTTGCAATGTTGCATCCAACGAAACTGTTAAGACCACTTGCATTCTACTCGTACATGTTCACCAGGTGCATGTTTGCAATGTCACATCTCCCGAAATATTTGAACGATGTACATTCTACATGTTCATAAAGTGCATGTTGTGCATTACATGTACCTTGAGTACCACGTTGAACCTACAGCAATGCATGTGAGAAAAGGTATTGTCATTCTGCTTCGGATGGGAGGCGCTGCGCCCTTGTTCTTGTTTTTTAGATTGAACTGTACTAGGTCATAGCATGATTACTGAGCACAGTTTAGATGCGCTCTCATTGCTCAAAAGGGATATAGAAGTATAGCTTGTAGACTATAGGCTCTGCACCGAAGGACGCTACTGCCCCTCTTCAAGTGGTAGCGGAGCATTGCTCCGGGTGTGCAGAGTGGAGCTCAATGACAAGCCATGGCTATGAAGATGACGAAGATGACGTCGACAATGTGGACGATGGTAGCTCATGGAATCCGAATGAATCATTTGCAATGAGAAGAGGACCACGAAGGTTGCGTCATCATACAGTTGAAAGACCAGCTTCTTTGCTTTGGAGGATGCAAGTGATGACTGGTGTGACTGACAGCACAGAACTGGAACCTGAACATCGTGGACCTGCATCCAGAAATCGAGTAGCATGGCTTCCTTGCATTTTCTGAGACTGGTCCTGCACGTGCTGATGTTTTTTCATCCACATTTGAAGAGCAAGAGCGCAAGAGCCGTACTCGACGTGGAGGACAGAACCGACGTGATGAAGCGGCACGGCAAAACACAGAAGAAGGCAAAAGGTTTCCTGTTTGCGTAGGTGAAGTTGGGGCTCTTTGATCAGCTCGACGACAACGACCTCACCCAGTGCCCAGAAAACTTGGTTTAAAGACAGGAGCGTGAGGCTTCATTGAAGCCATTTGAGAAAGGCACTTCCTTTTCATGCATGGATACTCCAACAACGTGGAGATACCATCTCAGTCTGAATGCTCCAAGAACTTGGAGGAATCAACTTAAGATCAGGGTGTTTTTTTAATTTCATCCCACAGCCTGGTCAGGTATATGAGAGTGGACTTGCTTTTCACAATGAGAATTCTGCGCTACCAACTGTTTGTATCTCTGACCTTGGATGCACCAGAGCTATGGGCTTGAAGGGCAGTCGAAGCTTTCTGCAGATATGTTGACTCACATCCAAACAGTGGCCTCCGGAAATTCCTAACAATCTAAGTGCGCCGAGAAGCCTGTGATATTCATGTATGATCATGGATGGAGCACTCAGTTCACAGAATTCGACATTGTCGAAGACGATGTTTAATTGTTGATGTCATTTCCTCACATGAGAAACCTTGGGTTCCAGTTTCCAATTCAAACTTACTCCAGGCAAGGCCTATTTGTCCTGTGCACTTACGGGCATGAGAAAAATGGCTTTGAGAACCGCCATGAGTACTAATCTCATTCTGGACCTACAAGATATTGCATGGTACATGGGTCAAGTTATTTTCAGAACTCCACAAGTCAAAAGTTTCTTTTCACAATATGATCACTTTGAGTACAGGCAGATGTCTGTCCAACAAGATGTTCAGCAAGAAGAAGAAGCCTTGGTGACTGGCGACAATTGGCGAGTTGATTGCCTATGGCGTGAACTCATTCGACATCACAAGGACAAGGGACAGTATTTGCATGAAACGCAGAGGCCTGCGTCTGTGCCAATTCCAAAAGAACAACTTCGTCATGAAAGAGTAACTCGCATTGAGTACCAGAAGAGTGGCAAGAAGGTTCTACACAAGGAGAATTGGAGGGCAGAGAAAATGACAAGTTTGGTGGTTTCTGGAAGGGCAAGACGGTCTACAAGATCAAGGATGACTATGAGATTCCTGAAGATGTCGTCAGAAGTGACATTGATCATCAAGCCAAGGTGTTCAGAGGAAACATTGATGATATAATGTTTCCTGAGTCTGCCTCTTCATCAAAGCCGTCCGGTGCGCAGAACAAGCAAAGCTCTCAAAAAGGAGAGGTAGGCAAATCGATTTCGAAGGGACCACGCTTGAAAAAGATCCAAGTAGGCCCCCTGCAGCTAAGAGGCACGTAGGAAAGCAGAAATCCGCAGTGGTTGTGATGTCACACCCTCAAGGTGAAGATGTGCTTGATAGGGTTGCCAAAGAAATGGGTTTGACGATGAACCTTGAGCTCCTGCACCAGGACACGTCTGCTCGTGCACGTGCACGTAGTCAGCAAGATTCAGAAGGTCACGTTGAGAAACTAGGTTGTGATGCTCTTGAGCCTAAGCCAGCTTCTGTTCCACTACCTGGTAGTGAAGTGCAAGCCATGACACCAGCATAAGAAGATGTTGAGGACTCATCTGCTGTTTTGCCTGATCTGGCCAGCTGAAGAGTTCCTTATAGTCCTCATCCTTCATTTGCGCAATCCTCCAGATCTGGTAATCATGCTGGTTCCACCTCAGCTCTGCTCTGATCTGCTGCTCCACATCTGATAGCTGAGTTGTGAGATTGGTGCTCCTGATCTTTGCTCCAATGCTCTGAATGATGGTCGGCACCTCGCTCCCGACGCCGAAAATCAACTCGCTTTCAGCGCCGAAAATCGACTCGCTCTCGACGCCTCTTTACTGACATCGACAACATGATAACATCAACAACAAGAACAAAATCA
>Ga0126342_10018474_pt1 | contig 11946 bp, 9 predicted proteins | sample Cyp1metagenome_FD_92528 | JGI IMG/M metagenome (GOLD analysis project Ga0126342, IMG submission 92528) | Coral microbial communities from Lord Howe Island, Old Settlement Bay, Australia - Cyphastrea 1 metagenome | ecosystem: Host-associated > Invertebrates > Cnidaria > Coral ... | reverse complement strand
CAGCTACGTGGCACTGAGCCAGCAACGAGGGAATGGTGAATCTGTACTGTACGGGACCGATGGATTTTCCGATGCAGCCTTTGCAGTTCCAACAAATCAAATTATTGATTAATTCTGGCACCAAATGAGATAAAATAGAAGACTGGCAGTCTATTACATATATAACCCCAACCGTATAATTATGGTCAATCTGAAGCAACATCAGTTTTCTTGAGGGAGACGTGATGAGACGTGTACCCTTGAGCTGGAGGGAGGTTGGGAAAAGTAACTTTCGAAGTTGAAGAGATTCCCTCCACCAAGGCCAGCTATAAGGGTTGCAAATAAGGCACCCAAAATCAACCATGGTTGATTGATCATCATTTCCCTATCAAAGTTTCCTTATCAAAAATCATCATATCGCTCTATTTTACAGTACATATCCTACATTTTCAGACACCCCTATATGTCATATCACATTGGTTTATGTATATATATATATATTATCCCATCATCAAATGTCCAATTCTATACCCATCAACCCCCCTATATTAATTGGTTGACTTTCAATTTTTATCGTTAAACATGGTTTAAACAATGTTTCAACATGTGAACCAGGTCTGGAACGACGTGAGCTGTTCCAGCGGCGCAGCGACAGCGGAGCTCCGGGTGACGCGCACCTTTCAGGCCCCTGGGGGGTTCCAAGTTATGGTATATGTGTGCTATATTTGTGGTATAAATTTGTGGCATATTTATGGTAAGGTTATCGGGGGGCAAGGTTACCACGTGAGTGAAGGTTATCAGAATATTTATATGATGTTTATGGTAATTTTGAGGGTTGCTATAATATGTGTGTATATATATATATATGGGTACGAGTCAAAATGCAAGGTATGGATCAAGGCCCCGGGCCCACACACGATCCATACCCCCGATCCGTACCTTGATCCATACCCTATGATACTTCATGATCCATACCCTTGATCCATACCCCTGATCCATACCCCTTTCTCGTTGAAGACCCCTTTCTCGTTGAAGAAAGGCTGATGCTGGCCCTAATGCTGCTTTTTATTCTAATACTGTTTCTGGTCCTCGTACTGCTACTCCCGTTGCTACTACTGTTGATACTACTGTTGATACTACCGTTGCTACTACCGTTGCTACTACCGTTGCTACTACCGTTGCTACCTCCGCTGCCTCCGCTGCCTCGCTGCCGCCGCTGCTGCCTCCACGGCGGCTGCTGCTGCTGCTGCTGCCGCCACTACTAGTCATCTTCCTCGCAGGAGCTGCTGCTACTGCTGTCGCTTCTGCTGTTCCTGCTCCCGCTGCTGGTGCTGGTTCACTTCCTCCGTGTGCTTCTGATAGTTGGAGAAATGCAACTAGCTGACTAGCTACTAGCAATATATTGCAAGTGCACCTTGGAGGCTAGTAAGACCGGTTCTAGTTCCACTAGGTGCTTCTTGTACTTCTAGTGACCCTATGAAAACAACATATCACAACTCCTTCTGTTGCTGCTCTGCCTGGCACGTGTAGAAGTCGTGTGTAGAACTAGACTAGACTAGAAATACGTCACTCTCTTCCTTCACAGCCACAGCGGGAAAGCCGGCCCAGATAGCGTGTCCCGATCCATACCCGATCCATACCCGAACCCAATCACGCCACAACAAATGCCAATATGAAAGCCCGATTCTATTACTACTTCTGCTGCTGCTGCTACTTCTGCTTCTACTACTACTGCTGCTGCTGCTACTACTGCTACTGCAGCTGCTGTTGCTATTCCTACTCCTACTCCTACTCCTACTCCTACTCCGACTACTCCTAGTACTACTGCAGCTGCTGCTGCTGCTACTACCATTATACTACTATTTATAATGACTATTACATGGCTATTACTAGTACTATACTGCTACTGCTTTTTCTCATGCTACTGCATCTTCCCCTTCTATTGCCACTACTGCTGCTGGTGCTGGCCTTTTTTTAAATTGCTCCCTCTACTAGCAGTGGCAACAGTTTCAGCAGCAACAGTAGCAGGAGGAGAGGTAATAGCAAGTAGGAGTATCAGCACAGTTTGTATGCTATGATGAGCTCTTACGAAAGGGTACGGATCAGGCACCCTACGTAAACACTCCCGATCCATAGTACGGATCACCGCGGAGCGATCCATACCCGATTTTTGACTCGTACCCATATATATATATATTTATATTTATATATATATTTATATATGTATTTATACATATATATATATATTTATATATATATATATATGTATTTTTATAAATATATATATATATATATATATATATATATATATATAAATATATATATATATATATATATATACGATACCAGGAAAAAAAAAAACAATTTTTAAAACCTAGAAATGACGGGGGAAACATCACTGTTGTTTAATATCCTGCAAATACTTTTCAACATTTTTTTTGGGGGGTTGCTATAATATACTATGGGATCATATGGGGTCTATGTCTATATATATATATATATGTATATTGGGATACTACGGGATATTTACTGATGTAGTGGGATATAACAGAATATCATTTTAACAAGCAGTATGATATTAGATGGTTTATGTGTGTGTCTGAAAATGGGGGATGCTCACCAAATGGCCATTGGGGAAAGTCTTAAAAATAGTGATGATCCATCTGAATTGGGGGTACTCTATGTTCAAACAAAGCCATATGAGCAGTGTTCAAAACCATTGTTGGTTGATGAATGAATATAACAGGGAGTTTTACTACCCAATATAGCGAGGATTATCATACACCAGTAGAATGGAATGGTAGAGGGTTTTTGAACACCGCTCATATGCTCCATGTATGGTATTTCACTGTGTTTGCATTTGGGCATTTTTTTTAGGGCAAATGTTGATCAACTATTCCAGACATGTAGCATATGGGATACATTGTAAACCATTGCGATATTGCTAAAGAATACAATGCTCCGGACCCTTTTTGTTTCACCCAAATGTCCATCTTGGGGGGATGGAAATTACCGTTTGAAGATCACCTTAGCAAATGGGCCATGGCTGCCATAGCTATGTAAAAAAAATACCGGAGGGTCGTTTGAAACAACCAGAAATGATCAGAAATGTATCAACGGTTTGATGTGGAAAACCCATGGTTTCCTCAGGAAAATATTCAAAAAATGGTGGGTTTTCCACATCTATATTAGTTTACAAGAGGTTAAGCAATGCAGGTTAAGATGTAATGAGATATATAACCAACAATATGATGTGGGTGTCTGGAACTGGGGCAAACCCGCCGTGGCAATCTACTACGGAATATCATGATGAACCAGCAGATGGACTGGAACTGGGGTAAACCCGCCAGTTGTGGCAATGCGGATGGAATTGGGGTACTCTACTTTCATACAAATCCCATGTCAGTTTGCAGGGTCAGAGTGGATCACTGACGCAAAATTCATTGGTGTTTTGCTGCTTCTCCGGCGATTCAACATTAGAACTGCTGAAGCTTCCATAGCTAATTTCCATAGCTATATATATGTTAAAGGTGGGGCCCTGCGGGCCCCATGATTTTTCAGATTCAAGTGCAGATATCTAGTAGATATCGTATTTCTAAAAAACCAATCGTCTAGTTAGACACTAACTGTTCTATCTATATAATTATATAGTTGGTGGTTCACCTAACTTAGTAATCTTGACAAGAAACATCACCTAATAGCTGGTTTAGGTTTGATTTTCTCACCTATCAATTGGGCGCAACGCACTGTACAATACCCTCTTGAAAACGATTAATATATATATAATATAAGTATTTATATATATATATATATTTATATATATGCATAAATACACATATGTCAAGCACCCATTCAAACATAGCCAACAAGCCTTCAACTATACACAACCCCATCAAGACACCAGGAATACCCCTCAAAACATCATTTAGAACCGGGTACACATTGTAAACAGAACTGTATATATATATATGTATTTATATATATATAAATTAGGAACCATGAAAACCAAAGAAATATCAAGAACGATACAGTCAAGGGTCAAAGTCGTAGCGATTCTTTGCTTTTGAGTCCATACTATTGGGCGAAGCTCTTCAGGGGGGTTCGTAGCGATTGTGGCTGTGCCTATAAGATTTGCAGTGATTTGTTGAGTCGTTTTAGAGGCTTTTGTGGGTCAAATCCATGTACTTGGATGACCATATATATATATATTATATTAATATATGTATACATTATTTGCTGAGGTTGTTCCAGCATATTTAGCTTACATGGGGGAAACGTCCCTTTGGTCATTCCTCTTACATACCTCTGTTGGATGGGAGGGACGTTCATGTCTTTATTTGGTGGTTCGGGATGAAGCAGGGGTGCGGTGGCGCAGGGAGTTCCGCACTTCATGTTGCGGTCAATGATGGCCCTGGGTCTTGCGTTTGACAACTCATAATTCAGGGGTCATTCGGGGGGTCGTTCGGGGGTCGTTCGGGGGGTCGTTCGGTTGTATTTTCAGCACTTGTTTTTGTTTGTGTTCTTTGCTTGTTCCTTCTTTTATCTTCTTCTGTTACTTTGTTTCTTTTCATTGTTTCCTTTTTTCACTCCGTCTTACTCCTTCTCAAATCAAACCATTCTGGCAGAATGATTTTTTGTAATGCAAAGTAGTGCTGGCAGAAGAGTAGTCTGCAGTGCGAGGGGTGGGTTCTCTCTAGTGTAACCAAGAAAATTGCTCTGACTTCAGCCCTCGACTGTAACCACCATAGAACCATAACCACCATAGAAACCACTCCGTATACACTAATCGCCGGAGCCTAGCGCTGAGCTCCGGTTCAGGAGGCAGTGGACGCCATCGCATTCCTTCCGCCAAAGACCATCGTCATTGCCTCCAAGACTGGGGTGGGAAAACGAGGAAGTTTCCACCTGCGGAAAATCGGGGAAATCTTCGAAAATCTCTCTCTCGGATGTGATTCTTCACCTGTTGCGCTGCATAAAACACTGTAAATGACTTTACAGACATGCACCATGACATGCATGAAACACCGCAAAATGCAGTGTTCTTCAAGCATGTGGGAACTACATTTCACCAACTGCTGCTCTATGTCATTTGAACATTGTTTTTAGATGGGAAACTATCGTCCATAGATGGTGGATTTTCGATTGCCATCTTTTAGTACCACAAGGTACATCACCTGCTGCTGGAAGACACATGATTACAATTAATGATTGCGGTTTTGTTGCACCAAAAAGAAGGGAATCAATGATGTTATAATCACAATGTGGGCTGAGTGGTTTCAAGATAGAAGTGGTGAACATATCGCCCAAGGGAGGCCTTTTTTTGGGCGGTTGATCGAGTTGACGTTGGTCTTAGATGGTCCGTTAGTACATGTATAAGGTGCCTCCCTTTCGTTAGGTTTTGCAAGCAAACAACCATCATTGTTGACATATATACGACTTGACAATAAGGAGGTACCGATACTGACCACTACATCAACCAACATGGTTACAATTATCCTATTTATATCCCATTGGCCCATTAATTATCTCGATTTGTGCTGGTGAAGTCCCTGAGTATCTAGGAGATCATGGCATGGTATGAACTATGCGACACTACGGCGCCTTGGCATGCGACTGTCCCGAACATTTGCACCGACACTGTTGTCTTCGCGTATTTCTTTGAGGAAAGATTCGAGGTTACGGGAGATGGATGGGTCAAAACCTAGTATTACCATATTGTTTGTGGGAATGGATATCCATTCACCATGCCGCTATTCTAGGGTACCGTGCAAGGGTTTTGACTCATAGCCCTATGAATATATAATTTTTTGAACAGAGTGAAATTGCGGATTTCAATCTGACCAACTGAGTCTGTGTTTATCTCGACCCGCAAAACGGATTCTTTTTTGACCATTGACTGCCCCTCGACTTGCATATTTTTGGCCATTTCAGACACAGTTCTTTTTTGGGGGGTTTTGTTTCCTTTATCGCGGCAGCCCTGACCCATTGTTTACCCAAAGTAGGTGAATGTTCTAAGCAAGATGGCCATGGACACCATGGTCAGCAACATATGTTGATTCTGGCCCCAATTTACGGTTGTGGTATGTTGTGGTTGTGGTTGTGGTTGTGGTTGTTGTTGTGGTTGTGGTTGTGGTTGTGGTTGTCGTCGTCGTCGTCGTCGTTTTAAAACAGTACAACTATCGGAAATACTCAACAAACCCAGATGGTCGTTTCGGGAGTGACCTCCTTCACTGCAGTATTTCACTGCAGGGTGTTGTCCGAACATTTGCTGCAACAGCAACTGCACCTGAATGACGACTACACTTCTGGTGTTTCCACAAGAAGATGTTTATATGAGGTATCTCTGTATATCCATGTTTTTGGTGACGGCGCCCCTCGGGCGACCGCACTGTTGTCGGTTTCCTCATGGTCATGAGGGCGGATTTCGGGGGGGGATTGGGGGGTTGGGGGGAGCTATCAACGTTCTTGTTAGGTTAGGTTCTTTTTATATTTTTTCTTGTTCACACACACACACACTTGACTCCATCTTACGTTGCAAGATCTTCTCTTGCACTTGCCGACACATTTGATGCTCTTCTCTTGAACTTGCGGACGCACAATCTTGCGTTATAAGATCTTGTCTTGCACTTGCCGACACACTTGATGCTACGTTGCAAGATCGAATTTGGGGACGGTCTGAAGTTACGAAGTCTTCGTTGCCCATACAGCTCTGGACCCGCGAGTTGACAGGAGACCAATTGAAGTTGCACCTCAACAGATATGTCTGGATTTGGTACTGGAAACACTGCAAAGCAGGATATGGCCTAGATCTGTTGAAAGAGCTGGGCATGCTCAGTGCTCATGAAGTCGGTCAACCAAACCATCGGCTACTGAAACTGATTAAGAGATCAGGAAGTGAAAAAACTAGCGGATGGATAACGCTGACAAGTTTTCGAAAGACCATTTCCCAAAAATGACAATTTCGCTATTGCGAAAACATGCGAAAACCAATTCAAGTTCATTTTGAGAGGCCCTTGCCGTGTTTTTTTGAGGGTTCTCAAACATGAAGCGACTGTGAAAGATGAAAAAAACACGGCGTTTTACAGTAAATGCGACCGGCACCCCTGAGAAGGTCAACAAGGTCAACCAGGGGTCAAAAACACCACCGTTGAATCCTTTGAAGGATGAAAAGAAAAGGAAAAGGCACGGAAACAGGAAGAAACAATGATGAACAATAAATCCACGGGCTTGAGATGGGTTTTATAATATATGGTTTTATTGGAGCGGAGTGGCTGTTATCAGGTGGGAGTACACCATGCAGGGGTACCCTTTGTGAATTTCCAAGGATATCATTATCATCTATGACAAAAGTAACGAGATTGATCATTTCAGGGCTGCTGTTTTTAGACAAATAGTTGTTTTTCTTAGACAGTGAAACACACCATGTGAGAGATCAGGGATAAGAGGCGCACCGCATCGGAATTAGTATAGGGAAGTGTCAGTGAGCAACCCTGAAAATTGCAGCTCCAATTAGAAATGAAAGGGAGGAATACCAAATTGGAAACACTAGAAACCTGGGGGTCGGAGCAGGGCTTCTCCAACAGTGGGGGTCGCAGCAGATTCTGGGGGGGCGGACACTTACATAATTGCCCCCAAACCCGGGCGGAGACAGGGCTTCAATTAGGGTGGATTAAAAAAACGAACTTAACATTTTACATATAAAGCAATCAAACACATACTAAAAACCATAAAGAGTATAATTACATAGTACAAGCTACATACGTAAGTATACATGCAAGATGTATAATGTATACACATTATATACACATTATATTCACATTATATTCACATTATATACACATTGTATACGCATTATATACACATGCATGATGTAGAAACATGCGCATGTGTTTTTTAAAAGTATGATCATATGTTTTATTTAGTGTACAAGCATTCCATGCACACCCTGACCCTGAGTTCTCATTTTTTCTACAAATAGGTAAACACGTGCCAAATCATTGGGAAATAAGTGCCAGTTTCTATGGCTATTTGGGTGTGGCTCAAACATGCTGATTTTGCTGAGCGGAGTGCCCGGAGTACCCAATTTTCAGACGAAGCCTCAAAACACATTTTATCATATTAGTTGCTTAGATCCTATCCCATCCAAGTATATACCCATTATAAGCCAATCATATGCACATGAAACCTTCTTCTGAGGCTAGGGTTTCACTCCAAGGTTATATTCCGATTTATGGGTAAAAATCCCATAGTTATAGGTTAGTTATACATAACCATTACTGTAAGAACCATGAAGCATTATTAACCGTTATGAATCACCATTAACTTCTATTAACCATTAATCCACTATCCTCTTAATATAGTCACAAATGGATCAGACATATCATCCCCCAAATGGACAAATTGTAGGCTTATAGGGTTTACCACATGAAAGAAAAACGATGAAATCCCATTCAATCACTATAAACATTTATTAACCAGAACTAACCCATGTTAACCCAGGCTTAAGGCAGGGTCAAGCCCTGATCTTCCGTTCAGGTTTTACAACGCAGGAGATCTGGGACACTCCACTGCCCCAATGTTCACGCGCCGCTTCGCGGCTTGGACAAGAAGGGGAATGCACCATTGGACCGTGCATATGGTGGTTTCCATAAATGGGGGATCCCCAAAATGGTTGGTTTATAAGGGAAAATCCTATTCAAATGGATGATTTAGGGGTACCCCCGTTTCAGGAAACCACCATATAATTACATATCTATATATATATATATTTATATCTAATGTGGGTAAAATAACAATAAACCATCCCCTAAATTACCATGCATGGGTGGTATCAACCGTCAAAAATGGGATTGTTTATTATTGTTTTAACCACATTATATGTATACATAGATGTACTACATGTCTACATATATATATATATATTATATTATATTAATTAGTTAATGAATTTATTTATTTATTTACATTAATTGATTGAAGCATACATATATGTATATAGTCCATATACAGTCTGCATATAGTTTGTAGATAGTCCATATATAGTCTGTATTTAGTCTGTGTCAGTCCATAGTATTATATAGTCTGTATGTAGTCTGTATATAGTCCATATGTATATTCATATCATATTTTCATTTTTACACTACACATCAGCACATGACACCATTTTTGCCTGCCTTGTTTGCTCTAAAAGGATGGGCATATCACCTCACTGATGGTGCTGGGCAACGACCTTCTCTTTGCTGCGACCTTCACCAAAGAAGGTGCACACAATTTTATCTCCCCGGGGGTGAGATCGTTGATTAAGTGGGTTTTACTAACCTAATGTAATATTGCGTAATAGGATAGTAATAATAGTGATATTATGGTCATGGTAATAAGTACCAATAATATTACAAACCTATGGTAACAATACTATGGTAATACTCACCCTATTCATAATATGATGGGTTTCTCTGAAAAAGGGGTTCCCAGGACAGTTTTGACTAACCAATGGATGTGGGGGATCCTATTTTCAGAGAAACCCTTTAATATAGTATCTTATAGTTTGTTAAGGGAACATATTAAAACCCATTGATGCTTCTATTTGCCAACAATCCATCATATTGCAATAAGCAAACCTGCAGAACCAGTTCGCAACCTGTTTTTTTGCCGTCAATTGTATCTCAGGCTGCAACGGCCAGGTGAACATTTCATCCATTGTCTGTCCAATGTGCTGACAGAGAGGAAGAAATCTTCACAGACGCTCAAGGCGCTTGCGGGTCGTGGTGGACCTTAGTTGATTTTTGGTATCGGACCACTTGGATACTTTTCACCGAGTTTATTGATAATTCCAGCCCTTCTTTGTGCTTGCTACTCAGTGCAGCCTTGACATTGGTCACCACAAGAAATCATCAAAAGGATTCCAAATCCATTTCTCGATAAACCTTGGTTCGATAGATTAAGCGGGGTTAAGAGTTTGTTTTCTTGAGACTAGAGCAGTAACAAAATACTGTGTACATATACATATACATAATATATAATATAATATATATATATATATATTATTTTGATAATCATACATACACATAATTTTGACTGATGTCCATAAAAGGTAAACCGCGAAATCCCCATCTAGGTTGGTAAAATTCCTGTGTGCTGCGTTGGTTCTAAATCCGTATTGAGTTTTGCCAGGTAACAAAGGTTACCCATGATCGGGTACAAGATGAAACTCCCCAGTCTATAAATCCAAAATCGCTGATTTTTCAGCCGTAAACATAAACCCATATAAACCCTATTCAGCCTATTCAGTGTATGCGTTTCAAACAGTTTGCCTACCTGTTGGGTTTCCATTCAGTATTGTGTCACAGTCCACATGAAACAGTCATTAGGAAAACCCTACTACCAACTGTCAACAAGACATCATTTATGGGTTATTGTGTCTCACCTCATCTCAATAAGTGAATTTCCCACTGGTAAACTAACATAGCTATGGAAAATCACCATTTTTAATGGCAAAACTCACTATTTCTATGGCCATTTTCAATAGCTATGTAAACGTTTACCAGAGGGTTGAAGATATTATAAGATCATGGTTTCCTGACTTGTGTCCATATAGATCGCCCACTAAAGTGGAATATCCCCAGTGATCTATGGCTTTTTATGGCTTATAGATGGAGGTTTCCTAAAATGGGGGTACGTACCCCTAAATCATCCCTAAATCATCAATGTTAATAGGATTTTCCATTATAAACCATCCAGCTATTGGGGATCCCCGATTTATGGAACCCCCAACATATAGGTTAAAAACAACTTACTAATTGCAATGCCTCCCCGTCTGCCTGACAGACGCAGTACCCAGTGCAGAAAATCTTGGCCTTTCAGAATTTCGTGGTGGTCTCGTGGCTAATTTGGCCGCAGCTCATGGTATCCAAATTGCAATAATCAATATGCTATATGAACTCTTGATATATACTTGATATTAGGGCTGGTGTTCATGTACATTGATGTCATTAGATATTATATATATGTTATATTCTGTATAATATAAAGTTGCAAAATCCTTCTCATGATCAACTGCATAAATCATATCTAATTTTTAATGATGACAACATTCTGGATGTTACCATAAAAGATGAATGGTTCGAACCAGCAACACAAATGCTGGCTGAACTGTAGCAACCAAGATGTGGTTTGACCTTCAAAAGCAGTGTTTTAACTCGCTTAAATGGAGCGTTTTGACCAACATTGGGGTTAAGCAACAGCATCAGACGGATTTCACTCGCCAAAATTGGGACCTTAATCAGCAAAAATGGAACTTCACCTGTGAAAAACTTTAGGAACTTGACCAAGAGCATGGGGTGATGATGGCTGATGCGTTTGGTCCCTCATCCTATTTGACCGAGATTGTGTTCTAAGGATTGACAGTGTTTGACCATTTAGGTCAGATGTTCGGGCGAAGTCAGCCATATCTGTGGAAATAGCCACCAAAAAGATGTTCAAAAGTGTTTCCAGCTGGCTAATTATAGATGATATTTGCGACATATGTCCAAGTGATGTCCAGGTGATGTCCTGATTCGGCCTCTGGGCCTTCATTTCGGGGGTCCTATGTTTAGGAGGCGATCTTTATCGAGGCCTGACATAATGTCCCAAAGAACATACCACGTTTTGAAGTGTATCCAAGATCAGCCAATATATATATAAAATATATAATATAATATATATATATATATGACATATATATATATAATATAATATATATATATATATATATGATATATATACGATATATATGATATATACAATTTAATATATAATATATAATATATCATTTAATATATATATATATATTAATGATATATATATATATATATAAATGATATATATATATATATATATGTTATATATATATATATATATATATATATTTGATATATATATATATTATCTATGATATATATATATATATATATATCATTTATTTACATATAT
>Ga0126342_10018473_pt1 | contig 11947 bp, 12 predicted proteins | sample Cyp1metagenome_FD_92528 | JGI IMG/M metagenome (GOLD analysis project Ga0126342, IMG submission 92528) | Coral microbial communities from Lord Howe Island, Old Settlement Bay, Australia - Cyphastrea 1 metagenome | ecosystem: Host-associated > Invertebrates > Cnidaria > Coral ... | reverse complement strand
TCCATTTGGGTATGGGTCAAAATTAGGTACCCCAATAATTGGATGGTTAATACTAAACTAGACTAACATCTGTGGTCCCCTAGGTCTTCCATTTTGACCCACATCCATTTGATGGAATGCACTGGCTGCGCCTGAACACACCATACTTGACCCAGCAGCCAGTCATTTTTGGGATGAAACCATCCAGTTTGGTTGACAAACACGATTGCCATCCTTGTTTTTCCCAGTGAGACCATTCTGAAGCTAGAGTTTGATAGAGTTTGTATATATATATATATACATATGCAAAATATCTATAATATAGTAGAATATAATATAATATAATATAATATAATACAATATAATATAATATTATTATATTATATTATATTATATTATATTATATCATATCATATCATATCATATTATATTATATTATATTATATTATATTAATATAACATAATAGAATATGATATGATATGATACAATACAATATAACATAATATAAAGTAAGATAACATGATATGATATAAGATAACATCATATAATATAATATAAATTAAACAATCGATATAACATAACATAGCATAACATAACATAACATGATATGATATATGATTTAATATAATATAAAATATAGCATAATATCACTAATATTACTGATCAGAATTTCAGGAGGTGAAGCTTGATGGTTTCCCAGATTTGGGCTACCCCTCCTGGCTGAAGGACTCCGAAACCCTGGAGCTCAACGATCCCGAGACCCGGCGCCGGATGGACGCAGATCCCATGTTTCGGGTGGAGAAGACCTTGCGTTTGGGGACCCGGGTGGACTCGGTGGGAGCTCTGCCATGGTTTTCCAAGGAAGAATTAACAGGGAACTCATAGGTTTTTTGCAACCTAACAGGGTTTTCCATTGGGACAAACGATTCGATGGAAAGTGTGGTAGGGTGGTCTTTCATGAGCAGTGCACCCTTTTTTTATTGGCTGAGAGGGTCAGTGGGGTTCCATCCAGTAAATCTGGAGAAATGGGGATTGAATTCAAGTTTTGGCGGTGAATTTCAGACTTCCGGTCCTTGTCCCTGCAATTTTGTTGGTTCAATCCCCAAAGTGTTGGCTTCTCAAGTCTTGTTACTCAATAGTTCTACCCCGGGCATTCGTGATGGCGATCCCTGTAACTGCTCAGGTGACTTGCAGAAGGAGCGGAGCGACAAGGAAAGACTGGCGGATTTGCAGGACAGGCGGCGTGGAAAACACCAATCCCATTGTGTTAGGAACCTCAATCTCCCGGCTGAAATGGCACTAAATTGAGGTACACATTATAACTATGGATGGGTACCAGTTATTTGTCATAGGAACATCATCTATTTGGATGAACGAGTGACGAGCTTGTCGGGAAGCGGATGAAAAACTACGGTATCCCAGTGTGAAAGCCGGTGACAATGGCCATGAACTGGGTATCCCCTGTCCACACCGAAGCATCATCCTGTTGGTACACCCCACTATATCTCCATGATATCCCCCCACGAGTATATCCCAGTACAATTCTTGGTCGAATCCCCTCAGTTTCTGATGCGCCCATCTGACATCCCCAGAAAACCAGGGACCGCGGCCGACCGCGGCCGACCGCGGCCGTAGGAGTTGCAAGACGACCGTGAAGATGCCTATGGCTGGCGCCTGGCTCATGGTTTCATCATAGGGGTTTCCATGGAGAATCACAGTTTACAATATGGTTCAACCATGCTTCACTATCCTGAAATTGGGATAGCCAATATAGTACTAAATGCCACCAAGAAGGGACACAAATATGATAGATCCAATACATTCTGGTTGCGGGGGGTATTTTTTTCAATAGGGAAGGGATTGGTATTGGATCTATCCATTTTGGTCTTCGCTCTCGGGTTTTGAGGAATTGTGCCATGCGAAAAGCACATCGAGTCAAAAGAAAAGAGGAAAAGAGAATGGAGGAGGCGGACGAACCCTTGGCACCCTCAGTTGTCAGAGGTCTTGTTGATGCCAACTGATGATCAACCACGAATCATGATTTCAGGATTCACCAACAATGGATGGACATATCATTTCTGGCCATAAAGGCGCACCGAAGATCCATCAATAGATGACATTTTCAGCATGTTGGACCTCCCAAACCTCATTCCACCGTCTTCATGATCTTCATGGGGATTCACCATCCCCCAAGAATCAGAGTCGATTCAGGGCTTCGTAACCACGAACCATGGGCAGGAAGAGCGGCTGAAGGGGAAACCCAACTTCGCAGTGCCCCTAGTTCCACAAGATGAGGAGGACGCGCAGAAGGTGGGCTGGGAAACCAGTGCGGCAAGGGTGGCTTAGCTGGGTTGGCCAAGACATGTTGTGTGTTTGGTGGGTTTGAAACTTCCTGTTCCACCCGAGTTTGAGATGAATGATACGTTTCATGGGGCTTGAAACCCCCAACAATCTGGAAGTTGATTCTAAGATCGAGTGTCTCTGGTTGAGGATGTCGGAAATCAGCACCAGCAGCTCCCCGACATTTTTTCGTTCCGATCTTGATTCCCTTAGAGCTGTCCATTAAATGGGGGGGTTATGGGTCAAACTCGGGGACCCCCTGAAGGGGATGATTGCAGACAAACTAAAGACAACCAATTCATGGGTCCAAATGGGCCTTGGACATTGACCCACCCGCCACAAGTGCTCAAGAGAGGTATCGTTGAAACCACACGATGCATGACATCGGGCGGACGAGCATCCATCTGCCATGCTTGGCGATTTCACCATTTGACAGGCCCGGCAGGTCTCCTTTTCCACAGACCATGAGAAGATCGAAGTGGCCGCGAGGTGACAGGGCGTTTTCTTTGTGGCCATGGAGAAGCCATATCGATGGTGATTTCAATGGCTTACAAGAGGGTGGGTATGGGTTAGTTCACCCTGCATGGCTTTCAGTATTTTTCAGTCTGATTTTGGAGGTGGCACTTATTCATCCTCCGATTCATATGGAAAAATCATGAAAAATCATGGGAACTTTGACCTGTCCACGGCAAGGGCTGTCATTTTGGGTCACAAGTTCTTGAGACCCACGTGAGTGGTACTGGTAGTGGCGGCAGTGATAGCGATGGCGATAACGATGGCGATGGCGATGATGATGATTATGATGACGATGATGATGATGATGATGATAATGAGGATGAGGATGAGGACATAGTCAGCTTGATGGAGATACTTGGAAATGATATGGGGTAGGCGGGAGATTCAACGCCCTCTACATGATGGATCCCTTGAATGTTCTCTTCTCAGCATGCAAGTCCGATTTATGGGCACCTAATTTTGAGGATATTAGATCATACTAGTAGAAAAAGGGTCGGTCAGTCACAATTTAATGAGATGGACAAATTTGCTACCGTTTCTGACAGAGATTCAAATGGACAAACAACAACTTCACTTCCCGCAGCAATCAGCCGATAGAGCTGCCTGCATAAGTGCGCAAAAAGATAGACAAATAAGTAATTCATCACTATTTTAGTAGGATTTTAGCTTTGCATCCTTTTTGAGGGGTTGCTATAGGAACAATAGGCTTATACGGTAATTAGAAATACATTTCATCTCATTTGTTGGTGCGTATATCATGTAGCCCACGCTGACAGGCGCTCTGCTTTAAAGGCTCAGCCTGTGCCTGTCTCAGCTGGAGAGGTCCATAGCGAGCTGGGACCATTTGAGAGCTGGGTGTGAAAACCAGGGTAGCAACGTTCTGACCCATACCCAAAAAGTTTTTGATTTCCAGGCCTTGCTATCTCCTTACATCGGTGATTCTCAACTGGATCACATTTTTTGATGATGAGCGAACTCCGCATAGAGCCCTTGGCGGTCTGGCTGCCTCTTTAGATCTCTAAAAAGCCCGTAAATATCCCAGTGATCAGTTTTTGGTCCCGGACCCAGGTGCTTGGCGGAGACAAGAAGACCGCTGCAGTAGCCAAATTAGTCGCTAAGAGGTCGGATGGGGCCGCTGGAAGTATCTTCGTGGTTTCTTGCTGGGGTATTTTCTTGGTGATTAATGGTGATTAATGGTGGATAATCAATATTAATCACCATTAATCACCAAGATAATATGGATTAATGATCATTAATGATGGATAATGGTGATTAATGGTGACTAATTATTATTAATGGTGATCAACGGATTTGCTGAAGATGTGTTTGTTTTTGAGATATTTGGCCAGTGGAAAATCCACTACTTGGCAAATCCAAAAAGAAAACCTGTTTATTTTGTTGGGGTTTCCGCATCAGCAAATCGAATGTCTTTTCCAGATTCGATGTGTAGTTCCACCTGTAAGAATCACCTGAGGCAGCCTTTACCATGTCCCTTTTTAAAAGGGTTGGGTTTCCACTGATTTCCCACACAAAGATTTGGTGGTAGGGAAGTGGAACTCCCACCATTAAACCACCATTAACCCACCATTAAACCACCAAATCCATGGTGGTTTAATGGTGGTAGGGAAGTCATTCTCAGATGGTTGAGATCGTCGGCACCTTTCACACAGGAAGCGTTTACAGCAGCACTCAAGGATGGCCAGGGTCCCGGCGACGAATGGGTCGAAGGTCAAAGGTGGGACGTGCCAACATGACTTCTCTAAGATGTCTGGTGTTAATGTCAGAAGAATTATATGATCACTAGTATTGCTATTCTTATCCCCAGTTTCTTTTGAACCTTTGCTGATTTTTCACATTTGAAAAGCATTCTTCAAAGCGGGATGTTTTTCGGTCACAGCTCCTGGCCCTTGATTTCCCTTACTGGTTCCACCATGGTTGGCAGTTGGCCAATACGCCCAGCATCGACGGCCACTGCCACACTGCCAAACGGGAAAAGGACATGGGAACAGGACCTATTTTACAGGGATGTTATGTTTGGCAGTGTGAATAACGTTTGGCAGTGATGTTATTTGCCTGTTATATAGGATGTTATATAGGGAATAACGTCATTTGCCTGCCCTGTTCATGTTTGTTATTTTTGTGACGTTGTTCCTCCTACCTGCAGCTCTACAACTTGACTTTGCATGGGAACTCACCACCCAGGTTCGAGCTCGTGTAGCTGGATGACAGGCGGCCAAAAAGGGTGCCCAGCAGTGCCAAAAAGTAGCCCAATTAAAGGCAATTCTGGCGGGGGAAATGATGATAAACCACGGGGTCTTAGGGTAGTGTACCCATGTAGTCATGTAGTTCGGTGATGCCACACCATTTTGACAGTGGGAATCGTTTTTTGATTGGAATTTTCTGTGGATTGCCACGACTCGGGGAACCCAACTTTGCCAGGAACGCCCGCCAGATGTGCCATGCGGCACCCGCTATTCTGTGCGCGGCGACAAAATGGACGTGCCAAACACGGTTGCAACACACACTTGCATCCCACAAAAGAAGGGCCGCAGAACCGTTTGTTTGAACCAAAATTAGTGTGTTCACTCCGAAATAATGATAGTTATTGAAAGTCACAAGCTCTTGGACCTTCTCAAAAAAAATTGGCGCAGGCTGCCGAACTTTGACAAGGATTTGTTTTGATCTAGTCCTGCAATCAGAAAAACAACATGCCCAGCTAGCGAGGGGGTGTGGGCTGGTTGTAACCGATAGTCCAGGACTTTGCACACACTTATCACTGGTTACAGATTTGCAAAACGAAGGATTGAGCACCCAGAAAATGATAACCCAATGATCCTTGTTCCGTATTCCCTAATAATCAATACCCCCCAAACAGAGTCCTTGTTTAATTCTATATATTCATTTGGAGTTTCCAACACGGGCGGTTTTTAGCAACCATGGACGGGAAAATCAGTGCCCTGCCAAGCTCCAGGGTCTGTCCTTTTTGCCGTTTGCAGCTGGGGAACATTAAACCGCTGGCTGCGGCCGCCCGTCGCACAAGAAGTGCAGTGGGCTCTTGTGGTGGCTGCTGTGGTCGGCTGAGGCTGAAAATTCTGGTGCTGGGTGAATAGTAACCCCGCAGCAAAGATAGAACATTTTGAAAAATCAACTCCTAAAATAGTGGTAACTTGTCACTTTATTATATTGTTGGTTACTATAAAAACACATGGAATTGGACTCTCAGTCAAGCAGCCCTTGTTGGCTTTGGGGATGACAGATGGTGAACAAATCAGCACCAGGGTCAAGGCTGGCGTGGCGCCCTCTTTTTTTTTTTGTGTTTCAAGATGTTTCAGTCAGTTCAGTCATGACTTTTTTGGTGGTTCCAACATGTTCCAACAATTCCCATCCTGCCTGTGATGATTAAAATCGACGAGTTTGATATTTTGGGGACACGTTTGACATTTGAAACCAAAGAGAGTTCTCTTCTGCGAGGCTCTCTGAAGTTCTGGACCTTCCATTCCAGGGCTGGACCCCACAGTGAGTCTCAAATTTGGTGAAAATCCAACACATGGACATGGATGGTTGGATGCATATGGATACATGGGAGTTTAACCAACTGGATAGATGCCTTCAAAATTGAGAAACACACCCAATCTCATGAACATGGAGGCGGTGATGGCGTTTCAGCAAATAGGTGAGCAGCAGGGAAGCTCAGCGACAGACTACAGTTTGCTGAGTGCATTTTTTGGGCGTAGTTATAGCCCATAGGGACATCTGTCCTGCAAGCAGTATATATATATAATATATATATATATAATATATATATATATATATTATACATATATATATATACTTATAGTAGGATATATTATAGGATGGCATATCAGGCATCTTTCTTGGTTCATCAAAATTTCTTAGCTGCAACTGTAGGTTTGTGCTGTCTGGCAAAATTTGACCCAAGGTTTTGTCAGCATTACTATCAGACCTTCGACTCGAACAGGTGCATCGCGTGCATCGCAGGGCACGTTAAGAGGGTCCCCTCTTAGGGTGAGCAGCCTTGGTTGTGAGGTGAATGTTGACGAACCTGTTTTGAGACCATTTTTGGAAAGAGATGAGTGAAGATACATGTGGCAAGTGGATGTAAACAGTGGGTCCAAACCATTTGGAGCTGGCTGGGAGGCAATGATTTTAATCACTGAAAATTGGGGTGGTTCAAAAGCTATGACACAGGAAATAATATGATCATATTGGGATGAACATCGAGATAAACCACCAATTCTTGATGTAAAAGCCAGGGCAATGATGAGCCATGATGATCCATGGTTCGATGCAGGATTTCAGGACTCTTCTTAGGCAGCTTTATGGCTCAGAGGGCCCTCAGCTGGATTGGTACCCAACATGTGCACGGAACCCAACAGCCCATCCGGACTTTGGAGACTGTTGTTGGAATGATGAAAAGTGGGAACACCCAAATCTTTGTCTGATTTGAAGAAGGAGATTTGTTGAAAGATTGGCTGTGAGTGAAAATTCCAACAGCATGGCATTTAGAGATACTTCCCCTGGGTAATCGAACCTGGCAATACCTGGCACTGGAAAGCTCTCTATCTGCAGAGGATTTCCCCAACTTTCCCGTGATACATGCGGAAATTTGGATTTATCAGGTCAGAGAACCGGACGGTACTGCTGAACCATACCCAAACCTGCCATGACCACCATGCCTGGCGTGGCTGGCGAACGCAGGTCGTTTCGTTGCATGTTTTAAGGGTCGATTGAGCCGTGCCCAGATGGATCAGCTGATGTGTCCTGTACAATCTCCAGTTGTTTGCTATTTAAGCTGGGCTTCATTCAAGGGCGGAGTGTTCTTGTGTATCTCTGGAATCTGAGAATAACAGTGATCTAGTGATCTTCTGTCTCCTTACTGCTACCGTTGTTCTGATGAGACCAGCCACCATGTTTTGCACTGACAGCCACCTGGGTCACCTGCTTCTCGGCCCAAGTGGCGTGCCAGCTTCACGCGCCATGGCAGTCCTATGAGGTCATGATGATCCCGGGAAATCCACCGGGATTTCGCTGTGGATCCAGTGACCTGCGCGTGAAAATAGGGAGGGATGCAGCCTGGAACTCTGCCCAGGACGAATTGAGACACTGCTAAAATGGGGCTTTTATTCCTCCAATTTCTGGTCATTTTATGTCATTTTAAGGGTGAACATATGTGAACCTGATGATGAATCATATGAATCATGGGATGTTGCAGTACCCAAATTTGCGGAATTTCGGGGAACTGGATGGCAGCGGCATCGGTGAAGGCTGAGGAGATCCAGTCTCCAAAAGGGTAACCATGGGAGAACTACTCTGAAGTTTGACTCAGTAACTCCGAACCTGACAAATGGAGTCCTAACACAATCTCACTGGATTTCTAGCCAATTTCTGCCCATTCTTGGATTCCAACCCATTTTCCTCCATTTTCCTCCATTTTCCTCCATGTTCATTGGTGTCCTGGAAAATCACGGCAAGATCATCCACATGGGGCACTTCAGGAGCCAGGTGCAAGCGAGGACCTTGGCCGACTCCGCGCAATGGACCAAAGCCCTGCAGCTGTTGACCGCCCTGCAGCGGCAACAGTTGTGTCTCGGAGGTACCAATGAACCAACCATTTTCGGATCAAAATTTCAGCCACAGTACACCCAGTTGTTCTCTTGGAATCATCGCCCATGGTCCCCATGGTTGGGATGTCATTTGTGATGACTCATCCACTTTCTTGGCAAGCGAAGGGGGCACAGCACCTACACATACCTGGGCATACCTGCAGCATCCTGCACCATTCGGTGTAACTCGGCCATCCCCCGCTGCAAATCCCAGGTGTCCAGATGTGGTCCTGGTGACTTCGGTGTTGAACGCCTGTGGCCGTGCTGCATATGTCGACCGTGCCATCCTTCTCTTTGAGGACATGAGGCGATGGAGCATTGATCCCAGCCCAGTGAGCTATGCGGCTGTGATCAATGCCTGCGCCAAGTGTGGCTGGATGGTGGATAAACCTTGTAGTTTTTTGATACTTGATTTGTTGTTGATAACCCAAAACTCACCATTCTGTGTTCTTTTTTTTGTGTATCCTTATGACCACCAAAAATCCATCATTATCATATCTGGTCTGTTTTAGCAGTCGATTCCTTGGAACTTTGGGGGTGCCCATGCTTCGGAGAGCCCACTTGGTCATCGGCGAAGTCTACAAGCGTTCGTTGGTCAGTTGTTGATCGTCCAAAATATCTCCAAATCCCAATTTGTATTGGATAAATCCATTTAAACTCCAGCATTTCTGCTAGTTCAAGCCATTTCAAGCGGGGTTGATTGCCCCCATTCACCAGGTAGCTACTGGCAGATGGCACTCAGCTACTTTGACTCTTGCTCCACCTTGCTGGGCTCATTGAGACCTGGAGATGAGGCCTTGGCAGACTTCCTCGGAATGGGTCAAGTTTGGTACCTCAGTTTGTAGATTGGGTATCTCAGATTGGGTGCTTCTAAAATTTGGAAAATAATATGGTGAACATTTTGGTAAAACATGGGTCAATGGGTACCTCATGGTACCTCTACATTTTATAGTATAAATATGTATAAATACCAATCTTAGTTCATGCATAGTATAAATGAGGTACCCATCCAACTTTAGAGGTACCCAGTTTTGACCACCCATATCGCCACCAGAAATCTAACATTGCTTCTCAAGCCAGGGAAGATACAAAGACTCGACAAATTGAGAAACGGACGGAAGTATTGGTGGTCTAAAATGATGTTTGAAGAGGTATGGTTCAAAGAAACAAAAATCATGTCCGGCCTCTCTTTTTTGGATGGGTCGCCATGCTTAAGATGGGTTGCCATCCGCTGCAACTGGGAAGGCCATATCTTTTGTCACCACGGCCACCATCAGTGCCTGCGGCCGGGCGGGGCAATGGCAACTTTCCCTGGCACTTCTTGAGGATCGCATGGGGAAAATAGTGATGAAGTCCAAACAGGTTGACCTTCGGCGAGTAACCCCCCAAAAAAAGATAGAGCAATGATTTACCACTATTTTGGTCGGATTTGACTTTTCCATCTTCTTGGGGGTTGCGATATCCAACCTGTTCTTTTTTGGAAATAAGGGCCACTATGCTCTGGGGCTTTGCTCATTGGATCTGCAGTGATGGGAAGTTCATCCCCAAGGAGTAGGGAGGCAAACCACGGGGAAATCAAATGGGGCACATTGGAACAATGTTTGTCTTGGCAAGGTCGACTGGTACGAGTCCAACTTGGGTCAAAGATTAAAGTTTCTTCTTTTGGTTCACTGGTCATTTTCTGACCAAAGAATATCGCCGCTTTTCCGATGAAGAAGATTGCTTCCTCTCCACCCCCTGAATTTCCGCCATGTGTGAGCTGGCAGGAAGCTTCTGACAAGAATCACTCCAAGTCCATCTTTCTGCACAATGCAGCCATCAGCGCATGCGATGCTTGGCGGGAATGGCAGGAATAAGGTGGAAGGTACGTTTTGTGGAGCAGTCGTCAATCATGTCATTGAACAAAGATACATACACACAGCAGCATGTCCAGCATTCATTGTTCACTCGTTTGTTCCCTACCTCTCTATCGATTCCGGATCTACTTCATCATTTCTCAACACAGAGACTTCACAGACCCAACTTTAACATACTTTAACTCGAACTTCACCCGAAAAAATATAAATCAACATAAAATCAGATATCTTTGATGATCTTTGGGTCCTCCAAAACTTGCCTTCCCTCATCTCCCAAAAAACACCCAGCGTTTCCCGGGGCCCAACGCCATGCCACGTCCACATCGTGGACGTTGGATGTGGCCAAGGGCAGCGTGGCCTGGCCCTGCGCGCTGCATCTGCACTGCTGCAGCGAGCGGATGGTGCCGGACCTGGTGACCTATGGTGCTGTGATGAGTTGCTGCAGGTTGACGTGGCGTTGGGCCTTGCGGCTGTTGGGGGACTTGATGATGGAGAGGATTCAAGCAGTGGCTTGGAATGGGATGATGGTTGATGGAATGGGATGGTTGGTGGAGATGTTGTCTTTTTGGTCAAGAGGTTTTCGGGTTGAAGACGTGACAGTTTGTGCTTGTGAAACAGATTTCCGATGGCGGAATTTTACAGTTCCTGGGGAAGTTGGGTTTTGCACCGTGTGATTCTTGGTTGGGCAGATGCCAAGCAGGCCAGGCATTGATTTCACGAGTTGACCATTTTTGCCCCTTGGGGGAGTTTCGGTCGGACCATAGCAGCATCTGCACCATGGGCCATCTCGTTCCGTGTCAGGATGCGGTTTGCTTCGGTGCAGCCATCAGTGCATGTGAAACAGCAGCTGAATGGCAGCATGCCTTGAACCTCCTGCAGCAGTTGCTGCAAGCGGAGCTGCTTCCAAACACGGTGATTTTCAATGCCTTGGCCAGTGCATGTGAAGCTTGATTTGATGTTACCCCCTAATTCTAAAAGTGAACCACAAACTGGGGGTTTCCACTTCAAAGTTGGATCAGGTCTTGTAAAATCCATGTTTGATCAGTAGGCGGGGTCGAAGAAATAGTGATGACCCTCCGTTGGTCCTCCGTTGTATTTCATCAACCAAGGGGTGGACAGTTGAGCCACTGCTCAATGGCGATCCCCTACAGTCCGTGGGATTTGGTCCCCCAAGGGGATAGTTGAACCTTGGGGAGAGCTTCTTCTTCGAATCCTTCCATGTTTCTTTCAACAGAGAAAAATCGAGGTTTTTCCCCGGTTTTTCCAGGTTTCATTGAGGCTACCCGGCCCCATCCTTTCTCGAGGAGAAGGCAGCGCGCTGGCAACTGGCCCTGCAGATTCTGATGGAGGCGCAGGCGGTGCAGTTGGCAGATCTGGTGACCTTCAACGCGGTCATCAGCGCCTGTGAAAAGGGGCAGCAGTGGAGCAAGGTGGGGCTGCTGGGGCTGCTGGGGCTGCTGGGGCTGCTGGGGCTGGGGACCTTAGGACCTAGGGATACAGGGGTTGCTTATGCCTGGCTGAAATCCCTAGGCTGGAGCCTCGAGTTAAAGTCTTCAAACCTTTTTAGGGATTTCAGCCAGGGAAAATTTGATGTTTGACCCATGGATTTTATCCAGAGCACGGCTTCAAAC
>Ga0126342_10018472_pt1 | contig 11947 bp, 14 predicted proteins | sample Cyp1metagenome_FD_92528 | JGI IMG/M metagenome (GOLD analysis project Ga0126342, IMG submission 92528) | Coral microbial communities from Lord Howe Island, Old Settlement Bay, Australia - Cyphastrea 1 metagenome | ecosystem: Host-associated > Invertebrates > Cnidaria > Coral ... | reverse complement strand
TGTGTGAAATTATTGTATGTTAAGTTTGTGTGTGTTGTGTTACGGAGGCGGCGGGAGGAGGAGGAGAAGCCCGGGATACAGAATCAAAAACAAGAACCCCACACAAAGATGTGGGGAAAAAACATGGGGATTCAAACAAACATGGGGATTCAAACATGGGGATATGTCACTATTTTCATAAAAATTATAGTTCATATTTATGTGTAGTGATGTTCGAAGGTGATTCAACATGATTCAATCTGAAAAAAAATGGGAATTGTTTTGTGATCTGACCGAAAAAATAATGTCTAAACCTTGGGCTTTGACGACATAAAAATGTGGTGATTTCAACGAGAAAAATCCTCGGTAATTACTTTAAGATGTGAAAATCACAAAATCACTGGTGCTTAGAAGGGAATGGATGGGAATGGGGGACTAGGATGATTATTACTAGTGATTGTGAATCATTCCCGAAAATTCCCTGCGTTTAGCACCAGTAAGATCAGCATTTAGAAAGAAACAATCATCTGCACGGTCTGGACCATGGCCGTGTTTGTGTACGAAAGAGTACCCTCTGGTAAACTAACATAGCTATTGAAAATGACCATAGAAATAGTGAGTTTTCCCATTAAAATGGTGATTTTCCACTATAAATGGTGATGTTCCCATTAATAATGGTGATTTTCCATAGTTATCAATGGGTAAATCCACTACAAATTGCCATAGCTATGTTAAATTACCACAGCTTTTGGGACGAAAAAAGCCACCGGTCTTCAGACAGAGATGCCCAGGGGCCTGAATTGTTGACCCTTCATTCGAAAGATCCGTGAAGACAACGGTGAAATCTCAATGTCTTGATGCTACCCTCTGGTAAACTAACATAGCTATTGAAAATTGCCATTTATAGTGGATTTTCCCATTAAAAATGGTGAGTTTTCATAGTTATGTTAGTTTACCAGAGGGTATCAACCGTCTTAAATGATGGTTAATTGACCCATAAATCAATCTTTATAAAGATGGTTAAACCATGTTAAACCCAATAACTTTTGATACTTCTAGAAACTTCGAATCGTAAATTTACCATCAAATATGAGACTTCCACATCTCAACCCCGCCTTTTGCTTCGCGAGTGCCGCTTCTGCGCGCACCTGTAGCGGCAACATCCGGACACCACGCATTCTGGGTAGGATAAAATGACTTGGATTTACAGGGATTTAATGGGATTCAATGGGATTTGATTCGGGATTTAATGAGATTTAATGGGATCTACTGGGATTTGCTGAAATTAACTGGTTGGTTTCACACCCCCAGAAAAATATTCGCCGATGGGATGTTCGGATATCCATCATCTGCCAATTCCTACACCGAAGCATTCCTCCCAACTTCGAGCCTTCTGCAGGGTGTTCTTGACCTCGAGTTCAGGGTCCCAAAAAACGACCCAACACCAGTGGTTGTTTCCACTTCACCACTGAATTATAGATCCTATTGCCCTTGATTTTGGGCTTACGAATTGTTGCAAACTCCGGTTTCAAACTCCATCTCGCGTTGTTCCACGGAAAAAAAAAAGGATCTAAGGATCTCTAGTTGGTCAGAAAATCTTCCCATCCAAATGGCACAAGATTCCAGTTGTATCAAGCTACACCAGCTGCTTTGCCTCCTTTGTCTCATGCTCAAACCCACCCGTTGCTTAAACCACCATCCATGTTATGGTGATACACTGTGTATATGTATGTATGCATATATATATATATCCTATCCCTATAGTACCTCAAAAAAAAATAGAAAAAAAACAATTTATCACTATATAATTCACTGGGATGCTACCCACTTCGGCATCCACCAGCCTTTGCCAGCTCTGCTTCCACCTTGCTGAGGGCTCCTCTGAGTCTAGGCCTGAAAGGCTCACAGTTTCAGTGCGAAAAAGGCATATCGAAGTGGGGAAGATTTTTGTGGCCACCTTTTGATGGTGAATTGAACTTCATACGAACCTAAGCAATGAATAATTGATATCGATTTGTCCAAAAACGAAAAGTTGATATGAAGAATTGAAGTCCCTCTCACAGAAATGGCTATTGAGATTTGGGAAAGTCGTGAAACCCAGAATAGACCCATTCTTTGAAAGTGGAATGACTTGAGAACCCAGTTTGGGACTAACCCTGGTCAACAAGCACCATGGAGTCGGTAGAGAATGACCTACTCACAACCCCCGCTTTGTAGCACCATCTGATCTAGTGAGGCTGTCAAAGCCCACGGATGCGACCAGACTTGGTGGCGGAATGGTTGGCCTCGATTCTTTGTGTTGCACTACCGTATGTGGTTTGTCACCACAACAAGCCTCCGAATGTGGGTAAAACTTTATGCCAGAAACGCACCATCCCCCAGGAAAATCACCATTTTTATGGGTATAGTCTAAACCATTCCCAGTCATGGGTGGTAAAATGGCCTTGGTTTACCCACAATACTAGATCAAGGCAGAGCAAAAAACAGCATGCTGTAGACACGGAGAAACCCCCTTGGGTATGATTGAGAATATGTAGTAAGAATCCTAAAGAGTAATATTATCCAATGTATATATATATAATTAATTGTAATTATATATATATATACATCACATTGTATCATATTGTATCACTATTATATGACCATCATACATCATAAGTATCCCCCATACCCCTGTGATATCCACATGTTTTCTTGCTGAAACTCCCCATTCTCTGCTCCACTCGACATCGGTCTCCGCGCATGAGCCGCGCCAGTTCACCCAGCGAGGTCGAACTGCAACGCGCCGCACGGGACTCCGTCAACTCCTGGTTCGTGGGATCCACCAAGAAGGTGGGGAATCTGTGATGGTCATTGATGATCCATGATGACCCTCCGGTCATCAAACGATATCAAACGTGGCTTGGTGGAAAATCCCCCCTATTTATAGATAAGTTTCCCAAAAATAAAAAACTCCATATATAGGAAATGACCCACTGTCACGTTTGATTACCGGAGGGTGGATGTTGTTTCCCCCTACCCATTGATCCCGCTGGTTGTTGAATGGGGGGGGCCTCTATTAGTCAACCAAAATCAAGCAACCAACTGGGAAAATATTTGAAAATAGGGAAAATTGATGATGCAAAAGAAATGAATAGATCATTTGTAGTAGCCCCCTCGGAAAAAAAGGGCCTGGGGTGGCAGCAACGTGCCGTGCTTGAAAATATTCTTCTTCAAAAGCATGTAGATCTTGAATTCTGCTGGCCATGTTCACCCAAGTGCGGAGGTTTACCCCTGGTTTCTTTCAACATATAGCTATGGAATAGCTATGGAAAATGAGCATTTTTGGAAATATTGTCCTAATAAAATCGTGGTGTTCCATAGCTATGTAACAAATGACCAGAGGCTAAGCGCCAGCCGGCCTTGGCCAGTTGTTTCTGCTCGCTTTGGACCGTTTCCTGGAAGGCTGGAGCAGATCGGTGAAGCTAGTGAGGTGTCGCCCGAAAATAGCTGGTGATCTTGCCCTACAGCTCCGAACGATAATCACATTGCGGTATATGATATATCATGATATATCATGATATATCTATCCCTACAGCTCCAAACACCTTCCGAGACTGTATTTGGAGTTGGTTTTTGGAATCCAAACACCTTCGAATTGAGGGTATTTGGAGCACTAGGGTTAGGACTTGAAAGCATTCACTTTGGGGGGGTGTTGATGATTTTGATCCATACCCAACTGGGAATGTTGAGCAACGGAATGTAGCCGGAAAGATGACATCGGTCACATATCATTGGGGTGCCATAATAGCGGGACTTACATGGTAACTCTACCAAAAATCACGGAAATTTGTGGGCTTGGGAAGCCACCATGTAAACCCATATCACAATTGCATTGAATTCTCCATTCTCATCATTCTCCAGATTGCACCCACTGCAAACATCGTCGACCATGATTTGGCAGTTCGGGATGGTGGGTTGGAATCAAATTATCACCACCTCTCTGGGAAACCGCTAACAAAAATGGTGAGTTGCCACCCAAAGAAGGGTACGGAGGGCTTCGGAAGTACGTAGTAAAGCCATTGAAATCACGTGGACCAACTCTACTCATCTTACTGGATGAACGGCCACATACTTGCCCCTATTCCAAATTGCCAAAAATTGGTGGATGAATCATGATAAATCTCCCTTTCTCAGACCCAAATATCAGATGGTTGGTTGTCTCCCCATGATAAAAGCCCATGATTCTTGGTTTAAAAAAACGCTTGGAACATTCAAACGAAACTGCGATCCACGGAAGCAGCAACCCGGGTCCAGCTGTGCACGCAGCACCGTATCGACCTCTAAGATGCTACTTTCGTCCACCTCCTCCGATGGGGACGCTGGGAAAATGTGAGAAGTCCATGGAGATCGGGAAGTAGCCCTTGCTTTCCAGGGGCCCACAGAGATCACTGAAAAAATGCCCAAAGCTGTCTTGATGGGATCGACCGGAGAGAAAGCTTCAGACTTGTTACAATGTTCCACCAGTATCTGGGAGACTTGTCCAAAAAATGCGTAAAAATGCTTGTGCACCAGTTGGCCAAACACCAAGCCTATGATTCCTATGATGGTTTAGCCTCAAGTTCACCCTGATGTTTGGACCAAATAAATCACAAGAAATCAGGATCAAACACCAAGTCGCACCTTCACTGGTTTCGCTACCCTGGAAGCGGAAACTCCACCATCTCCAAACGCTTTTCTACTGAAACAATCCTCTCTTCCGCTCCCAAAGGGTCACTTGGAATTGACCCTCTGGCAATCCCTAGCTGCCCTAGCTATGGAAAATCACCAAATTTCATAGGTAAATCATCTGCAAAGGGCAATGGCTTCCACAGCTATAGTAGTTTACTGGAGGGTATAACACATGTCCAAAATCCCCAAGACAACTGAAGTTGTACGTAAATAATTAATATGTGTCATGAAATTGCCCGCACTTCCAAGTAAGATGTGACCAAATCTGGTATCTAGATAAATGAAATCACACCTTCAGGTGGGTACCTGACTATACCAAACAACAAAGTGGCGTTTTAAAAAAATATTCCGGTGTAGCTCACGTTTATCATCGTTTTCCCAATTAAGATTACCAATTTATTGAAGCGACATCCGCCGTTGACACTTCCGAAGAGTCCTTCGATTCCATGGTGCGTTTGGAGCTTGCGATCACCTGCCAGAGAGATGACTCCCAAACGCATCGACGCTGCCATTTCTGTGGGGTTTTAGAATGTGGTTGTTGGTTTTCCGGATCTGGAAATGGGATGAAAATCATGAAAATCTGATTCAAGGGATCTTTGGGAGACTTAACAAGCTGAGTTGTTTCCCATTCTTTCCGCCAATGGCTCGACCCAAGTCACACATTCAGTGCCTGCTCCACCTCCGTTTCTGCGGCAGTGACGCGATCAGTGGCCAATTTGATGCGCCTTGCTGGTCATGCGTTGCATGTGGCTGTCGCACCCAAAAATGATGGCTGGGAAGGAAGAACTTATGGCAAGTTTCATGGACAAAGGAGCTTTGAAACCAGGGGAGCTTTGCGGATTTGACCCCATTAAAATGGACAGTCGACTCAGGTGGTGAGGTGGTTTCCGTGACAATTGGCTTCTGGATGTTTCTGGATGTTTCTGGATCAACCTGATTTACCGTAAATCTTAAGTATCCCGAATTTATGGTGTCCAACAAGCTGTTCACTCTCTCCGCTGCTTGGTCGGCCATTCCGTGGTTATACCTTCTCCGTTATTTAAATCGTGCCCCACTTTCTTCTCCACCAAAAAAATGTTGGCCACAGTTCCTTGCCGTTTTGTTCAGGCCCCAACTCGTGAACTATGTGGTTGTCTGAGTTTCCCTACTCCGCCATCAGCATCTGATTGTCATCAGGTTGCTGCACTTTGGGTTTGATCAACGGCTGCGGCGTGGGACCCGTGGGACCACCAGCAGCACCAGGACCGGTGCTGGGCTGTGGCACCGGGGCGCGCTCCGGGGCGCCCGCGGGGTGTGGCGGCTTACTACTGGGAGGTGTCGGGCCATTGGAAACGGGCTGCGCCAAGTTGTCAATTACTTCCACCTTGGCGACTCAGGGAGGTCCACAAGAATTGGAAATTGATGGAAATCCTAGATCCTGCATATCTAAGCATAAGATGAAATAAGGGGTATCTCGGTATCTCAGATATTTTTGTGCACCAGGCATTGGACCGAAGTCTTTTCAAGTGGTGAACACAAAGCTTTTGAAACAAGACGTTGGTGTTTAACAGTGTTTAACAAACCAAAAATAATCGTTTCAACAACCATACACGGAGTTCAACAAACAAAACTAGGACTTCCCCATCAACAATTGGATTAACTCAGGTCTGAGATTTGCTATGCCTGGTAGGAAACCATATTTTTTTCGAGGGGAACAGAATGATTTGACCCGACAAGGACATGTGGGACGGCCATAGCACATATGGCATCTATATCTGAGATGAACAACAAATTGAGTGTACTTCCAAACTTCTGTCTGACCCTAACGGATCAAGATCTGGTTCCAATTTTGCGGCCTGGTTTTTGACTTTTTCCAACTTGGAAATTCGCACAAGTATGTCAATCAGATTTTTTTTGCAAACCCATCTTGACAAATCTGCTGAGTGGCAATAAGTATGTCAATCGCGGGAGCAGGTCACTCATCGGGTTCACTCAAGATCTCTCAGAATGGAGCAGGTCACTCCATTTCGGAGCAAATCTTCTAGCTCCGAGTCAGTAGGGAATACCCAGGTATCACTCATCAAGAGGCCTACCAAGGTATTCTGAACACCCATCCCAAACATGAACAGTTTCTGTTTTAGGTGTAAACCATGCCTTGCCGTTGATCAAATGTCTGCGTTTGCATCAAAATTTGGAATGTACGTTGATTCAACCCAATGATTGCAGTTCCCTCAAGCCTAAAATAGACAATTTTCCGGTCACCTAAGGCATTCCCACACGTTTCCCACACCAAAAAATCGGTGCTGATCTTCATCCTCGCCATGGCATCCGGGTTCCCAGACGATCAACAAACCATCTACACACTCGGCGTCCCAGGGGACTCGCCAACCGCGACTTGGAGGAACCTCAACGAATCTTAGGCTCCGCAGCTCTGGGTCAGTTTGATCCTCAACGGAAAATTGATCTTTTTTTTTGTCAATGTAGTAAAGCCAGTAGTAAACCATCCCCCAAATCACCGTGTTTATGGGTGCTACTGTAAACTATCACAGTAGATGGTAGGTTTATGGCAGAGGCTTTCCATGGCTTTCCCACACTATGAGGTCAGCCAGCCAGCCAGCCAGCTGTCTCTGAGCTTCCAACCTTCCCTTTCCCCGTCTCAACGGATCGGGACCAAACTTGTTGACCTCCGACGGAGTCACCGAACCACCAGCCAGAGAACTCTGACCCATCCTCAGGCGCCATCCACGGGGTTGGCGTGGAAACGAACAGGTCGTTTTCGGGGTCGCCAGCCACAGAAGGGATGGTGATCACAGTTCATGTGTGTTCCATTGACCCTCCGGCAATCAGACACACTGAAAAAACACGATTCCTCTGAAGGAAAGGGATCTACAACTGGAAAATGATCTATACATGTTATAAAGGATGATAGATAGTGGACAATCCGCCTCAGGGTTTTTCATGTCTCATCCAAAAACGGATAAGAAATGTAGACTTTCGTCATCTGAGATATCTCTGATCCCCGCTTGATCCAGGCCACCCGTGTGTCCCAGAAGTACACGAAGACATTCACCTGCGATCAGCGATCAGCGACTGGATCCTGGCCATTTTTTTGGGGGAAGATACCGCGCCTGTTTTGGGATGGGGTAGTAACTTTTAGCCAAATCTGGGGAAGAAAACTTGCAAACACTCATGGACCCAGAAACTTTCTGGTTCTGCGGAACTGGAAGAGAGCTTAGGTTCTGTACATCCACCAGAGTTTTGGTCCGCCTTTACAGCTGGGAAAGTCCCCGAACTAGCCATGGAGAAACTTCGTTCGCTGCGAAAATCATCGAAGTAAATATGGGATTTTCCAGCAAACCAGGTTTGATGAAACCTCCTCGGGTACGCTTCATGATTTGGATGATTTGGACGTCGTGCTCAACACAACACCAATGCTGAGCCCAAGTACACCTATAGAAGGATCACCTAGATCCTTAGGCGCCTCATCATGGTTCTCCAACACCTGACAGGAAGAATGCCGCCCATGTCAAACAATGGTGGATGAAAGAAAATACCAATACCTCTGTAGCCAACCATCATACTGTAGATTTGGAAAACCCGATGTTGATTAACTCGAGGGTAAGCAACCAACAAAGGCCCTACCAACCAGCGGAGAATGTCAACAACAGTCCTCCCCAAGATGTCCCACAACATGTTTGTATCGTGTTAAGAAGGCTCAGTGACTGCTCGTGATCCCCAGCTATCCTCTATCCAAGAAAAGAAATCAATTTGGTTTCATTGTAGAGATTGGAAACACATCAAGAATCCCAGATTCTATAGGAATATCACCCCATGTTTCGGCAAAAGGTTCCCATTTTGTTTACTGAAGCTCGGCCTTCTGATACGTCGGATGCCCATGGTTCACACCTTAGATCCAAGGTGGAAAATGGACGCTCAACTGATCCCAGAAGTGATTTTGAAACGAACATGGACGGGGAAAAAAACCTTTCTTTGGACAGTAAAAAAAACCAGGGGTGTCCTCCAGATTCTGGAAACCCAGCCCAGTGAACTCATGAAATTTCACCACCGACTCGTGCCGCCACAGCCATGGCACCCTGTTCGGTATACTCGCCCAAAAGCGTCGCTATACCAATCTCGTCCTGGCGAGGGCTTCCCAGTGAAAAGTACCCCCTACATCCATTGCAGTGGATGATCAAGAGGTACACCTATTACTTGGGGAGTGCCTTGGCCTCTTTGTCTGTGGAGGCAAGAAGTTATTTCTTAAATAAACCCTATTTACAGAAACCATTTCCTAAATCAATCCAAGTTTTGACAAACTTTTGCAACAATATCCAATAAACTATAAATTAATTTCCAAAAATAAACAAAAAGTAATGTAAGTTAGGTTTCTAGGGATTGGTTTGAAACGGTCTGGAACGGTTTCGGACTACTACCTAGTAAGTTGTATGAAACGGTTTGAAACGGTTTCGGACTAGCCATACTTAGAAACTATTTGAAAATATTTGAAACTGTTTTGTGTTTTTGCCAGGGCGAAGTAGCAAATAGCAGGAAACGGTCTGAAACCGTTTCGGACTATTACCTAGACAATAGTCGGAAACGGTTTGAGACGGTTTCTGTGATACCCTTATTCTGCTTTAAATTTTGAAATCATCAAACAACACAATATACTAACAATGACTGATAAATATAACTCAAGTTGACAAATATAGACGTAGATGATGATATAGCATGAAAACTGTTTACAGATTGAATCGTAAGAAAGTAAGAGTGCTTGATTCTGAGATGAGAAGTCGATGAACACAGAACGAAACAGAATGAAGAACATCTGCACCAACAGCCTGGCAGCCTTTCTCTCTTGGTGAGAACACGGTTCACTTGTGTCTTGTGTGGGGGAATCTCTGGACTTCAAGTGATTGGCTGCAATCCTTGTCCAATGGTTGGGATTGGTAAAAGCAAACTGGTTCTGTAAATAGTTTCTGGAGTTGGGGCCCAGATTAAGAAATAGTTTCCAGGATTTAAGAAATAGTTTCCAGGATTTACGAAATAATTTCTAGGGTTTAAGAAATAGTTTCCAGGATTTCAGAAATAGTTTCGAGGATTTAAGAAATAATTTCCTTTCATATTTGCATCTTAGGAGGGTTAAGCTGGTAGGCTCCCGAAGAAATTGGGCTCCCCACGACAGACCCGGACAGATAGCCAGCCCCGACTTTTGGGGGAAATCCCTGACTTGGGTGTCCTCTAAGGTGTCAAAAGGTCATGTGGCAAACCCCGGCTAACAAAGGCTATCAGCCACATACAACTTGTGGGTATCGAGCGCGGAAGTGTTCGCAGTGTTGTATGGCGCGTTTGCAGCAAAGTGCATTGGGCACAGAGTATGCCATGCTTTTGTTGCTGTTTGATACACCATGATACACCCTTTCCTGGATTGAAAAAGCATTACTCCCAATTGGATTCTAGATGGTTTCAAGCTTCAAGCGTCAACAGTTTCACAGTGGTGAACCACGCGTGAAGGAGGCGCTAGTACAATTGAACTGGCATGTGGGGTAAAGACATTGGTTCTTTCTCACCACCAACTACTATCGGCAAATGACTGTTCCAAGATTGAATAGGTTTACCCTAATAAGATGGTCAATAACAACCTTTACTTGCAACTATTACCCTTTGATTAAAGCAATGGTTCCTGGTAAATCAACATGGTTTGGCAAATGGTTTCTACATTTTCTACTTTGCTTAGCAATTGGTTTTGCATATTCTACTTATCTAGCAAATGGTTTCTAGTATTTAACAAATGGTTTCTAGTATTTAGCAAATAGTTTCTAGTATTTAGCAAACGGTTTCTAGTATTAAGCAACTGGTTTCTAGTATTTAGCAAATGGTTTCTACCTGTGCAAGAAATAGTTTCTGGATTTTACAGAAATGGCAAGTCAAGAAGCAAACGCACGTCTCAACCTATTAAGGACTATAATCTCCAAAAGTATAGCCCCACAAAAAACACGGGATCAACATGGGTATTTCTAATCGTTCAAATAAAACCAATCAAAACAGTGCAAATTCTTGACCTATCAACAAATGATGGACTATGGTCGATTCTTGGAACCCCAATAGTTTATCCCACTTCCAAGTTCCACTATGTCCGTTGCTTCACATGTCGCCACTGACCATCTTCGGTGATCTACCCATTTTCCAGGGTCTCAACCATCCTCACCTGTGATTAATGGGTGTCTGAAAAAATCCCCATGGTTGATCATCAGATCCCATTAAAACGGCCACTGAAAAATAATTTGGTATCCCACACAATAAATCTCTTGCCCCTAATTAATTAAAGACCCCTCAATTAAAAAAAAAATGTTTTGGTACTGGACATGTATTGGATATGTTTCAATTCGGAAGGTACATGAAGGGAACTATAGAGGGAATCGATCTCCATTCAGCGGGTCTATCACTATACCCCCATTCCATCCCCATTTCTGCAGTGTTCAATACCATTTCTGTCGTTCCTTTTGGAGAGTATAAGACCCTATAATCATTAACCAACAGGGGTTTTAAAGTATCACTCTATATATCCCCATTCTATCCCCATCGTATTCCCATTGTATCCCTAGTTGGACATCGTTGCACCACCCCCATCTCCAGCGGTCTCCCCTGCCTGCTCCGTTTCGGTGTAGACCCTGAGCTTTGAGCGGCTTCGATCGTCGCTCGCTTCACGCCTGAGCCGAAGTGGGGAAGTGTCAGCCGGCATCGAAGCTATAAAAAGTACCCTTCATGATCTTCATGATATTCAGAATAATGAACCTATCTGATCTTAATAAAAGTACGTAGATAATCAACATCACATCATGATATTCATGATATTCAGAATAACAATGATCATCAGATGATAGTAGTAACGGTGTGAATAATATATAATGACGTTAATAAGAATTATGATAATAATGTAACAATAATGGTAGTAATAATCATGGTCATCGTCATGGTCATTGTCGTCGTCGTCATCATCATCATGATTATCATCATCATCATCATCATCATCATCATCATCATCATCTGTCATCATCATCATCATGATTATCATGCTCGTCGGCAGGTGCAGGCAAGGTGCGAAATGCAACAGCTCCTCAGTGTTTTCCTTCAAGTCGCGAATTGTCAAATGCTTGAGAGGGGCAGCTGCAGATCAGGATATGTTCAAATGCAGCTCAAATGGAAAACATGCAAAAAGACATCAAATGGTGAAGTGGCAGTTCATCACTCCCCCTTGATGACCCCGATAGGGGGAAATCAT
>Ga0126342_10018471_pt1 | contig 11947 bp, 14 predicted proteins | sample Cyp1metagenome_FD_92528 | JGI IMG/M metagenome (GOLD analysis project Ga0126342, IMG submission 92528) | Coral microbial communities from Lord Howe Island, Old Settlement Bay, Australia - Cyphastrea 1 metagenome | ecosystem: Host-associated > Invertebrates > Cnidaria > Coral ... | reverse complement strand
CTACACTTTCCACTCCACACTGCAGACTGGTAACAAGGGAAACATGTACAAGACTGTTCAAATAAACTATTGCAGAAAGGTATTGTGCGTGACTGCATAACCATGTGTTTTGACATCTGCACCATTAACATACGTGTGAGCATTCGGGTTCGTGGGCTTCATCTTGTTTTTTTTGGGATGTGCTACTTTATCAAACAGCACTGAAGGAGAATTGGTAGAACCCATGATTTGGCAGAGAGATCGGGGAGGTAGATTATGAGGTGGAACCCTCGACCCTTAAGACAAGTTCATCCTTCAATTTTTGTTGCTGAAATGCTGAAAGATCTGCAACAGCTGCGACTACAGCTGGGCGGATGTGATTTGATCTCCTCAGACTGTAAGGTGGTCATGTCGCAGCTGCCATTTGCCGCTTGAGAGCGCAAACTGTGACTGTAACCCTTTCTGTGTATTTTCTTATTTTTCTTCACTAACTTCTATCTGCTTCTCAAATTGTGTCAAACCTTTTTGATTGTGACTTTTTGATCTTTTTGGGAAGTGATCAGATGGTGAGCTTCGCCGCTTCGCTCTGCCAAGGAGAGCTTGCGGGTTCTTCAACTGGGCTTTGAGAGTTGCCCTTTGGGCTTCAATGGTGCGTTGGCCATGGCTCAGGCATTGCCTCAAGATTTGGATGCACTACACTTGGAGCCTTTGGCTTGAGGTCGTGTGAGCACAATGCATGGTACTTGGTTTGGGGTGACAAATTGTATAAAACCTTAGTTTTGAGACTTTTCATGACTTTCCCTTTATTTCCCTTTATTGGCTCTCCAAATACACTCTTTGAAGTGGAAGTGAGACTAAGTGAGAGACGGACATGGTGACATCACAGCAAATCATAGGACTTGGGGTGCACGGTTTTTCTTCAGATTGCTCACTTTGCTGGGATGACCATTGAATTGCCAGTTCTTGGATCATCTCATTGATTTTTCTGCCAAGTTCCCAAATGTTCCCAAGTCCTTGTGGCCACTGTGGTCCAAATGTTACCTTTGTGACACTTTGATTGACTTTTCCTTTGACTCTTTGGATGTTACTAAATGTTACTAACTGTTAGCTTTGTGATCCTTTTATGTTATCTTTGTCGAATCTTTGTGCTCTTTGAAACTTTGTGACGCTGCAGCATTGCATGTGTTGCGTGTTGCACGTGTTAGGACTTGGACTGGTGCAACATCCAGGCCGAAGGCGCCATCGCCTTAGCACAACACTTACCCCGAGGGGTGCTGCGCTTGTGGCTGGGCCTCGGTGGCTGCAGCATCGGCCGGGACGGGGCCCAGGCGTTGGCGCGAGCCTTGCGTGAAATGTCCAAATTGGAGCGGCTGCATCTGGATTGCTCACGTTGTCGCATCAGTTTCTTAGCTCGTAGATGATATTATTGAATATTATTGACACATATTGACACCCATTGTTTATCATTGTTTGTTAGTATAACATAGTATAACTGTGTTAGTGTAATTTTCTATCTTTCTGACTTTGCCATTTCTTTGTTCTTAAACTCGCGTGCGATGCGTCTCCCAGAAATTGAATGTCAGGCTTTGTTGGTGCCAAGAACCTCTTGGAACAGATGCCCAGCAGTCTCACTTCGTTGCTCTTCGATTTTCGTGGCTGTGGCATTGATGTGGAGGAACGTCAAGACCTTCGAGACATGTTGCCGGAGGGTCTGAGTGCGTCCTCCGTGATTTTCTGATCTTGGAATCTTGATAAGCTTGCACTAGAATGACCACAAACGATTTTGTACATCAGGGATCATCAGGGTGCATCTGCAGAACTCAGGCCATTGTTGTTCCTTTTCTTTCGAGCAACACTTTCTTTTTCATCTTTTTCAAGGTTCTGGATGAGAACATCCTAAAGCCCAGCCGAGAGCCGATGGCCGGGTCCGCGAATCCGCGAAGTTTCTGCGTGATCCGAGAGCCCATGGCTGACCCGGAGAAAAGGCGGCCGAATCCTGCCGAATCCTGTTTCTCCACGGTTTTCATATGGTGGATAAGGATGGATAAGGTGGAAAGTGCACTGGATATTCTACACTCCACTACGTCCCTTTTTGTTTGCCAAGGCAGAGCACGCCATTTTCCTGGAGGGAAGCATCTTGACATTGCAATTACATGCAGTGACTGTGTCTATATATGTATATATGTATATATGTATATAGTTGATACCACCGATGCCCACCGATTCAACACATTCAATACATGTACTGCATGTGAAGGAGTGGACCAGCCAACCCTCAAACATGGTAACACGGTTCCTTGCACCCCTGCGTTTTTGACTTCAATGTGCAAAAACGCCTCACGTTTTGCTATTTCATGAATGATCTGTTTGGATTATTTCACGACGAAAAGTTTCATCATGTTTAATTTGCACGTTTTCCACCCTTTTTTCATGTTGTTGGTCAGTTGTCACTTCGTCAAATTGTGCCTGAAAATCCGTAAATTCTGTCCCAGAGAAGATATCAAAACGCAGCATCAAGTGTGTGTGCAAGATTGTGCAAGTGCAAGAGGAGATATCATAACGTAGCATCCTGTCTGTGTGCAAGTGCAAGAGAAGATATCATACCGTTTGTGTGCAAGTGCAAGAGAAGATATCGTAATCTAGCCTATCTTTTGTGTGCAAGTAAACATGAACGTTGTTGACCCACCGCACCCCACCCCACCCGACCCCACCCATGTAGCATGATAACAAACATGACAATGCATCCAGGGATGTGAGACTCGTGTTGTAAGTTGCTGGACTTAACCCATTGCTGATGACCTTGGTGTAGCTGAGGCATTGCCTCATCGGCTTCATACGTCCGGCTGCCCGATTCTTCGAACTCTTCGAACCCCCACGTATCAACTCCTTGCCACTCCTTGTTGCACACCGGCCTGCACAGTTGGTGAAAGGGATGCAGAATGATGCGGATAGTTCCACCCTAGTGTTCCATATGCTATTCATGCAAAAGTAGAGGCAATATGAGGCAATATGAGGCAAAAGGATCATCTTCTTATCCTCTCACAAACCAAATCTCAGGTTCAACGAATTGAGGGATTCCCGCGGCCTCGTGTTTTGAAGAGCCATGTGCCAGCAGACATGTCTGGTCCTCACTCGCAACACACGTGGGCGATGTTCCAGATCCAACGTGCTCAAAGATATTTCGGTTATTTTCATTCACTTCATTTTAGCCTAGCCTTCTTAATCCTTCTTTCAAAGAACATTCATGGTCATTTCATTCTTCCTTAGACTTCGGCTTCATATATAGCACACTATCAATCTTCCAAAACTTCTTCGGTGAACTGTGTGAAGTGTAAGGCATCCCGGCCTGGCGCGTGGAGAAGGCGAAGTGCTCCAAGCGCACGGCAAGGTGCTCTATGTGGTACGGAACCCCAAGGACGGGAAGCTGACTCGAATAGATTCAATGAATTCAACATGCCTGATTTATATTGATCTGATTTGCCACTTGGGATAACTTGCATTGAGTTTTTTTTTTTTGGAGGGGGTGTTTTTAAGTTCCGTCAGCAGCTGTGCAGTTGACTTATGGCTGCTCTTATGCAGGACGCTATGATCTCCTTGAGGCTCAGGGCTCAAAAGTCTGGCGGCATGCTTCCTGTTGGTCAGCTTGAAGGCGGCTGTCTGCAACGCAGTGTTCTTCCCTGCAAGGCACCACCACGCAAACAATGCAGCAATTGGATGGGATGGCAGTGCCGGACTCAGTAGCAGGGTAACATGCTAGTTAATAGATGTTAATAGCCCGAAGCACTTCTTCTTCTAAAGTTTCTAAAGGCAACGGCTTTTTGCACCACCAGATTTTTGATTTTCAATGCCCTGTCTCTGCTGTGCATAGGCTGTCATTTGCGTCTTGAGGTTGGGATGAGTGGGTGAGGCAATGGCTGTCTGGTGAAAGGCTCCCTGGCTGTATTTTTGCAGCCGGGTAGAGTCCAGAAAATGCACATCACCTTGCCTGATGACCGTGATGGTATCACAGACTTTTCTGAAACTTGCTGCATTGGCCACCCACCATGTTGAATTGACAGGTCAGCTGAGTACGGCGGCTCATATTTCGACCACGTGAAGAGATGGTTGGGGTGCCCAACTCCCACTTTCGCATTGATGTGGGCTGTTCCCTTGGTTGTATACAACAGCTCAAATTGAAGTAGCTTTCTGGCGGTGAAATGTGGCGTTGTGGCGTTCAGCGCTCAGGTGGAAGCTTGCCAAGCTTCATCCTGACCGGATTCGTTTGGTGGCCCATGGATCCTACGGGTTAGCTCTGGGCGTGGGTTGGTGCAATGAACCTCACAATCCTCACAATTCACATCTCATGAAGTTGTGCTGGCCATCACCGCGAAGTATCTAGATCCATTCCCCTTCATGGGGCGCAGCTTCTCATCCCATTTTAGACCTTTTAATACTCAAGGCTCAAAACTGCGGCAAACAGTCAACGTAAATCACGTAAGTCTTGAATGTCCTGTGTTGGTCTTAGGAATTGTCTACTTCGAGGAGATGAAAGTACGCCAGCTCAGCACGTATCCAGTGGACCGGTTTCCAAAGCATTTTTGCGCAGAATGCTTGACACGCAGATAATGGCCCTAGGGCCCTAGTAGATGATGGGCATAGCAGCCTCGTAGCCAATCCAGCGATGATTTCGAGATGGCTTCGGTGTTGCCAGCTGAGGCGGATCTGTCGCGGCAAGTCGCGCAGGTGGCGGAGTTTTTAGGCCTTTCCCTATCCTCCGAGCAGCTCCAGAAGGCTGTGACTGCAGCATCTTGTCATGCGGTGCAGCTGGGCATTCATTCTTTTCACTCATTTGATTTATACATAGGCTGGTAAATTCGGATTTAAGAAGGAACCAGTCTTGAGTCAAAAAGAAATCATATTTGACATATTTGGCTTTCTATTTGACTGGTTTCGTGCCCAACCCAGAGCCTCCTGGGGCAGTTGCAGGTGTGCGATGCATGTCGCTTCGAATCCATGAGAAGCAGGCAACGCGTGGCAAGACCATGTGAGGCTGAGAAGTCGTGTCAGTCCCTTCAACCAGAAAAATCAGAAAGGATCAGGGTTTCCTGCACTGTTGTGCCAGGCACCAGGTGGCCGATGATATCCGGAGTGAAGCGCTAAGCCGCTAAGAGCACAATTTGGAGTTCAGAACTTGCCAAACTTGCCATTTCTTGGACCCTCGGGTTCCCCTATTCTACCAGAGGCTAATGGCGAAAGGTGAATGCTGATAGATTGAACCGTTGGCTTCATGCATGGAGCTAGGAGCATCATTGCCATGGCGGCTCCCAGATTTACAAATCAAGCTCTTCCCAACTCCTTTGGCATTATCAATGCCATCAATGCATTACATGGCCGTTTTCAATCCAATCCCCAGCTTTACCCCTTGGCAATCTCTAGCACCAAAAGTTTTCAAAGCCCTAGCACAGATTTGAATCCGATTTTCATCCGATCCAAATCCGATCCACATCTTGGAATCCTGAGCGTTTTTTTTTCTCCTCCTACCTGGCACTAAAGTCTTCGCTCACCATGGCGTCCATGCTGCAGTTTCGGGTGGAATGCAAGAAAACGAAGCCTGGGCAGGCAGTCTACGTGGTAGGTTCCGTCCCAGAGCTAGGCTCTTGGAAAGTGGACCAAGGTGCCTTGGAGGCTTTAGCCAGGAACTTTATTTTTCCACGTCCCATGTCCCATGGGTTTCCCCTTTTCCAGCTTCAAATAATTTCAAATATATACTTCTGCAGTTTTCTGCAGTTGTGAAACTGTGTATTTTGACAGAGGTGTGCCATGCATGACAACGGCTCAAAGCTTTCCAAAGTGGACTTCTCCAGACGTCGTGCTGAAATCCTCCGGTGAGATCGAATCTTGGCAGTGGCGGTATTAATGCCATTAAATGCTGATGCGGCCTGCTGGTGCTACTGCCCTAAGTCAATCTTAGTCCCATCAGCGTTTATTTGCCATGAAACTGGTGACCTACAGAGGGGACGTGGACAGTGTTCATGCACAAGAGGATGCAGACTTGCACCCCTGACAGGAATTTAAATTCGTGGTTGCCAATGAGCACGGAGCAGATGCGCAGTGGGAAGGCGGTAACAATAAAAAACTGGCTATTCCACCTGGCGGCCCCCACCTGCTTGTCGTGCGCGGTAGCTATGAGAAGAAAGACATCACGACCGAAACGCAGAAGGTGCAGGGCGCGCCTGCTGACACGAGTGAGGTCCCGCTAGCCGAGCCAGACGAGCCTTCACGACCGCGGATGGATTCCTCCGGGCGGAAACAGAATGCCTCCCGATTCCTGATGTTGAACGAGGACCCACAGCTGCCCTGCCCGAACATTTTCAAGATTTTTCTCACCCTTAGCTTTGATGGGAACTGGTCCATTTTTGGCGGAAAGACTGAAATTCATCAGCATGTGATTCATCAGCACGGAGTTAGAATCAGCAAGGTTCAGGGACCTCAGTCAAGCAGCAAAACAGTTTGTGAATTGAAATGCTTCTTCCTGCAGGACGGCACCACAAATTTCCAGATGAGCCGAACTCCTAGCTTGATGCCTCTTGGCAGTAGAAACAGTGCTTGAACTGTTCGATAGATAGGATAGGTTCGGTTCAGCACCCTGCACACCCCCAGTCTGTTCGAAAATTGAGGTTGATCGATGCAGACGAGTTCTTTGCAGAGGCGGAGGCAGAGGAGCAACATGTGCTGGAGATGGAAAGGGAACGTTGCTCGACAACCAAACGGGATGATCATGTGTATAATGCAATTGCGCGCCAGCTTATATCATATGTATCCATACAATGCACACATAAATCAGGCAGCAGCTTCTGAGTGGTACTGATCTATTAGCAAGTAATTACTGAATTGAATGCGAGTGTATATGTATGTGCGTGGTGTGTGTATACATATAGAAATATTAGTTTTTTTTTTTCTCCGCGTTTCTTTAGTTCTGTTTTTCCTAATTTTTTCTTGTTGGGTCAGCTGAGGCAATGCCCACCCTTTGGAGATGATTGCAGCAATCAGGGGGTCTAACCCTCAAAATGTACAACTTATATTATATTTATCACTTATAATTCATATTTATGTATAACTTTTCCGTTTTTGGAGAAAAGCACGCTTCCAGGACCACCCCTTGTGTAGATTCAATACTGCGTCGTTGGTTGAAATGCTGCTGAGTGGCCCGATCGGGACTCAGAAATGCCAAGGTTTGAACACAGTACAACGCCGTATGAAGAGCACAACCTTGTTGGAAGAGATGACGAAAATTACGGACTATGCCAACCCATCGGAGACCGTAATGCTTCAGGCATTCAATTGGGAGAGTCATAAAGCTGGAAGGGGAGACTGGTATGGCATTGTGGCATCCAAGTTGCAGATGTTCAAGGAGACTTGGCTTGACTTAGCATTTCGACTTCCAACACCTGACCTAACTTTATCCAGAGTTTTTCTTCAGATAAGGCTGAAGACTGCTGAAGTCACAGCAAGATACACCAATATCATCCGAAGTCATCCGACACATCCAATACCGTGGGACCAGATATGGTCGATATGGTATGGTTGGGCCATGGCTACCGGGCCATGTTGGGCCGAGACGTTTTTTCGCCAGGACATGGGGATCACAGATCTCTGGCTGCCGCCTTGCACAGCCTCAGTCGCACCTCAAGGCTATTTGCCTTCACAACTTTTCAACTTGGATGGCTCCAAATATGGAAACAAGGACGAAAGTTTGATGAAAAGGGTGACAGGGATGACAGGTGATGACAGGTGATGACAGGAAGATAAGTCAACTTTTGTTATTGATCTTAAACTTTGGATGCCTGGCGTTGAGCATCCCTTAGCAGCTAAAGGAATCACTGCAGAAGTTGCTGAAGAAGCTGCACGAATTGGGCATGAGGGGTGTGGCGGACATTGTCATCAACCACCGCTGTGGTGACCAACAGGATTCACAAGGGCGATGGAATGTCTTCACCAGCACAGGAAACTTGGCCTGTTTTGGAACATGATCCTGGTAGAAAGTTGAAGGATTGGTGCCAGCATATCATGGGTTGATATAGGTTGCAGATTGCAAATCACCAGCATGATCATGTTGCGGTGGCATCAGAATAAGCTCACCTATGAGTGTTGTGATAAGCAAAACACACACATACATATATACATACATATATGCATACATGAATATACAATATATAGGTATACAGAATATATAATTGTAAATAGGTATGTCAGAGCATACAAATTGCGACGGTGTGTGTATGACACAGAACTCGTGGTATAATGCGTGTCCGCTTTGCTTTCTTTGCTTTCTCTGCCTTATTTGCTTTCTTTGCTTTCTTTGCTTTCTTTCAGTCTTGTGCTTCAAGGCATAGAGAGGCGAAAAAGCTTCGCCGGCGTCATGGATTGGCAGGGTTGGGCCATCACTCTTGGGTGCCCTTACTCCGACGGCACTGGTGAACGGGGTCCTGGCAAATACGACGGCAAGTTCGAAGCTGCACCGGACATCGACCATGGCAACATGAAAGTGCAGCAGAGCATCCAGCTGCATGGCTTTGGTCATTGTTTCATCATTTTGGATAGGCCGATGCAGATGTATTTACATTTAGCAGTACCCATACCCAAAGGCGAGCCAATCCGAATGTCATTTAATACGAACAATCAAGAACTACCAAGTTGATAGAGCACCTACCAACCTGATCAATATTGTAAAACATTTATTATGTGTTTCAACATCTTTGACGAAACAGCATAACGTACTTAAAATATCTTAATATAAGTTCAGAGAGAGAGAGAGAGAGGGACATCGAGGATTTGGATGCGCTGGCTGCGCCTGGATGTAGGCTTTGACGCCTGGCGTTTCGACTTCGTGAAGGGCTACGGTGCCGAATTCGTGGGGAAGTACTGCGAGAAGACGGAGCCCGCTTGGGCGGTGGGGGAGCTGTGGCTAGACATGGCCTACGATGACAATGGCTTGGCCTACAACCAGGACAGGCACCGCCAGGATACCATCAACTGGATCAAAGGCACGGGCCAGAAGAGCACGGCGTTCGACTTCACCACGAAACTACGCCAAAACAAAACATCAAACAAAACCACGAATTGGCAGGCTTCACCATGTTCACCCTGTTCACCATGTTCACCTTACATGTCCAAGGAAGGCCAATGTTAAAAAAGTAAGCTGACACACACACACAAAATTCATTGTTGTCAGATGCGCCATGGCCAAGGAAGGGAATCTTACAGGAAGCTGCAAGGAACTGCCAATATTGGCGTTTGAAAGATCCTTCAGGCACATGGGAATGTGGAAGCATGAGGTGCAGGTTTGTAGATGCTATGAGCCAAAATAGTCGGGTCCACTAGCTCAAGTCATGATCGAACACCTGAACACCAAAGCCTGAGTCTTTTCCGCGTGGTTCCTCAGCGTGAACTGTGAGAGGAAAACCTCCGGGTCTCATTGGTTGGATGCCAACTCATGCCGTCACCTTCCTGGACAACCACGACACAGGAAGTACTCAGGCACATTGGCCCTTCCCCAACGAGTCTCGGCCCTCAACGGGAACAGTGCAACATCATGCTGTATTATGCCTGTTGATGCCATTGATGTTGCCCAAGAACTGCTCATAATCTATATATATATATCTAAATAACCTACAAGAACCTAGCAGCTACCTAGCATGTAGAATTGCAATGTATGTGTATGTAGATGTTCATATGCACAAAAATGTTACACACATACCTCATACACAAATCAAATCCAGTGAGCTCCGCTGTGACTCATGTGCTGAGTTTTAGCAGTTTAGCCACATTGACAATCGTTGGAGCCCGCTGAGGATAAGATTCTGGTTGGCTATGCCTACATCCTGACGCACCCGGGTATCAGCCTCAGTGCACTGGATTCTTCGCCTGGTGCACTATGGTCCACTGCTCGAGCTGAATTTGTACCTGAGGCATCCCCAGCATCTTCTGGGATCACATTTGTGATTGGGGCGATGATGTGAGGAACAAAATCGGCATCCTTTTGAAGTTGCGAGCTGACTCGGGCATCCAAGTGGCCAGGCAAACCATTAGAATTGTTGGTCGTTTGACCAGTCCTATGGCCTAAATTTAATCCAACTTACATATACATTTTCCTGCCATTTCGATGGCTTTTTGTCCATCACTTAAAGCCGACCCGTGGTCACAGTGATAGGTTTTGAATCGAGCAAAACCATTGCTACATCGCGGTGCGTCCCAGGTGGATGCGCAAGTGAAGATCCTCATCGCCGAAAATGACCTCTACCTGGCAGAGGTTGGTCGCCCAGCCGCCTTGAGGGTGGCCTTAGGCCCACGAGTGGCACCCGACTACGACCGATCCTATTGGGAGAAAGGTGGTTCAGGTGGGGATGCATCATGCATCATGCATCATCATGATTCATCATGCACCATCATCATTGATGATGCATCAAGGCAAAAGTTGGCCAATCATCTCACCGACACTGATTGCTGGTTTCCCTAGCCATCCATCGGTAGATGCTATCTCAGGCCACAGCTGGTGCGTGTGGATCAGCAACTTGTCGTTCACTTTCGATTTCTGTCTTGGTGAGGCTGCCCCGCTGATACAATTGAATATGTTTCGAAGTTTCTTGAAACTTCCCAGACCCCATAAGCTGGTTTCATTGATTGATTTGAGGCAAAGAGGCCAAGGCGAGAGCTGCCAAAAGCGGCAGCCGGAAATCTTCGCCTTCCAAAAAGCCTTCCAAAGAGCCGCCCGCAGCAGCGCCCGCCCCAGCGCCTGCAGTGGCAGCAACTGCAGAGGTGGAAGGCAGCCCTGAACGGGTGCCAGAACCTGATGCTTGGCTTGTGTAGCATTGTGTCTTATTGGTGTCACTTGTACTCGGTTGCAGTCAGAAATCTGAGCCTTCACATCCTTCACAGCTCCAAACATCAGGATTTCAATCCACCACATCGAACCCTGGAACGTCAGCTCAGCATGTCTGAAGTCTGTCTACGTGTTCGTCTTCCCAAAGAGGAGCCAGGGATGCAGGTGAGGTGGGCCTCTGGAAATGCCATGGCAACACCTACGGGGATCAATTTACGGCAAGCATTACAGCAAGTAGCAACTAATGACCCAATATGATTTGCAACAAGCCAATCATAAAATTTGCATGTGATTGATATTGAAAAAATTGGCAAAATTGGATATTGTTTTCCGTTGAATCTTGATGAATTTTGAGCCTTGAGCTCGATGAATTTGGAGCACAGCATGATAGCTCGAGGTGGTGGTCTGCGGCGAGGTTCCCAGCTTGGGGTCCTGGAATCCAACCTCTGGAGCGTGTCTCGGTGGAATCTCCTCAGCTGTCCTCAGTTAGCTGTTCAGCTTGTTGATCCTATTGAAATACTATTGATACACTCTGAAACATTCCATTCATTTTTGATTCATGGTTTTCCGTTGCAGGTTGATGCAGAAGGTGAAAGACCTTTGGGTCCTGAACGACTTGCCACCCGGAGTGGGTGCTGGCACACAGTTCAAGTACGTGATTTTGAACAAGAATCAGCCTAGATGGGAGGGCCGCGGAAATCGCAACTGGCGTGAGGCTGAGGCACCAGTGGTGACGCACGTTTGGGACAGCACCCAGCAGCTCAGCGAAATTGAAGCAGGTTGAATCAATCATCAAAGCTGCGAAGCCAACATACATACACACATACACACATACACACATACACACTGCACATACACACATGCGCACGCGCACACACAAAGGTAATACACACACACATATACATATATGTATATATAAATTGTGTTTTTCCAGCTGCCGGGAGTCATGAAGATCCACATATGCAACCACTGGAGTGATCGACGTAGCATTCTAGGCTCAACTGACCAGGGGGTCAAGGCAGGGTCCAAAAAGGGTAGCGCGTGGCCGCGCTGATGGTGGTGTGATTTGGTCAGGAGGCCACAAATAGAGAAGTGTAACAAGTTCACAGG
>Ga0126342_10018470_pt1 | contig 11948 bp, 9 predicted proteins | sample Cyp1metagenome_FD_92528 | JGI IMG/M metagenome (GOLD analysis project Ga0126342, IMG submission 92528) | Coral microbial communities from Lord Howe Island, Old Settlement Bay, Australia - Cyphastrea 1 metagenome | ecosystem: Host-associated > Invertebrates > Cnidaria > Coral ... | reverse complement strand
TTTTTTTTTTTTTTTTAATGTTCTATGATGATTTTTGATGTTCTATGATGTTTTTTGATGTTCTATGATGTTCTATCTAATATTTTTTGATGTTCTATGATGTTTTATGTTGTTTTATGATGATACATGACGGTGGGTTGATGTGTTTTTTTTGGTTATTCATCCAATATTAATTGGATAATTGGGGACTATCATCATTAATTAATGAACTGGGAATCCTGTTCTTGACCAGCCAGTAGAGCTGGGGATGACAGTGTTTTCGAATACTGTTTAATTCTAATGTAATATGGTTATAACAATGTGGCAATAGTATGTAAGGTAATAGTAGTATGATTTACTCTAAGGATTTCGAAGTAGTTGGTTTACAATCTTGTTCCCAATTATACTAATTATATCTAATTATACTAGTAAATGTCTACAGTAATTCTGCAATCTACTTCTAATTTGTGTTTGATCATTGTTTGGGGGGATGAATCAAGAGCTGCGAAAGGTGCGATTTTGATGTAAAAACCAGGGTTAATTTTTTGACCCCTCTCCAGCTGTGACAATGGGTGGAAACTCCACTTCTAACCGATGCTGCGAGTTTTTTTTTCAAGAAGAAGGCCTCTGGCTCTCTGTGCCAGTTGTAAAACTAGGTTCAGGTCGAATGATGTCGAAGTACTCAAAGGTTGTCATCCGGATGAGGATGGGTCTGTTCCTCCACATCCGCCCAACAATCCAGAATTTACGGATCTCCAGATGAGAGTTCCAGTCAAGACGCCACATTTCGTGGGTGTTTCTTGAAGCTGGGGGTTTCTCTGGGGTTGGATCGCCGAAGTACAGCACGTACCACAGATCACAGGAATTTGGATCGTCTCAGTTCTATTCGGTTGCCAACAGTTGGATCAGTACCCCCCCAGTACTATCAGTACCTCCGAAAAGAATACAACAGCGGCTAGATTCAGCTACTGTGGATGGGCCAGCGAAATCCTGCACCACCTGGGATGGTAGAAAACCATAGAAAACCATAGAAAACCATAGAAAACCATAGAAAACCATAGCAAACCATAGAAAACCATAGAAAACCATAGAAAACCTATAAATCATGGGATAAATAATGGGATAAACCACCTATTACCTGGTGATTCGGATTTCGCAGCCATCCACAGTAGGCCCCAACCCCAGGAGCTTCGCAATGCGACTGTCGAGGATGCCAGCGACAGGCGGATAGTACCACGATCTCAAAAAAAGCCATCAACAATACGAAAAAAGTAGATATAGTATATCAATGTATATCATCTATTTTTCACATAGCCATCTGCATACCGTGGCTATGTAACAAATAACCAGAAGGTAGCTATTGAAAATGATGACCTATAATGACCTATATATTTGTATGTATCTGTGGTGGTGAACAGGGTAAGGCTCCCATGACACAAACTTAAAAAGATCCGTACTGAACCACTGAACCAGATGGGATTGTCTAAAAATAGGGCACCCCATTCAATCCATTAGTGCCGTATTGTTGGTTATACAGTTATACCATTCAAGCCCACGAACTCCTACTAAATCGCATGAAATCCTACCAAATCCCCTTCTAAATCCCCTGAAATCTCACCTTTTTGATTGCTGGAACCGCAGGCGCGACTTCATTGATGGCTTGGCAACGGCCCCGGAGTACCCGACAAACTTCGATAGAGAGCAAGTGACCTATGAAGAAAATGGTGGATTTAACCATGTTTAACCAACAAACATGGTGGTTTATGGTGGTTTATGCCAACTTGAGATTTAGATTTCATCAAGTTAGCTATATGAAACACCATGTTTTACACCATGTTTTTTGCCATTTCTTTGGGCATGCACCTGGATGATCCCTAGCTATTGCTGTTTTCAAACCCCCAAGGGGATCAGCTTTCCGGGAGCCGTGAGGTGCCGAATTGGAGCAAAGACACCGTGATGCGAATGAAGGGCATGCGTGGAGACTCGTGGATTTTTTTTCCGCGGAGCGATCATAGCTGGCTGGTTGAAAGATGTTTCAAACATGACTTTTATATACTTTTATTTTCCAATATATGGGATAATCCCAACCCCATTGACTTTTTTTCTGGTTAAAACCGCCAACCAGAAAAAAAATGCATTTGAACAATCTGAGCAGAACTTAATTCATGATGATTCATGGTTTACACAAATTTGATACCTGTGTTGATGTTTTGATAAAACCAGTCTGTTTCAAGGTTTCCTAAGAATTCCGAATTGGAATTTAGGCATGGTTATTGGGCTCACCATGCTGAGTACATGATTTTTTTGAACGCTTTGAAGTAGCCATAGCTGTGGGTGATTCTTTTAAGTGAGGCTTTTTTCACCCCGGCGCCCAGGTTGGAACACTTGATCACGTGGACTTACTACCACATCCAACGAGACGTCGGAGGCTCAGGAGTCTCAGGAGTCTCGGTCCTTAAATGGCCACCATTTCTTTGTTGGAGCATCGGGCCGAGCATCGGGCCGAGCAAAGCGACTCAGGAAAATCATCCACAACGAAAGGAGGCGGCTGGGACGCCATCAAAATCAGTAAAGACATGGACTGAGGAGATCTCAACAATTAAACATGTTCACCTGAAATATAGGCTATTTGTCTGAAATTGTCATATGGCAGTGGGTCAAAACCCTGGTACCCCTGGTGAACATCAAAATAGCTGGTAAATGGATGTTCATCCCCCTATAAATGGTATTAATAGGTATTGATCCATGGTCCATACCCATATCTTAACACTTCAGATTTTGGTGTCATTTCTTTTCCCGAAGTTCTGGAGCTGGGTGTGGTCCGCAGTGGCCTTGAAAACCGAAGTGGCTTTGGACATCGTGGGGTTTAACCGTTTAACCCCCACTTTATAGCCAGTTAAGAGGGAACATCCTGATGAACCAGAGGATTTTTACATACTCTATATTATTATTGTTATTATTATTAATTATTATTATTATAGTTATTATTATATGGCTATGAGTCAAAACCCTGGGACCCAAACGGTACCTAAAATAGCTGGCTAATGGATGTTGATTGCCACAAATATGGTAATAATAGGTTTTGACCCATCCCCATATCTTTAGACAGAAGCAAGTGAACCAAACTCTTGAACCGCTTTAGACAGGATGCATCCGGACTTTTTGAGTGGCGCCATCTGACATCAGACACGGATGGTGAAGTGATGCGGCTCAAAACTACCAACCCATAGCACGTCCCCAGGAATCGACGGCTATCCTAAAGTAAACTCCATTTCTCGCAGCATTTTGAATAGGACAATCATCATTTTTATCAATATATTCATCATCTATCAAGGTCCAGGCTTTGCATCCATCATTTTTCCATAATATGTTAATCATCTATCAAGGTCCATTTTGATCATTTTGCATCGCTATCTATATATGTTGATTAACACCATTTTCTGTATATGTTCATCCCATACCCATATGCCTGCTCCATGGTGCTGGAATATTTGTTTACCAACATGTCCCCCATTTTTATCGCCCAGTTTTGTAGGTAAATATATATTATACATGGTTCGCATATTGGGGATACCCTCTGGTAAACTAACATAACTATGGAACATCACCATTTTTAATGGGAAAATCCACTATAAATGGTCATTTTCAATAGCTATGTTAGTCATTACCAGAGGGTAGTCATGGAAACACCCTGACCTCACAGCTGCTGGATCACCAGGTGGGTGAATTCCTGGATCCGAAGGCCGGACCTGAAAAAAATGGGGGACCTTGGGATGAAGATCAATGGAAACATAAAAAGCCCCATAAGAAAAGGGAGAACACGGGCCTGGCAACCTGAACCTTGGGATGAAGATCAATGGAAACAGGGAGATGAACATAAAAAGCCCCATAAGAAAAGGGAGAACGAATGATGTAACAAGCTGAAAAAATTATTAAACAGGGATGAACCCCAGTGAGCCGTGAGCCATGCCATGTTAAATTTGTCAATGAAAAGCCCTAAAAAATGATAATAGAAATGAACATAACAACAGCTATGGTATTGCTATCACCACTGAAAACCAGGGTTTTCACCGCCATTCGCGTCTTCAACAAGAGAGGTGTTCCAGTCTGCCAGGGGTTGTTGCAACGGGGCGTGTGGGGTCTAAGAATTTCTTTCCTGTAGGTTTCATGGTTTCTTTGTGGCGTTCTGTCCAAAGAAGTTGGTACTTCCCAAACATGTGGGTTTGTCAAAAGGATCGCTTCCCCCAAAGTTTCGACTATGTAGTCCATTAGACTATCCCCCAGACTGAGACTGCAATTTACTTCGGATTGATTACCCTCTAACTGAACTGGGATCTTTTTTGGGAAGGCCTCAACATTTCAAAAATGGGCATGCGGCATGGGTCAAAACCTATGGCTTTCCATATTATGAATACTGGATGACATCCATCACAACCCGTTTTGGTGTTTGCCTATATGGGTTGCTATGCCCATATGAAAAAGCTGTAATCAGGCTCCCCCTCATTTCCCTAAGGGTTTATGTATGATGTGTAATACACACTCCACAATGAAAGCAGCATTGGATGGCAAATGATGGCACGGCAATTTACCGGAACCACTATATCTGGGTAAAATTCATCACGACCTCACTGTTCTCCCGAACCCTGGAAATCATGGTTTTTATATGGGAAATCATCCCCTTTTATGGCCTTAAGATTCAGGTCAGTGAAACATGATAATTTACCCAGACTATATGGTATGATGTGGTATGTACCAGGTGAATTCCCCAGCAATTTCTCTGGAAAAGCAAACCAGAAACCATCGATCATGACGACAAACCCCCGGGGTGACTCAAATAAATCTTGCCATCTTCCCCTCGTCGCTCAGAACGTGCCCATCGCGTTGCGCTCAGGGCTCGGTGACTCAGTGGTTTTTCCTGGTGGTAAGTCTTCAGTTAGATCTTCAAGTGTATAAATCAGATTAAATCACTTCAACAGAAATCATGGAAAGACATTCGCTACGAAATTCGGTACTATCATTACCATGCACCAACTTACTGGTGCGAACGCAGGGAATTTTCGGGAATGATCCATAATCACTATAGTAATAATATGTAATGTCATCATCCCAGCAACCCCCAGCAACCCATCCAGCAACCCTACGTAAAACGCACCAGTAAGTAACAATGGTTAACAAATGGGTGATGAATAAATGGTTAACCACTAATAGTGGTTGATGATGGTTAATCATGATGATTAGTGGCGAGAATGGTGAACAATGGTGGTTAAATGTGGTTAATCAATCATTGTTAAACACCAATAAACCCAATAAAGGACCCAATAAAGGGGTCATGGAGGCTATGTCAAAAGCCGACCACCACCATCCACCAAACAAAAACATCCAGATTTTTCCATGGGATTTCCCTATCCCAAAAAAACCCTGTCAGGGCGGCGCGCTTCCGCTTCTGGCGCGACTTGAAGCCGCCCTTCCAGGTTGTCCAGGCGATTTACAACACATTTTCGGCCACTGGAAACCGATTGGGTCGATACTTTCCGTAGGAACCAATCTTTTGCAGTCTATATCAACCTAACCAGTGAAAAACTGGGTTTCCGCGCCTCTAGGAGCGCAAAAAGCTTACCTGCTTTTTGCTCATTCGTCTGCTCGTACTGCACTTGCAGTTGGGGTGGGGCGCATTGACGTTCAGAATAAAGTCCGTTCTTGGTTCTGCAAAGTTATCAGATTTTCTCTTGCACTTGCACACCAACTTGATGCAACAAAAATTCGGATTGATCCCAATCTGTTGCAGCCAGGGAACTTGATGATAAATCACGGAAAATCAGTCTACTCAATTTTGAGACATACCATCATTACCCTCTGGTTATTTAACATAGCCATGGAAAATGGTCCATTTATAGATGATTCTCCCATTAAAACCTCCATTTATAAGGGATTTTCCATGGCTATGTTAGTCATAACCAGAGGATAATATGGACCTCCATCAGCACATTTTGTGTCTATGTGATGTGAGAGGTATGTGTGTTGGCACCTGGACATGTGACCTGTGTGGCGTCACTGAGTCACGTTCCATGGCATCCTGCGAAACAACATTTCTTCTCTTTCTCCAGCAACTCCAGCATATCTTGTTGCATTTTGACGACTGTGTAGTTTGTAGGATTTATTGGTGGTGGTACAAATTATCTCAATCATGAATCGTTGAAAATCATCTTTGTAATCGTTGATTCTTCGGAGTCCTCGGTGTCCAATTCTGTCCAATCATGCACTGTACATAGCTGGACACCTTGGAAATCTCTGAGACGAGTCAACCAAATTTTTCGGTGAAACCTTTTAACGGGTTCCCTTTCTTAAAAAAATAGTGAAAACATATGTGGCACAGAGTTGACATATTGAATTCCGACCTTCTCTGTTGAGTGGTGTCAGGCTCAGGTGTAGAGATTCGGTTGAAGGATCAAGGTACATTTGCAGGATGCTTTTTGTTTCCGCGAAAAACACAATTAGGTCCTCTGAACAGATCCTCAAATATCCCATTCTAGAGATAGATGATGGTCTATATCTTGAGAAGCATGTGTGTTTTTTTGATAGGGAATATGTCATGTTCGCTTGATTTTCTCGTTATTTTCCCATGGATTGTCACATGAAACGCTCCATTGATAGCTGCAGGTGACCCGCTCGAGTGATGCCTTGGGAAAGTGGCGTGATGTGGATGCGGAAGGCGCTGGTGTATCACAATGTAACAATGATCTACCCTTTGCTTATTTGTTGCATAGCCGTAGCCATGGAAAATGGTCCATAGAAAAAATGGTGATTTTCCATGGCTATGTTAGTCATAACCAGAGGGTATATATAATTCTAACTATTCATGATATATATATATATATAAATATGTATACGTATATCATACAGAATCATATACATATTATATTTGCATTGTCATCCATTATAAAATTATAAATCATATACGATGAAATTATATAACTACAATATATATATATACATATGATTATATCAGAGATTATATATGTATAGATACATCATTTGTGCCTTTTCAATGATATTTGGGATCACTCTATGACCACTGCTTTGTTGCAATGGCTTGGCTTGAAGCACGCCAGCTACAAAACCTCATCCTGATGGAGAGCTTTTCTACGTCGCTCTCCAAGGAGATGGTGAACATCGGCGAAACTGAGGTTTTTTTTTGATCCGAGAAACATCCAAAAAATGGACATATGCTATAAATGTATGGAAATGTATGGAATATGAATCCCACCATTTACCCTATAAATGGCCCAGTTTTGTAGGTAAATATACTATACATGGAGCATATGGGATGGAAAATCTGAAAATTCTGAATGATGATCCGAATGATCATAAACTGAGGAATGCAATGGAGAATCTTGATTTATGATGATTCCCATTAATGCTCACCATGGTGCTGAATTTTAGGAATCCCACCATTTACCCCATAAATAAATGGCCCAGTTTTGTAGGTTTTTATATACCAGCACCATGGTGAGCTAATATGGGATTGATGTTGAAAAATTGAGGATTTTCTATGCCCAGCTTTACCTGCCATTGACATATCCCAGTTGGATTCCAGCGAACGAGGTCACCTACGAATGCGCCCTGGCTCACCACGTGGAACGGGCCTGGGGTCTCAAAACGGTCCGGTGCCCCGGCATGCCCCGGAGCTTGAAGCGATCCTTGGACCACACAGACGACTTTTGGAATTCCACTTATATGTCTGAATGATTAATTAATTATGAATGTGTATATATATATATAATTATATATAATTATGTATAATTATATATATATATATATGTAAAATTATATATATAAACTATACTTGGAGGATCGTCAGTTCCTCAGTTTTGGGCAGACATATGTTTGAGAACTTCCGATGGCTACTGCAGCAATTCCCTTTGTAGCCGGACATCTGAACATGTTAATCGCAATCAGGAGGCGGGCACCTTCGACAATCGCGTTCACGGAGTCGCCAGTGTGCGCGGAGTGAAACTATGTCTAAAAACTTGGAATATTTTTTCTTTGGATCTAGTTTTTGCAAATTCTCAGCCAGTTCTTTTAGCCTCATAGCTGGCTTGGGGTGGAGTTCTTGGGAAATTTTAGCAGCATTTTCCATCATCCACAAGCGGCCAAAACGGACAGTGTAGCGTTTTTCAGACTTTGCATTTGCACAGCCTGTTCTATTGCATATCTAAGCATATCTCAAAAGCTGTATACGTATGTTTTGATGGGACAAGGTCCAACACAACATGGCAGGCTTAGCATATCTTAGCATCATATCCCTAAGATCCAGAGATAGCATGATGTGATTTGAAAATAACCAGAAGATGCCAGCAACATGTCTGTATAGTAAGGAAAAAGTGAAATACTTGACATATTGGTGGGGCAATTCTTTTCGGAAAATGTATGGGACACTGAACTCTGCACCACAAGTCCAGTACAATGAGTAGACAGGGCTTGCACCACCATTCCACAAATGATCAATTACCCTGGTTTTTCATGGGCCACCCGAATTGTGGCTTTATCCCCTATTTTGTACACCTGGCTTCCCAACCACAACCTAAGACCATACTAAGACCCCATTGAACTATAATCAGCCAGTTATCCCCAGTTGTCCCCAGTTATCGCCACTTATCCCTCTTATGACTTACAGAAGCATCACATGTCGCATCAATGCGCCGGGCGGTCCTGGTGACGGTGGGCGTCGCCGCACATCAGGCAGCCGGGCAGCCGGGCTGGGATGGGCTGGGCCTGGATGGTTTAAGATGATTCAAACACATGGTATTTGAACATACCCTCTGGAAAACCTGGTAAACGTTTACATAACTATGGAAAATCACCATTTTTAATGGGTAAATCCATGTAAATCCACTATAAACGGCCATTTTCAATAGCCATGTTAGTTTACCAGAGGGCCTCGAGGGTATATTTGAAGATGATTGAACATATTGTTACAATTGTCGACAACGAAGGGTTTACCATCAAACAGAACGCCCTCCAGATTGAACATATTTCAAGACATTTTTCAGATTATTCAAACATCAACACCTGGTATTTGAACATACTTGAAACGCCAAATTGCGGAAGCTGCCGACATTGGGATTGAACCAATCAACGTCAGTGTATGAAGCAATAAAGGATTTTCAGCAGCAAAACGACGATTTAACCAAACAGATAGGCAAAACAATCCAACAAAATTAGGGATGGTGCTGATATCATTGGTTGTATTGGTTCTTTACCGAAAATTGGTGAGAGATCGGTGCGTTGACAAGTTGAGTCAAAACAATGACAGGCCTACTTTGCTGTCCGCGCTTTCTGCACTTACATCCTGCACAAGCACCTTGGTCGAGCCGAGATCCCTTAGGAAAGAGGCCTTATAAGTTTCTCAAGATCATCATCTAAGAACCCCTTCAGGGCTTGGTTTGGATGTCCTGTTTATCCAGTTGTTTCATGTCGTTTCATGTTGTTTTAAACATCACCAATTGGATGTTGGACATTGGGCATATACCGGTGTAACAGTGGTTTATCCACAGCGCAGTTTCATCGAAGTTGGCGCGGTTCCAGAGAAGTTGTCCTGGTTGCATACAACTTGTCATCGTTTCACCCATTTTTTCGTCCGGCGGCCTGGGCGATGCTTCAATGAGACATGGACTAACCCTGCACCTGCGTAGGCAGTTTGGTTCTTTGTTAGGTCTGGCAGGAGCTGGAGGAATCAAATCCACTTGACCATGTGAATGTCTATTTTTTTGCACACCTGTTTTTGGTCAGAAATTTGAATGTTTGTTGTTTGGATTAGCTCTATTTCAGCTTAATTTTGATAAGATTTCAGCCTGAATATACGTATATATAAATATTTTTTTTAATTACACACATTTTTGTGTTATTTCCTTTTTTTTGTAAACGTCACATTTTTTTTATTGGGTAAAATTTCTTAACAATCACAATTTTGTTGGTTAACAATCCCCATCTTTCTTTTGTAAAAACTCCCTGCTTTTGTTGATTAAATCCCACTATTGGGGATTCAAAAGTGCAGCGGCTGCAGCTTTCCGCCCAAGTTGACTTCTGAGGCCTGCGGGTGTGCTGAGCCAACGCAATGACTTTATGGGGCGAGAGACAGCTGGGGCTCCCTGGATTTTCATCATCCCAACATCCCACTTTCGATCCAAGTAGCCGAAGTAGAGTAATCAGTCCAAAATATGGCCTGGAAAATTTTCCAGCTACAGTTGATTTTCCGAGCTACTATTGTTGATAGTACCTCCATTGAGTTTTTTTTTGGATGTTCAATTGCCATATTTCTCATTGGGGTAAGCAGTTTGTGGGGTTTTTGCAGCCTGAATTCCTGGTAGTTGGTCAAAAATCAGGCTACCTGAGCGAGCTGCTTGGAAGGTTAGGGCCAACAAAAGTGTGACTTCAACCAGCAAACATGGGGATTCAGCGAGCTCAAAATCTGCGGGATTGGCCTGACACTTGTGCTTTCTCTGGAACAACTGGGAGTTCGATGTAGTTTGACGTTAAAAAATTGGATTTTCTCTAGGAAAAGTAGGGATTTTCATGGATTTTCCCTCAGCTAAAACCGAAAGTTTGACCAGAAATACTCATTGTCATTGTTCATCCAGGGAGAATGCGGACATTTCAACGAGCCAATGGCTGATTCTTGTGAGAGTTGGAAACCCCACCAAAGATCCAAGACAAATTTGTGGGAAGTCTCCCAATCATTTCGAGTTTAAGTTTGCATCAGTTGAAGACATATTACACAAATGCCATGGTTTTGTGAGAGGAGTTGGCCATTCTCCAAGCCTCTTACACCGTGGGAAGCAAGGTCTATGACATCTTTGACTCGCTGATTGCGCGAGGCGCGTGGAATTTGTTTGGGACGAAATCCGGCCGACATTTCGGCCTTTTTTCCAAGAGATCCAACAGTTCACGATCGACTTCTCGGTCATGGAAGCTCCGAGTTTTGGATAGTTTTGGTACCCTTCTGGTAATTTAACATAGCTATTGAACATTGCCATTTATAGTGGATTTACCCATTAAAAATGGTGATTTTCCATAGTTGCGTTAGTTTACCAGAGGGTATATCCAACAGTATTTTCCGTACCCATACTGCCATACTGTCTTTGGAGAAAAATATGAGAAAAGCCATGGCGAAAATTGGCTCCAAAAATCATCAAAAATCCAATGTCTCAGATCCATGATCCACCATGATCCACTAATATGTTCAAAACTGTCCCAAGTTGCCACCCAAAATACACCCAGTTAATCCCAGTTACATGGTGGAGAAGCCCCCTGCTTCTTCTAGAACCATTTCTCTCTTCAGGCGAAACCTGGTTGCAAAACTATTGATATATATATATATATATTCATTGCTGGGTTTCATGTAAGTTTTCAGCAAAACACATCGTTTTGGGGTTGCTAAAACGAGTAAGGTACTCCATTCCATGAATCATATCATCGTATATCTCCACTATTCCCCAAGAAAATGGATGATATCATCATATATCCCGAATATTCCATGTTATATTATGTTATATGATCAATTTGGATAATGGAAACACATCCCCAATATCATCATCATCATCATCATCATCATCATCATCACCATCACCATCATCACCATCATCATCATCATCACCATCATCACCACCACCACCACCACCACCATCATCATCATCATCATCATCATCACCATCACCAACATCACCATTATCATCATCATCATCATCATCATCATCACCATCACCATCATCACCATCATCACCATCATCATCATCATAAATATATATACATATATCTATACACATATCATATATATATACACATGTATATGTGACTTGAGTAACCTTGGATGTACGAACCATATGCCACCTGCAGGCTGCATGGGAAACCAGAGACTTCGCCATCGCCACTGCGCATGGCTCAAGGCACGTGAGGTGCAAAAGCGAGGACGC
>Ga0126342_10018469_pt1 | contig 11948 bp, 7 predicted proteins | sample Cyp1metagenome_FD_92528 | JGI IMG/M metagenome (GOLD analysis project Ga0126342, IMG submission 92528) | Coral microbial communities from Lord Howe Island, Old Settlement Bay, Australia - Cyphastrea 1 metagenome | ecosystem: Host-associated > Invertebrates > Cnidaria > Coral ... | reverse complement strand
GGACAAAGATTTCTTGAAGTGGATTTTGTAGCGTTGGAACGCTGCAACTTGATTTTGTAGTGGACCTCTTTGGGCTTTGGGTATGCAGCGGCCAGTGTAATTGCGGTATTGGTTGATTTTGCAATGAAAAGCAGAGTGGCAGATTGGGAGCATCAATCGAAATGGATTGTCAAATCCTGGGTTTGCGTGTGTGTGTGTGTTGTGTATGTTTTTCTCAGTTGTTGGGTCGAACAAGACATGGCAGCGCAAATTCAGCAGTGATTTCACGCGAGCACTGCGAAAATGTCTTTTCTACAAACTGCAACGGCCCGCTATTATTTAAATTGAGAACTACTCTGGGGAAATATTAGTATTGAACGTAGAACCCTACAAATTTACTACAAAGTACTTTTAGGGCAAATCTGAGTAAATTCAGATATCCATTTTGGGTCGACTATTATCTCACATACTTAACCACTACAAACTTCTATGACCAGCCCATATTTGAATCTAGAAACATATGTGACCTAGGGTTACTACAAAATGCAAGGACACACGGTCCTAGGGGGACTGTAAAAACCATTGAAAAAAAAACATAGGACCCAAGTCCACTACTTTTGTAGAGGAAATTCCAACCAGGATCAATTTGGTTGTTGGATCTATTTTCATGACAGTGCATTGGTATTTCAGCATGGGTGTCGGTGTTCTCTGTCTCCCTCCTGTCTTGTTGTTGCAAAAGGGTACCGGTTTGAATAGTGGCACTAGGTCAAAAGCGCGGTTCAGAACGCATCAGTTTTCTGGCTTCAAATAAATGGCTCAAACAATGATCTGGGTAAATTATAATATTTCACTAACCTGAAATAAGGCCATTTGGGGATGATTCCCCTGACTAACTATGATTATAGTGAGGTCGCAGTGAGGTCGTTATAATTTACCCAGAATGATGGATTCTTATTTGTAGATCAATTTATATGTCCTACGTCACTGCTGAATAGCTCATTGCAACAGAAATGGTGGGTACCGTATCCAACTCCATTCCAACCCATGGGGAAAGACACATTAAACAATGGCAATGGTTGATGGCTACCCTCTGGTTATGTCAAAATAGCTATTGAAAATGGCCATAGTGGATTTACCCATTGAAAATGGTGATTTTCCAGTTCGCTATGTTAGTTTACCAGAGGGTATACGGTATATCCCATGGGTGCCACACCCTATGGGTGCCACACCCTGCACCCATGGTACATCATGGTATTGTATCTCCCAGCTGGGTTTCCATGCGGTGGGGCACTGAGCCGACGGCCACCTCATCAACATCAGTAGCCAAAGATTCTCAAGTCCTTGGTCCTTGGGTAGTAAAAAAAGTATTTCGGGGTAGTATGCTAAGTTCACAGGTACTACACAAAGTTCAAGAGTTTCCGGCTCATGTCACATTATTCAATATTTCTTGAATACTTTAGATATGCAACAACACCTCTTGGGGTTTTTGACACAGTTTTAACAGGTAAGGAGACATTGGGCACCCCTTTTTTGGTTCTTTGTTTCCATAGCTAGTCTGCTATAGCGCACTCCCCGAAGCAAATCTCGACCCAGGTCCTTTTTTTCCCCTACTTCTCGATGACGACATCCGCTAAGTCCAACTCCTGAGAATTAGATCATTTATTCATATTTATCAGTCTTGGGAGTGAAATTGGATGGTAAATCCCAGGTAAATCATGGAAGTTTTCCCTATGAAAATCTGAAAGTCACTTGGAGGCCCCACTTCGATCAGGAGTGGACTTCAGAGTCGACCTGAGAGAGATCCATGGAGTGTAGGAAAAACATGAAGAAAAACATCGGAACATGTGGGAAAACACAGGGAAATGCCCTACATATGAAGAGTTTATGTCAGGTTATAGTTATAGCTGCGAAAATCATCCAACCACATGGGGAATTGTCCACTGCTATGTTTGATCACCACAAGGATGCAGACTGCGCCAATGTATAAGGTAAATGTCAACAAATATTATTTAAAAAAAAATACCATATAAAACATAAAATATTATAATTTCTACTATCAATAAAACATACAAACTATTATTTATCTTCACACTCTATTATATTACTTTTGTGATCATTTGCCTCCCAAAAAAAACTCTGAAATTCAAAACAAACAGTTGGATTCCACCAGCACTGCCAAAAACCACTAAACAGATGGCGATAGTTCACTCGTCCTGAAACTATAGAAATGGAACATTTACTGTAGAACTGTAGATCATATATATATATAATACACCTATTGTGCCAATCTATATACTATTATATACTAGTATATGATGGTACGAGTAGATGGATCAATTTAGATCAGATGTCCAACTATATCGTGCATAGCGGCAAGGGCCTCATCCTGTATAGAAATCGAACTTACCTGGGCCATGAAAAACATACCCTTATCCCATCTCATTCTACTAGTTGGTTGGTTATAATACGTTATAATTATCCCCATCCCCCAAATTCAAGGTAATTATCAAGGTTCAACATAAAGTTGTAAGTCCCTAGTATATTATGTAATATGTATATATATATAATATATATATATATTATTCTACTAGTATAATCCCTATAATAACCCATCAAGGTATTAAAAACACACCATTTATGGCGACCGCGGCTTGTCGCGGCGGCTGGCCATGGCTGGGCCCCGCTGCAGCTCCCGTAGGGCCTCCTGAATCTTCCCCGCCGCGATCTCATTGAGCCGCCTTATTGGTGGGTTCATGGAGGTCTGGTACTCTATTTTTGAAACATCATTAAATATGAACCCACCTTTAATGAAACCATGGTTTACTCTATTTAATGATATTTCATGGTAATCCACATGTTTGCTATTTTTGACATGGTTTCATTAAATGGGGATGGGTCAAAACCCTGGCACCTAGTGAACCCCAAAATAGCTGGGATTTATGGATGTTCATCCCATTAGAATCGATAATAATAGGTTTTGACCCACCCCCAAATATCATGAAATAGCAAACATGTGGATTAAATGATTAAACCAACCAAGAATAGGCTTTAGGGACATTTATAGACGTATAACACGAGATAACTGGATTGGATACAATCTGGTACACTATCTAGCGAATCTATCAGGATAGAATCACATTCAAATAGGAGTTTTTTCTGTTTTTGTGGATCTCAAGTAATGTGGGTTTGTCTGAAAATAGTGTACCCCTACACCCAATGGTTAATGATCATTATCCCTACGAAATGGCTATAATTGGGGGTATACCCCATTTTCAGACATATCCATTTTTATGGACAGTCCCCAATCCCCAACTGGAGGTAACCAACAGGTATTGATGTCATGACTCGTTGACCTCGTTGACCAACAAAAAAAATATCGATCCTGCCATGGCTTGGCAGTCTATGTTGGGAGGATGATAAAGAATTATACAAGGTGGTGCCCCCTAGATAGCTAAGTTGGTTGATAACTCCAATAACTATGGTTTATAGGTGATATACCTATAATTAATGGGATTTATAAACCAAATTATAACTAGGGGGCACCACCTTGTACATAAGAATGTGCTTATAGTTATAGGATTGTTTTGTTTTGCATATCTATATAATGTGCTTCAGCTAGATATCTATGTGTATGTGTATATATATATGATTCAGTCATACTTTCATGTACAAGAGTATCTACACACAAGTATTTTCATGGGCCTAGGATTCCATCTATCAAATAGAATCTATCATTTCTTAGCTATCCAAGAAAAACACCTCCAATTTTAGGCCACGAGTTGGTCTTGTATTGTTGGTTAAGTGAGCAGTGTACTGGTTGGTCTTTTCGGGTTTCCCCCAATGGATTGTAATCCCGAACATATTGGACCAGTATAACCCCTAACAATCATCAGCCAACAGGGGTATTGAACACTGCTTAATTGATTAATATGATTTAATTAATATTCCTAATGTATTAACTAGTGGGTTTCAAAAAACCATTGGTTGTCGAATAAAAAATACCCACTATGGAACAATTTTAGGGTTCTCTATGGCTTTAGACCTTCCTTTTCCTAGATTTTTTGGACAACACCAAATATCAAGTTGGTTGTAAAATACATCCCATGAAATATATTCAATACCTTACTGTATTTCTGGTGCTTAGCAGAGAATGGATGGGACTGGGGGTTGCTGGGATTATGATTGATAGTTATTGTGGATCATTCCCTCATTCCCTACTAAGCACCAGTAAGATACACATTAAATCAGAATGGCTGTACGGCTCCATGACCATGTTACCATGTTACGGATCCGACACTTGGCTCCGAAGCTTCTTGAGAAAATAGTATGGCACGTAGGTCCTTAGCGATGAAATTTCAGGGCCAACAGAATGAAGGATGATTTGCCAGCGTCTTCAAAAGTGTGTAGAATATATATATATATATACATATACAAACATATGATGTAACATATGAATGGAATAGTATGTAAAATTGATATCTCTATGCACTTAGATTTACATGACATAATTATTTATATATAAGAAATAAACATATGACGCATCATCAACTCAACCGGGTATCTCGGGTCAGCTGTAGACCCATTTATATACCATTAGTCCAATGGATTTTTATGGTATATAAATGTAAACCAGATATGGATATATAAAATGTATATGAATGAATTACATAAAATGTATATATACCAGATATGTATATACCATTATATACTATTATATTGTATATATGCAATTATATAAAATGATATAACAAAAACAAATGGGGATGGCGGGGATGGCCTATAGTCTAACCCTTTTTTCTCGTCGGTTTATCTGGATCTTTTCTTCGGTTTAGCACATGAAAAGTCATGTGTATCGCTCCAATACATTCCGTCCAAGGTGAAAAGGCAGACACTTTCACCATGCATTTCTTGGTGGTTTCCTTGGAGTGGTCCCTGGTTGACAAGTTGACAACTGGTGCGCGAATCAATGTTTGGAACGCCAAACGGCACAAGTTGACTTCAAGGTGATATGATATACTGTACAAGAAAACCTGGTTTGCTGCACAAATCAACTCTGGTATCCACCGAGTTTTGTGCTTAACATACTTCCTTACATTTCCATTGTACCTTGCACTATATTTCCATGTATTTCCGCCATAGAAATCATCTTTTTGGGCCTTGGTATAGCGTTTCTTCACCACGTTGGCATTTCCCCGTGACCGGCGCCATTTCCCTGAGCCCCAGGGATTCCCGGACCCCTTCCACTCCGACAGTTGATACTCGTCCAAGAGTTTCGAGAATTTCATGGATCCTCGGCCACTGGGCAGGGCTTGGGAGGAAGCTTCCATTTTCATCCATGAACTCAGCTTCCAACAAGGTTTCCTGGAGATATCTCTGGAGATATCTCTGGAGATATCTCTGGAGATATCCAGACTTCTGGTGGACTTGTGTGGCTAGAAAATTGGATTCACTTTCATCTTCCAAGCTCTTTATTGTGACACATGAGAAACCACCATTTACATGGCATGGTTGCTGTCCTCGTTGGCCATGGATTTCCACATGGGCCTGGCCCGTAAGGCGACGAACTGACCAGCGCTCCAGGTTACCCTCGTCATCAGGTCCATGGTGAATATCCAGTAGCGAATCATCATGGGATGAATTGCTAATTCATAGTGATTAATAGTGATTCCATAATGATTAAAAAGTGATTAATACCTATTATAGTGATTAATCCCTATTATATTATAGTGATTCATACTATTCATAGTGATTATTCCGGTAAAGTAAAAAGATGTAAAAAGTGATTAATCCGTAATAATCATGGGATGCATTACCGGATTACCCTCTGGTGTCATGAGAACCAAACTGCCATGGCTGGAAAAAATCCCATGTTCTCGCCCGTGCCGCGCAGGAAAGTGGCAACACTGCAGTTTGGGGACTCCAAAATCCACATTGTGGTGCCAAACGATAGCTAAGTTGGTTCATAACTAAGTAGCTTAACATAGCTTAACTACGGTTTGTAGTATATATATAATATTATCATATAATACATAATATATATATATAGTATAATATGTGTGGTTCATGGGCTTCATAAACCCTAACTTCTACCATAGGAGGCTTGTGCCACCTCGCACGCATGATCCCACCGAAACATACCGAAACGAGACCCATTCCGACCTGTGGGAGCCGTTGTCGGAAACTGTCAACGGCTGTTGGATTTTTGGTTAATATATGGTTAATATATGGTTAATAGGTTAATATATGTATATCGTTGCTGGTATACCTACCCCTCTGAAAAGTATGAGTTCGTCAGTTGGGATGATGAAGATCTCCCAATATATGCAAAAAACATGTTCCAAACCACCAACCAGTTTAATAGTGTGGCTTTTTGATGACTGGCTCGTGTCTGAACGGGCCTTCGGGTATGTAAAATCCGATCAGGGTCAAACCGCACATGTTTCAAAGCAAACCAGTGCCAAACCAGTGCATCCTTGAAGGCATTCAACTCCTCACACAAAAGAGTAATGTCCAATATCATAGTATTGAATATACATCACCTTTATCCAATATCAATATACAAGCATTTCGAACTTACAAGTATACTTTAAATCAAATGTGTGTGTGTGTGTTTTACATATCCAACTCGACACCATTTATATATTATATAGACACCAATGTCTGGGACTCCAAGGACGATTTTGCTAAGTGGACACCCCTGGAGCCTCGAAAACGGCCCAACCAACCGTGTCGTGGCGCGGCTGGAATCTGTGAAGTGCCCAGCATTAAGCGAGCGTAACTTGGCAGCTGTTAAATGCTACACAACTGTTTGATAAATGGTATACTATTGTACTTAATAGTGTTTGATATCTAACCAATAGTATACCATTAGTATTAATAGAGATGTTCATCCCAAAATATGGTATAGTGTTTGATAAACACACATCCATACCCATATATGTGAAAATTGCATGCATCATATTCACTGTTGTTGATGTGGTTCAGACTAGGAAACCCTATCATTTGCACGGCCAATGAATGATAATCAACTGCCGTTCCAATTTCCTGAACACTTCAAAACAAAATAAAAATTGGAAATTGAAACAGTCAGGTTCAAAACACAAGTTATTGGAACTTTTAAGAAGCAAAATAGGTTTCCTGAACACTTCTTATTATCCCACTGTTCAACAGTTCAGCTTCACCACGATTTCATCCTTCCCTCCATATCCATCCGGCAGGTCCGCTAGGTCCGGCAGGTCCGGCAGGGGGTAGAGTTACCATTGGCCCTTCATGTACATCCGCACCACTGCGAAGGATTTGCGCGAAGCCGGGTCCCAGAAACCTCGCTGAAGCAGAACCAGGTGGGCTCCAGTTATGATGTTTGTTTATAAAGCCCATGAATAATGTCCATTGATTATAGTTATATCACGTTATACATCCATTAACTATAGTTATATCATGTTTACATCCATTAACTATAGTTATATCATGTTATACATCCAATAACTATAGTTCTATCATGTTATACATCCATTAACTATAGATATATCATGTTTTGCACCCATTAACCATAGTTATACCATGTTATACATCCATTAACTATAGTTATACCATGTTTTACATCCATTAACTATAGTTATATCATGTTATACATTCATTAACTATAGTTATATTTTGTTTATATCCATTAACTATAGTTATATCATGTTATACATCCATTAACTATAGTTATATCATGTTTACATCCATTAACTATAGTTATATCATGTTATACATTCATTAACTATAGTTATATTCTGTTTACATCCATTAACTATAGTTATATCATGTTATACATCCATTAACTATAGTTATATCATGTTATAATTTCATTAACTATAGTTATATCATGTTATACATCCATTAACTATAGTTATATCATGTTTTACATCCATTAACTATAGTTATATCATGTTATACATTCATTAACTATAGTTATACCATGTTTTACATCCATTAGCTATAGTTATATCATGTTATACATTCATTAACTATAGTTATATCATGTTATACATCCATTAACCATAGTAATCTCATGTTTTACATCCATTAACTATAGTTATATCATGTTATACATCCAATAACTATAGTTATATCATGTTATACATCCATTAACTATAGATATATCATGTTTTGCACCCATTAACCATAGTTATACCATGTTATACATCCATTAACCATAGTTATAATGATATATCCCACATGAGCCCGAGACAATCAGAAAGGCCAACTTAGCGGGGTCCCCACCTTGTACGAGTAGGATGGAACTACAGTTGTCGTGGACCTTTTTTGCGCATTCTGTAGGAAAAGATACGAGTTGGTGATATTTATAATTATATAATATATAATATTGTGTGTATATATATATGTAATTAGGGTTAAATTTAATTGGAGGTTTCCTGAAATAGGGGTACCCCGAAATCATCCATTTTTGATTGGGATTTTCTATTCTAAACCAACATAAACCAACCATTTAACCATTTTGGGGATCCCCCATTTTTTTTCTCCACCCCCCAATTGGGTTTGTATCAAAATGGTGTACTCCTAAATCCATTGGATTATGATCATATTCCCCAATTAAGATAGTGATTTGGGGGTATACCCTATTTTCAGACACACCTAATTAAGTCTTTATGCAGCATAACGATATGTCCAAGGATGATGTAGGTAGTTGTCCATGCATTGAAGGTATCTGGACTCTTCAACTCGCCAGTGTGAGTTCTAATATATTACTGTCTTAATCAATGTCAATTTCAATGGATTGGTTTCAGTAGGGTTTTCTTTATGGGAAACCGCGGAATTTACCATCAAATATGCATGTTTCCTGCAAAAAAATGCCTTCAACCAACTCTTTGACAAGTGCCAATGGTGATTCAAATTGATCAATTGCCTTTCAGGTACTCCAAGTCCCAAACTGCTCTATTTTGACTGTCTTGGCCACACGTCTTGCAAGTGTCGACGCTGTGACGACGGAAAGGATGTGACATGATGTGACTGACTGGAGAGTCACCAACGATTAAATGATGAGCTGCAGCGAGAAAACTCGGCGCTGGAAAATCACTGTTCTTGCTGTGAGTGCTATTGTGATCTCTGTTCTTTAGTCAACTCACTCTGAGTCCTATTTTGAACAGAGTCATTTCATGCGCAACGGATCAGGTGCGCAAGCCAACCGATAGAAGGCCCAGACACGTCCATTCTGAATCACTTGGATGGTAAAAAAGTGGGAGTTTTTGGTTGATTGGAGTACTTTAAAAAATCCTCCAGGCCTCCAGGCCAGCCTTTTCAGCCTCTTTTGGGGAACGGCCACCAGCTTCGTCACATCTGTAAAGCATGTACAGCTTCGGTGGCAAAGTAGTGCGCCGCGGAGGAATGCGCCAAATCCAGAGCCTCAGAGCTGATGATCTCAGATGATGCTTGATTACCAGAGAGTAAATTGTCTGGCTGGTGGTAGACCTACCCCTCTGAAAAATATGAAAGTCAGTTGGGATTATGAAATTCCCAATATATGGAAAAATGAAGAAAAAAACAAACTACCAACCAGTTGTCCTGTGTGAAAGACTTACATGGTGAAAAACCGCAGGATTAATTATATAAGTTTCCGATTTATCATGTTGAGTTCATTTTTTGGATCTATGACCTTCACTTCCGCAGGCATAGCATCCTCGTCAATTTGTCCATTTAAATCCCGTTATATACCCAACTAGTCAGTATTACATGAAATCACTGTTTACAGTATTTATTTCATTTTTTGATTTTGTGCCCGCCACCTCATCTTTTGATTTTTGTTGAAGGTTGTGATAATGGAAATTAAGATTCAACAATATATTATGAACAATCTCATAGAAATAATATCCTATATCTATGAGCAAGTAACATTTCCTCAAATATCAATATCCATTCCAAAATCCATGGTTCCTATTCCTATTGCTGAAATCTCCGAAAAAACAAACCTCCATTCCGAACTCCCAAAAAAGCCTGGAATCTCAGCAACATCCAAACAGAATTGCCAAACATCATAGGATCCATGTATGCTATATATGGTAACATTTACCATCAATATACCCCAGTCATGTTAGCATATATATATATATACCATACATGGATCCTATGGGAAACATCATCCTGAAAATCGTCCAAATCCATCGCCATCTTCCGCATCCAATCCACGGTGCGGCCATCCTCATCCTGCAGGCTGCGATCCACGCGGCGGTTCTTCAGCAGCAGCTCGCAGGCGCCGCGTTCGCCGTTGCCTGCGGCCAGGTGGAGCGCCGTGTCGCCGCGGTCGTCGCGGCAGTTGGGGTCCAGCCGCTCGGAGGCCAAGAGGAGAGACCTGGGGCCGGAGTCCAAGGGGCCAAGATGGGGAAGATCCACGAAAAAAGGTGATTTACTCAGCAGAAACATGGATTTCACATGATTTAACCAGCATAAACATGGATTTGACGTGATTTAACCGGCACAAATTTGGATTTCACATGATTTAACCAGCGAAAACATTGGATTTAATCTCATCATGTTCACCAGGATTTACACCATAAAACGTGCGGTTGATGGTGGATTTATGCCAATTAATTAAGTTGGTTGATAACTAGGCTAACGATTGGATTTACGGTGGATATCTATATATATATATAAATCAGATGGGGTTGTAAACCAACTTATAATTGGGTGGCCTTCTTGAAGTGGAGTTGTTTGGAAAAAAAAACATGAACCCCAATGATCCCCAATGGGCTTTTTATGATGACTAAGCACTAGATTTCGATGTACACCACGGTACACCATGTTCAAATACATCTACACCTCTGCAATTTTCTCAATTCCTACCATGTTCACAAAGTGCATTTTCGCATTTCGCTACAGCATTTGGAATTGCCGATTCGTATATTCGTCAGATTTCCAATTGATAGGACACACCCATTCCAATTGGGGAAGCCTTTTGGGGAAACTTAGGTCGATCAACATATGTAAAAAACATGTAAAAACCCTGTTGGATAAACCAGCAAAAACCGTATGTCACATCTTGGAAACCTTCTGATTCCCGATTTTTTGAAAACCCTTTCAAGGACAACGGAAAGCCACCCTCGACTCTAGACGTCTCGCGTTGTGTTTCAACGTCCCAGGGACAGAGCTGCGAGGCGTCCCAGCGTGGCGGCGTAGTGGAGCAAGGTGCGGCCCATGATGTCGGTCACGCTGAGGGTCTCCCCATCCGCGTGCCTAGGCCCGGCTCCGAGATGGATCCGAGATGGATCCATGGCCAATCAATCCTAAGAAATTCCATTAAGATCGTGGTAAGATGGTCCATGAATGATCTATACATTATATAGTTCTATTTAATTCTATCCATTTATGGTCCATTTGTGATAATTAAGGACTAAATAGTTGAATGGATACATGTATTTGAAGGTACATGGAGCCAAGTAATTATTGTGGTCATTCATGCTCACAATGGGATAAGCAATGGGATGAATACCAGTTAATTATGACTCATAAGTAATCCCATTGTAGGATAATCGGATAAGATATATGGAGCATGAATGAAAACATACCAACAAATGGTAATTGTGGGATATTGGTTGCTAAATCACCATAAACAAATACAAGGTGGCGCCACAGTATGTTAGCTGTGTGGTTCATAAGTAGCTTAAGGATTGGACATATGACAGGTATCTTGACATAGCTCGTGGGAGGCATAAACCAAACATATGTGCCGTCAAACACAGTATATGGATGTATATGGTTTATGGTCATCAATCCCATAATGGGAATCCAAACATAATGCTATATATAAGTCCCTATAAACATGGAATGAAGGTCATAGTCCTCTAATATTGGTATACCAGTAGTACCGCGCAAGGCGGTGGCGGAAGTTTCAAAAATAGGAAACCTATAGGAGAAGTTGGTTGTTGTGAATCAGGGATGGCAGAGCGAAGCCACTGATTGACCGAAAGGTGGTT
>Ga0126342_10018468_pt1 | contig 11948 bp, 20 predicted proteins | sample Cyp1metagenome_FD_92528 | JGI IMG/M metagenome (GOLD analysis project Ga0126342, IMG submission 92528) | Coral microbial communities from Lord Howe Island, Old Settlement Bay, Australia - Cyphastrea 1 metagenome | ecosystem: Host-associated > Invertebrates > Cnidaria > Coral ... | reverse complement strand
TTCAGCTTCTTTGACTCACGGTTTTTTCGAAATGGCTCAATGTTAATTGAACAGATCAGCGCCACTAGTATAACATGTGACCCTTGATTACTTTTGAACTCTTGGATGTGGGGAAAAAACGTTAACATCAAAACAAGTCAATGCCTATGTGGACATGTACAGTCAAGAAACTGAGAGAGTAATAGAAGGATTTGAATAAGCCCACGTGGCATCCCCAACCGCCGAGCAGTGTGTACCTGTCAAATTTCAACTGTGTCGACGGGCGGCCCATCCCAGAACGTACACCGGAACCTGCGGAACCACCACACTAGAACCTCCGGAATCGAAAATAAAACCGAAAACAAAAGCAGAGAAACGGGGCATCAGAAGGATTTTACGTCATAAGGACTTTATGATGCTGTCTTTTGCGCTCCAAGTTCGCGCCCCCCAAAGCATCGCAAAGCCCGTCAAAGCCTACATTTAGGCCATTTTGGGGCACCATGAAGCCTCCAAAGTTGCATCATGAGGGTCCATAAGGATTCAAAAGGGTTCATAAGGATTATGCGGAGTTGTGTGGCTTGTGTGGGTCCGTTCTTTGTGCAGGCCAGGGTGCCTCGGAAAGCCTGGAACGACCCCACAACCCTCCCGGAACCTCCCCAGAACCGGAAGCCAGGCCGAAACATGCAAGTTGCACAGTTGCACCTGTTCCTTGTTGTTTCGTGCCAAAAAAAAGCTTCGGTGGTATCCCCAACAGAAGCAGTAATGTATTTTCACATTTTTTTTCATCCGAAATTTGCTGGAACTTGACCTAAAGGCTGCGCCGACACAATCCCGGAATCGCACCAGAACCTACTTGAAGCCTCGTTGAACCTGGCCGCACCAAGACCTTCCGGAACCTTCTCCAGAACCTTCTCCGGAACCTCGCTTAACCTGCCCCGGCTCTCCACCAAAGCCTTCCGGAACCTTCTCCGGAACGTTGATCCTAGCCCGGCTCTGCACCAAAGCCTTCCGGAAACCTTCTCCGGAACCTCGTTGAACCTGGCCCGGCTCTCCACTAAAGCCTTCCGGAACCTTTTCCGAAACCTCGTCCTGACCTGGCTCTGCACCAAATCTCCGGAACCTTCTCTGCAGAGTCTCCCAGACCTTCTCCAGAACCTTCTCTGGAACCCTGTTGAACCTGAGCTGGCTCTGCACCACAGCCTCCCAGACCTTCTCCGCAACCTTCTCCGGAACCTTCTCTCGAACCCTGTTGAACCTGACGTGGCTCTGCACCAAAGCTTGGGCCAAGTGGCAACAGTGGCTATCAGAGTATTTGGACAGATCGGAGGATCGGAGGACCAGGTCGAGCGGGAGAACAAGTTGCTGGGGCTTCTCCAGAACCTTCTTCGGAACCTTCTCTGGAACCCTGTTGATCCTGACCTGGCCAGACCTTCTCCGAAACCTTCTCCTGACGTAACTCTGCGCGAAAGTCTCACAGACCTTCTCCGGAACCTTCTCTGGAACCTTCTCCGCTCCGGAACCTTCTCTCCGAAACCCTGTTGAACCTGACCCCAAACTCTCCCAGGCCTTCTCCGGAACCTTCTCCGGAACCCCGTTGAATTGACCCGGCGCCTGCACCAGTGCAAACTGGGGCTATTCTGGGCTGAAGACCCCATTAGCTTACATTGTTGGGGAATGATGCACCGAAGCTGAAAGCACAAGCAAAAACAAGTTTCCGCGGTATCCCCAACAGCCGCAACGTTTTATTTTTACAACCCTGTCTGAAAACGTGCTGCGAAGCCAAGCGCTGAAAACACCTCAGCTGGGTTTCTGTGAGTTAAATGGCCGTAAATCCTGTTGAACCTGACCTGGCTCTGAACCAAAGCCTCCCACACCTTCTCCGGAACCTTCTCCCGACCCTGTTGAACCTCACCTGAAACCGGAACCCTGTTGAACCTAACCTGGCTCTGCACCAAAGCCTCCCACACCTTCTCCGGAACCTTCTCCGGAACCTGACCTGGCCCTGTTGAGCCTGAGGTGCCTCTGCACCGAAGGCCTCCCAGACCTTCTCCGGGTCTTCTCCGAACCCTGTTGAACCTGACCTGGCTCTGCACCAAAACCTCCCCGACCTTCTCCGGAACCTTCTCCGGAACCCTGTTGAACCCGACTTGGCTTTGCACCAGCCTCCCTCCGGAACCTTCTCCGGAACCCTGTTGAACCTGACCTGTCTCTGCACCAAAGCCTCCCAGACCTTCTCCGGAACGTTGCACGAGTGCACACTGGAGCTATTTTGGTCTGAAGACCCCATTAGCGTACGTTGTTCGGGAAAAAAGACCAGGCACAGAAGAGCATGTTGTTAACGGCCTACGAAAGACATCCCAAACATTTTCTATCACAACGGCCTTATCAATTGTCCTTTCTTGGGAGGCCCCATAGAGGATAGTCATTGCAAAGGGTATGAATCAAGGTCAAAGCCAGCATAAATCTATGCCACCACTCGAGGTGATGGTATGTCCACTGGTTGCATTTCAACAAAGGACTGCCTTGCGAAATTCTTCCAGTTAAATGCCATATACTTTCACATCATGTGTATAATGTGTAGGTATGCATATATATATACACATGTAAATATATATATATATATGTGTAAATATATATATATGTATATATATATATATGTATATATATATATGATGTGATAATATTATATTATCATATATGCAACTATAATATATATATATAGTGTAATATTTTTGGACCGAACAGATACTGTGTGCCTTGTCCCGTTGCTATGCCCAGCTGAACCACTCACCATGCTCTGCCAGGTGACCAAAGGGCATCCTTCAACGTTAGTTCGAAGGACACGCGTTCGTTGGCACTGACGCAACAGTTCACACTGAGACCGGCTGCGATAAGGGCCAACACAACATTGGTTCGGATCCACAGTGTCAACATGCGTCGACAAGAAACCCCTTTTGGAATTTTGGACCCATTAAAGTGTGCTGTTTCCAGGCGGGAGTTTAGTCGGCGTGGAATTAAGTAAAACGGAATGCAATTAACCACGATGACATACACTGACCAACCGACCAATTTGCCCACAAGACAGAGATTTGCACCTGGCAGAGCGACCGGCAAGAACTTCCAGACCGCTTGGGGACAGGAACCGATCCACATCCTGTTTCGCTCTGGACATTGACATTTAGTTGGAGTCTGTTCACTGTTGAATATACAGCTGAATATGTTTAGACGATTAGCTTTACGGTGGCCTTACACTCTTTTTGCTCATACGGCTGTTGTCCTTATCGGCACAATCATCATGCTCATGTCTTGGCACATCTCAACTTCAGCTCTGCACTTCCCTGATGGCATCAAAACTTGCTGAAGAGAAACCCAAGCGGCTAACCCCGAGTATGTCCTTGCCATATTTTCGTTTCCACTTCATTTCCTTGGATTCTTCAACCTGTCCAAGGCACTCACCAACTATATACCGATATTCCTGTTCGATTTGTACCCCTTAACTTTTTGCTATCGAAATCGTTAGCTAGCGGCACAAAATCAAACAGTGTCCATTTCTTGCAAGGGGTGCGTGTGATCCTCAGCAGGAAGACGGGACTGTGAATCCTAGAAGTGATTCGGCCACGAAGACTTGACACGAACTGATTGTAGCCGCCACCCATCCAATACACGGCCAAGTTGTTTTGTGTGCATGGGTGGTGTGGGGCGGGGTGCGTTGTGGGGTGAGGTGGGGTACACAATAACATTCACTTCAACTTGCAGACCCACCGGATGCTCCCCTGCTAATCTCTAGACATCGGGAGTGGGGTGGACTGGGGCGGGGTGAGTGCAGTGAAGCTTCCAGAGGCACTTAAGATGGTTGCTATGCCGGAGATGCACAGGGACAATAAATCAATATATTATGTTTATATATACATATATATATATATACATATGTAAATACATATGTAAATATATATTTACATCTATGTATATATACATGTGTAAATATATATATATATATGTGTGTGTGTATTTACATCTGTGTATGCATACATGTATATATATATGTATGTATGTATGTGTATACATAAATGTACAGATATATTTATATATATATATATATGCATGTACATATGTGTATATATATATATATAAATACAAATATTCACACATACATATATATGGATTTTTATGTATATATACACAGATATATATTCATAGATCTCTATATATATACACATTTGTATGTATATAAAACGATATATATATATATAAGTATATGTATATGTATATTTATGTATATATGCACTTGTTTATATGTAAATATGTATGTGTATTGAAATATGTGTATATATTTATGTATATGTAAATGTAAATATTCATGTTATCTGTAGATATATATATACATATACATACATAAATGTATATCTATATATATATATGTACAGCATATGTATCTGTACAGTATTTATGGCAATTGGCAAAGCAACTGGTGCAGGCCCCTACTGCAGCTGCTCGTTCAATAACCCAAACTGTCCACCTTCAAGGATCCCTCTCCTCTGCTCCAAGCGGCTTGCCGCTTTGCTTTCACCGGCCAGCAAGGTATGCACAGATCAGCAGTTAGATACCACGGGAACTTCTGGGACGGCCACGTCCCCCTGGCCAATCTATCATTTGAGGGATGTCCCAGGTTCCTGTGCATTCTGCGTATTGCCTGTTGCTCCCTCTTGGGAAGACTTCTGAACCTGAAGCTTTGTTGGCCAACCTTCGGGTCGGTGATCGGATCTGTCGGCCCCGATGGAGTTGTAGTGGTGTCTCCATCGGTTGGTGAGGTACAAGGCTGGTCAGCACGGTGATCTGGGCACGTGTCCTGGCTGATTGAAGACTTTGTCTCAGGTGACAAGTCGGGCACCGGTGCAACATTATCGACTTGGTTCAAAAGCAGGTTCGCCCTGTCCGGTGAATCTTCGTTTCCCGTTTCTTGGGCAACCCTCGGCACGTTCGCAAATTCTGCGGGCAGCATTTGAGGAGGTGATTCTCCGGCAGTGGTTTCACTTGACCTAGACTGTGAGCTCTTGTCTTTGGCAAACACGGTGATGTTTATCCTACAAGCATGTGACAGTCTTACTGTCTCTTAGCCAGATCAGTCCATGCTTCCCGGTGCTTTTCGTATTGCACATCACCATTTCTGCAGAGAATCAACATTGCGGCGGTGGGGCCATGGTTCTTTCTCTTCCCCTACAGACTACTGCTCTGCAAACAGTCTTATCAGGAAACAACATTTGGAGCTGACCAAGGATGGACATGACTGCTACCAGCCCTATCTTGGCCCTTTTGTCCTTCTGTCTCCTCAAGGCGCGTTCATGTTCCAACTGCTCGTCCTGCTGTACTTTGGTGAGGATGGCATACAATGCCGTTACCGTCCAACGCAGCCTGGGCACTATGGCTGCGACCCCAGCCAACTTGCCCAGGAACATTCGCAGTTCCCTTGTCGAGATCATGCCCTTGCCAGACCATGTCTCGAGCATTTCGCATATCTCTTCCACCATCTTCCTCGGTGTGCCCAGCAAAACCTTGTCCGGGAAGAGTTCGAATTCCGTTCCAATCCATACAACTCTCTTTCCCCTCTCTCCCTTTTCCATGGACAACTGCACACCAAAGGCCGACAGAACATAGATGACCTTGGCAAGTTGGAGGTCTCTCCATTCCTTCGTTCCCCGCAGCATCAGCGCCACGTCGTCGATGTAGACCTGAGTCTGTCCAGCCGCCGGGTGGAAGAGCGAATGCACCAATCTTCCGATCGCCGCCAACAGCCGCCCCATCACCAGTGGTGCTCCTCTGAAGCCGAATAGCATTGCCACCCACACTATCCCGGTTCCATTTTCCAGTCCGGGACTGATGCATTGCAATGCTGCAACTCCTCTGGGCGAACTCCGAAGTGGCAAAAGGCGTCCTTCAAGTCCAACATGATGAACTCTACCTCGGCCTCGGCGTAGCTCGTGGAGCTCTTGAGTACGGAGCGCTTCACCTCGTGGCCCACCAACTCGTGTTCTCTAGCTCGCATGACTCTCAAGCTCGCCACAATGTCTTGGGACCGTGGCAGGACGATTCTCTCCTCTATCTTCGCACGCTCGTTTCCTTGCGAAGGACGCATGTCAATCACTATTCTTCGCTTCGTGCTGCCGTCGGCCTTTTGCTTGAGTATTAAGGCCAACTTGGACGCCGTGCCCTGTGGGAACCTGGTGTGAACCTCTTCCAACGGTAGCACCTTGCAGAAGCCCTTTTTGACATACCTGTCAATCTCAATGGCGGCCTCTTCGAGCTGTGACTCAGCCAAATCGTAGTTGCGGAGTGATCGCAGGATCGCCATGTCAGTCTTTGTCTCCAGCGGGTCCTCAGCTTCTACTTTGGGGAAGATGCCAGAGCACTGTTCTGCTCAGCTCCATGCACAAAGGCACACCCTCCCTTGCCCACTGTCCTATGAATTGCTCCGGTCTGCATCTCTATGAGATGGGGACAAACAAATTCTACACTTGTGGATCCGTTTCACGGGCCCCTTGCACTCACCACCAGGCGCCACCTCAGAGCAGCGGCCTTTCCCCGATGACCAGCTGAAGCATAGCTCTAGCCCAGCTTAGTCTTTCGATTTCCCTTTTCCTTACCATTAGGGCCTCCTATGACCCTTTGCCGCTGCCACTTGCGGTCGTGGATCTATGTCGCGCCAACTCCTCTCTGTCGGCAGCCCATCTCCTTTTTCTAGCCTGCCTCCTGTCTCGGTTGGCTTGCGTCTTCCTAGACTCGGCCTGGGGCCCTGGTGTCTCATGCTCCGTACTCAGGGCCTTCTGAATCACCTCCAAGACCGCTGCCTCAGCTGCCACCGTCGGAGCACCTCTTCCACCAGCTGCAGTCCACGCAGCAGCTGGATGGTGGACACGTTCGGCCCAGAATTCCATATCTGCCGCCAACTGCATGAACACACAAGACCATGGCCTGGCAGGATCCCAGTCTCGAGGAATCTGCCTGTTTTGAGCCGCTTCTATCGTCAGCTTCCTTCTAGTCTTCTCTAACCGTTCCGCTCGAGCCGAATCATCGGCTGTGTAGATCAGCCCCCAACAACGAGGCCATTGAGTCACCAACTTCTCAACCTGCTTGGCGTATGCCTCGAGTGAAGCCACGGCGCACACATTCAGCATCAGGCAGGCCACCTTAAATACGTGCCATGATCATACATGATGCTTTCCATGAGCTATGAGTCCCTGGCCCAGGAAGATCTTTCTGAAGCTTTGACCCATCTCCAAGTGGTATGAAGGTCCTACACTGTCCTACACTTCTGAATTCGGCGCATCCTCCTCTCAAATGGGGTCCACACCGAAAAGTCACAGTAGGGCGCCCTGTTCTCCACATAGACCTTCTTGTGGAGAGCTGCAAGCTGAGAAGCAGTAGGTTCTTCAGCTTCATCTGGTGGAGCCCCCATAGTCACTATAAAGTTCTGGTACCACTTGTCCACCTCTGAAACATCCGGTGGGAGAAGCTCTGACTCGTCTTGCTGGTCGATCACCCCACTCGATGTCCTAGATGCAGTCACAGGACAAACTGTACCTCCTCTTTCGGTCTCAATCTCTCGCGAAGGGCCCACGTCCTTGAAGTCTGCCTCGCTGATCCCTGACTTAGCTGCTATCGCTCGTCTGGCTAGTCGCCAAAACAAGCCCCACCTGAGTCGCCTAAATCGGCGACTAAGGTCCTGCCGCCGTCACTGCGCTGCCACATCCAGCCACCAAGCGCAGCCAGGAGCCTGAGGTCGGCCCCAGGGCTACCGATCTGCACCTCAAATTTTCTCCAAACCGTCTCATCCACATTGAAACGGTCCAGCAAATCATCGATGCTGGATAAGTCCTGCATGGACTCCCAGCTCCCAAACAATGCGGCCATTGCGACTCGCGACCAGCTACCTTGTCGATTTGTGCGGGTCATCCTTAACCAACTTGAGCCAAAATTGGCACAGGTTCTGAGCCCCACCCTCCACCCCAAGTGGTGTCGACATCTCTTGTTAGTCATTGAATTACATTACATTCGTTACATTACATTACATTACACTACATTACACTACATTGCATCACATGACATGACATGACATGACATACATACATACATACATGCATCCAATCCATACCTACCATACCATACCACACCATACCATGCCATACCATCCCATCCCATACCATACCATACCAAAAAAAATACCATACATACCATACATACCATACAAAGAATACAATACAGTACAATAAATACAATACAATACAATGCAATACAATACAATACAATACAATACATACAAACATACATACATACAGACATTACATACAATATACATACAATACATACAATACATACAGTACATACAATACATACAATACAATACACAACAATACAATACAATACAATACAGTACAATACAATACAATACAAACATACAATACATACAATACATACAAAACAATACATACAACCCATACAATACAATATACAAACATACAATCCATACAATCCATACAATACAATACAATACAATACAATACAATACAGTACGATACAATACACTACAATACACTACAATACACTACATACACTACATACAGCACATACAATACATACAATACAACACAAAACAATACAACACAGTAAAATACAATACAATACAAACATACAATACGTACAATACATACAACCCATACAATACAATACAAACATACAATCCATACAATACATTACAATACAATACAATACAATACAATTGCAACTACAATTACAATTACCATTACAATTACAATTACCATTACCAATACAATACATACAATACAATACAATACAGTACAGTACATTACAATACAATACGATACAATACAATACAATACAGTACAATACAATACAATACAATTAATACATACATACGTATATGCATACATGCATGCATGCATGCATGCATACGTACATACGTACATACATACATATATACATACGTACGTACATACATACATACATACATACATACATACATACAATACATACCTTACATACCTTACATACCTTACATACATACATACATACATACAATACATACCTTAATACAAACATACATACATACATACGTACATACATACATACGTACATACATACAGACATACATGCATACATACATACACGCATACACACATACATACATACATACATACATACATACATCCATGCATGCATGCATGCATACATACATACATACATACATACACCAAAGTAAAAGTAGATGGCGCAAAACAAAAAAATAAATAGCGACGGTAGATGGCGCAGCCTGGCCGTACAACCGCTATTTTTGGCAGATGGCGCGACCCCGAATAGCATCGCTATTTTTGGTAAATAGCAACTGCTTTCTTTTTCTTTGCATTCTCACAGAATTCTACAATGGTAAAGTACAAAAGATACGCAATGGTAACCTATCGATGGCGCAATCCACAGTTATGGTTTCCCGAAGAAAACTCCTGTCCCCTGTCCCTTTCCCTTTCTCCTTTCTCCTTTCTCCTTTCTCCTTTTCCTCCTCCTTTCACTGTCCCTTTCCCTTTCTCCTTTACTCTTCTCCTATCCCTTCCCCCTTTCCTTTCTCCTTTCCCCATTTCCCCTTTCTCCTTTCCCTTTCTCATTCCCTTCCCCCTTTCCCCTTCTCCTTTCCCTTTCCCTTTCCCCTCTCTCCTTTCCCTTTCTCCTTTCCCTTTCCCCTTCTTTGTTCTCCTATTTCCTTTCTCCTTTCTCCTGTCCCTTTATCCTTTCCCTTTTTTTTTCTCCTTTCACTCTTCCCCATTTCCCCTTTCGCCTTTCCCCGTTCCCTTTCTCATTCCCTCCCCCCTTTTCCTTTCTCCTTTCCCTTCTCCTTTCCCTTTCCCTTTACAAATGGAACGCAGCGGTAACCTATAGATGGCGCAATCCACAGTCATTGCTTCCCAAAGAAAATTGTTCCCTGTCCCTTTCGCTTTCTCCTTTCTCCTTTCTCCTTTCTCCTTTCCCTCCTCCTTTCACTTTCCCTTTCTCCTTTCCCCTTCTCCTTTCCCTTTCCTTCCCTTTCTCCTTTCCTTCCCCTTCTCCTTTCCGCATTTCCCCTTTATCCTTTCTCCTTTCCCTTTCTCATTCTCCTTTCCCTTTCCCCTTCTTTTTCTCCTTTCTCCTTTCCCTTTCTCCTTTCCCTGTCCCCTTCTTTGTGCTCCTTTTTTCCTTTCTCCTTTCTCCTTTCTCCTTTCTCCTTTCTCCTTTCCCTTTCTTTTCCTCCTTTTTCCTTTCTCCTTTCCCTCCTCCTTTCCCTTTCCCTTTACAAATGGAAAGCAGCGGTAACCTTTAGATGGCGCAATCCACAGTCATTGTTTCCCGAAGAAATGTCCTGTTGCCTGTCCCCGTCCCTTTCCCTTTCTCCTTTCTCCTTTCCCTTTCCCTTTCTCTTTTTCCCTTCCTGCTCCTGCTCCTGCTCCTGCTGCTCCTCCTGCTGCTCCTCCTGCTCCTGCTCCTCCTCCTCCTGCTCCTCCTGCTGCTCCTCCTGCTGCTGCTCCTCCTCCTCCTGCTGCTGCTGCTATCGAATACTCTTAGCAGCTGCTGTTATCGTGCCTGCTGGCTGCAGGGATTCATTTGTTATGATGAATGATGCGCATTCCCTTTCCTTTTCTCCTCTCTCCTTTCCCCTTATTCCCTTTCTCCTTTCTCCTTTCCCTTTCTCATTCTCTTCCCCCTTTCTCCTTTCTCCTTTTCCTTTATCCTTTCCTTTTCTTCTTCTTTCCCTTTCACCTTTCCCTTTCCCCGTCTTTGTTCTCCATTTTTCCTTTCTCATTTCTCCTTTCCCTTCCCCCTTTCCCTTTCTCCTTCCCCTTTCCCTTTCCCTTTATTTTTCTCTTTTTTCCTTTCTCTTTTCCCTCCTCCTATCCCTTTTTTTTACAAATGGAGCGCGGTGGTAACCTATAGATGGGGAAATCCACAGTTATGGTTTCCCCAAAAAACATGTTGCCTGTCCCTTTCCCTTTCTCCTTTCTCCTTTCTCCTTTCTCCTTTCCCTCCTCCTTTCACTGTCCCTTTCCCTTTCTCCTTTCCCCTTCTCCTTTCCCTTTCCTTCCCTTTCTCCTTTCCTTCCCTTTCTCCTTTCCCCATGTCCCCTTTCTCCTTTCTCCTGTCCCTTTCTCAGTCCCTTCCCCCTTTCGCCTTCTCCTTTCCCCTTTCCCATTGCCTTTTCTCCTTTCTCCTTTCCCTGTATCCTTTCCGTTCCCTTCCTCCTTTCTCCTTTCTCCTTTCCCTTTCTCATTTCCCTTTCTCCTTTCCCTTTCTCCTGTCCCTCTTCCTTTGCCTTTCCCTTTCTTCTATGCCTTCCCTTTCTTCTTTGCCTTCCCTTTCTTCTTTGCCTTCCCTCTTCTCCTCTTCTCCTCTTCTCCTCTCCTCCTCTTCTCCTCTTCTCCTCTTCTCCTCTTCTTCTCTTCTCCTCTTCTCCTCTTCTCCTTTCTCCTTTTCCTTTCCCTGTTCCTTTCTCTTCCTCTTCTCCTCCCCCTTTCCCTTTCTCCTTTTCCTTTCTCCTTTCTCCTTTCCCTCCTCCTTTCCCCTTCCCTTTGCAAATGAAACGCAGGCGTAACCTATAGATGGCGCAATCCACAGTTTTGGTTTTCCAAAAAAATGGACCCCAGATCTTAATACTAAGTTTAAACTAACCTAGAGGAAAACAGGTTGTTTTCAACCACGTGTGTCGGGAACCTATAGGTGGCGCAAAACATCCCATCCCTCAAGTGGTCTATAGACGGCGTATTTTTACAATGGAGTGCATACATACACACATACCATACCATACCATACCATACCATACCATGCCATACCATGCCATACATGCCATACATGCCATACATGCCATACATGCCATACATGCCATACATGCCATACATGCCATACATGCCATACATGCCATACATGCCATACATACCATA
>Ga0126342_10018467_pt1 | contig 11949 bp, 7 predicted proteins | sample Cyp1metagenome_FD_92528 | JGI IMG/M metagenome (GOLD analysis project Ga0126342, IMG submission 92528) | Coral microbial communities from Lord Howe Island, Old Settlement Bay, Australia - Cyphastrea 1 metagenome | ecosystem: Host-associated > Invertebrates > Cnidaria > Coral ... | reverse complement strand
TAATATAATATATATATATATATATATTATATTATATATATATATATATATAATTTAACATATATATATATAATATAATATATTATATCTAAACTATAATATATAATATATAATATATAGTATTTAATATATAATATATATATAATATAATATAATATATATATAATATATATATATATAATACATAGATACATACCCAACAGTAATTGTGTAAGGTATTCCCATTCCATGCTGATCGATAGTCAGGTGCATCATTTTGAGTATGCGGAATCCTCAGGTGGGACCTGTCTGTGAGAAGGTGAACATCAAAATCGCTGGGATTTGTTTTTTTTTTAAATCTGGTTGGTGGTTTCAAACATTTTTTATTTTCTAGGGTTTATGACAGGCAAATAATGCGCAAATAACATCATATACTGGTTGGTGGTTTGGAATATGTGTTATTTTCCATTTCATATATGGGATGTCATCCATCCCATTGACGAACTCATATTTTTCAAGATGGTTATTGCACCACCAACCAGGTTCAAATCCCCTTAAAACATGCTATATTTAATGGGTATTGATCCACAGCCAAATTGATAAAATACCTAAAACTTGCTATACATATAGATATTGATCCATATTACCATGTGGATAAACATAAGGGGCAAACATATAGCCATATAGCTATAATGACAAAGATTATTGATTGAATTGAAATGGGAATGTCATACCTTATAATGACAGTCTGATGATTGACATGAAATCGCTTTTGTCTGAAAAAAAGGATATGAATTGAATAATTCTGATAAACCCTTATTAACCAATGGATTTAGGGCATCCTGTTCAGTACGTATGTTTTTGGACAAAGCCAGTTTCTGAAAATTCCAACTCCAAATTGTTCCACCGAATTTTAACCGAGATCGTCTCCACGGGATATCAGGAAGAAAGTCAGGAACCAAGGTGAACAGACGGCTACCACAAGGACTGAAAGGCAGATCTACATGGAATTTCACTGGTCAAACTTTGGATAGCCATGGATAGTGCTGAAAAACAAATTGTGCTGCAAACGGGGTATTTGTATGTTTTTTTTCTATCACCACCCTTAAAAAAGGCCACTTTTCACGGGTGGACCATACCAAAATGGTAGCGCTACATGTTTTTGGGGACCCCCCCTTAAATGTAAAAATAGGTTGCTTTTCACGGTCCCGAGGTGTCGTTGTTGTGGGGAGGGTCACGGTCTTCAAAATACCTTCAAAATGGTGTTGCTTACATTTTGGGTACGGTACATTTTGGGTACGTCCCACCTCCTTACAACGCTGGTGATGATATACTATTATCCAGCAGAGACCTTTTTTTTTGCAGGCCATCACGTTATCTAATCTGATGGCGTTTAGGGGATGAAATCATTCCATGCGGTGCCAAGTTCCAAGACAGAGAATTAGGTCGCAAGTTGCAGTCCACAAAAGATTTTGGCAAGCCACGGTATGGCTATAGATCAATAATCATGTAAATTCATATACATTTTGTAGGCGGAGTAGTTCTGAATCATCTGTAGATATCTGGTTCGTGGTCGTATTTTGTGTTCCACTGGGGCGCGGATGAGTTTGAGGAGTTTGATGCCTGGATGGGGCTGGGTCCAAACCTATCCATATTTCACAGGATAACCATCCATCAACGAGCTAACCATGGATGGTTATGGATAGGGTAATGATAGGTTGATGGATGGGTACCAGGGTTATTCTCTGAAATATGGTGATAGGTTGATCCTACCAGGGTTTTGACACATAACCACTTGGGAAAATTTAGAAAAAACACATATTGGAATGTTAAGCGACAGGTTTTCGTTGAACAGACCGTAGCTGGTACCGTTTTCGCTGGCAGATAGCGAAGATCTCCCCGTCTCTGGCGTCTCTGATTCCGGCGTCCGGGGTCCCAATGGAGATCCAATGGGGATCCAATGGGGATCCGATATGTCGGGAATGAACTTGGGTACATATCCCATATCATTATAAATTGATATCATTACCAGGAGTCAAACATCACCAACAAGTAATAGCAATATTCCATTATATGTACATCATTCTAGTACATTATCCCATGATATTGCCATCATTATAGTATATTATCCCATATCATAACCATTATATAGATCATTAATGGGAACTTTAATGGGAACTATAAATATTAATATCCCATGATTACTATAATAATATCCCATTATATCCCATAAATAGTATTAATATTCCCTTTAATACCCTATGGATCTAGTCGTAGCTTCTTAGGAAGTGGGACTGGGGTATGATTTGGAGGGTGATTTGTACCTTCTCACAGCGGCCATGGATCCATAATGATCAATTCGGAGTGTTGACCCAACAGGATTGTTGGGGATGTGGCTCAAAATGAATCTTGACCTGGACATACAAAGTGGGGCCCCCTAGATAGCTAAGTTGGTGAACATAACTCCAATAACTATAGTTTATGGTACCTATAACTATAGTTAATGGGGTTTATAAACCATCTTATAACTGAGGAGGCCCCACATTGTACCTGGACTTTGGATCGACGGACATATCCTCGAGATCGGTTCAGACATGTCTAAGACCTTCAGTCCATTCTGTTCCAGTTTGAAACCTGCAGTATTTGCCCACGCCTAAAAAGTAAAAGTGTCACCTTTAGTTTTTCAGCAAACAAGTTGTCCAAGAAGGGTAACAGAATCAAACTAGCCATGGACTTCTGTGTCTTTTCCCATCCCTTGGACATGTTTTCCAATTGTCCCAGAAATGAAAATATAACATTGTGTCTTGAGATGATATACATGTAGTGCCCTTCAGTTGTGTTTGCTAGTTATCAACACCAATACAGACATACCAAAATTTGAATCCTTCACTTACTTGGCTCACGACCAAGGGCACCACCCCTTTCAATATCTTATTTACAATTACATCCCTCTTATATAGATATATAATATCTCCTTATTTCCCCATCAAATGGTTGGTTTGCCCATTGATATGGCCAGTATGATCCCTATTATCTATCTATCTATCGATCGATCTATCTATCAATCGATCTAATCTATCGAATCTATCCAATCTATCCAATCTATCCAATCTATCGAATCTATCGAATCTATCGAATCTATCTATCTACCTATCTATCTATCCATCCATCCATCCATCTATCTATCAATCTATCAATCAATCTATCTATCTTTCTAGCTATCTGTCTATCTATCTATCTATTTATCTATCTGAGTCTATCTGTCTAGTCTGTCTATCTATCTATCTATCTAGCTAGCTAGCTATCTATCTACCTATCTATCTATCTATCGATCGATCTATCTATCTATCTATCGATCGATCTATCTATCTATCTATCTAACTAACTAACTAACCTAATCTATCTATCTATCTATCTATCTATCTATCTCTCTCTATCTATCTATCTATCTATCTATTTATCTATCTATCTATCTATCTATCTATCTGTCTATCGAATCTATCGAATCTATCGAATCTATCGAATCTATCTATCTACCTATCTATCTATCTACCTATCTATCTATCTATCTATCTACCTACAGCCCTATTCCATCCATTATCTCCGCATCATTTCTGTTGTGTTCTTCCCCATTTTTGGGGCCAGTGCCCTATAGTGGTGCCCCGGCCATCAGGGGGACAGCAGGAAGAGCCGCACGCCCAAGCGCCGCGGTTGGAAACGTCTCAGCATCACGGAGCACCTTGACGTAAGCGGTTGGTCCTTTATAGGGCTTGATGGATCCAGTCGTACCTTCTTAGGAAGTGGGACTGGGGTATAAAACTTACTATAATTTGGAGGCTGATTTGTACCTTCTCAGACAGTGTTTGGATCCATAGGGAGGGTTTGATGGAAGGGAGAGGTGTTTTGGTATCAAAAATAATGGCTAAGCCATGAAAAATCATGAAAAAGCAGATAGAATACAGTCGTTTTAAGCATCGAATTTGATTTTTGAACAAGACAACATGGATTTCAAGAGGAAAAAATGGCTATGCCATTTAACATTTACTGAAGGGTGATTATATAGTCGCCCTTTTGATGAGCATATTGATATCTTGCCTATCTATAGCTGAAAAAAAATATTCAAGACTACGTCACGTTGCGCCTTTGTCGGGCAAGTGTTTGTTTATTTCTCAGAGGACGAATCCTAAACCTGACAAACCCTAACATTCCAAACAAGTGTCCAAAAACATTAACCCAAAGTTCTAACCTCCATTAAAACAGCATAAAACCCTTAAAGGCTCTCAATTTGTTGGGCAGACCGGTGAATGGGTGGGCAAAGTTCCGAGTTTGGGTCTGTGGGATTCGCCAGGAAGATTTGCTGGGGTTTCCAGATCCCCAATAGCTGGATGGTTTTATAGTGGAAATATAGTGGAAATATAGTGGAAAATCCATGAAAATCCCTATGAACATGGATGATTTAGATATATTTAGATTGATTTAGGGGATGTCCATGGATTTCCCATTTTAGTACACCTCCATATATCATAGGTGATGCTTGCGCATGCTGCAAACTGTTTATTTATGTCCAGTTGAATCAACACATACGGTGCTATAGCTAGCTAAATGATGGGACAGTCACAATAGTCACAGTTGTCGCGATAGGACTGGATAGACTCCTTCGTGCAACGACTATGGGGAACAAAGGTTAGGTTAAGGCAGCCTCCTTTGTGGATGAACATGTGTCAGTTCCACTTCCATCCTTAAACTATAAGATCATGTAAGATTCTGTAAGATCCATGAAGATACCAATGGCCTTCCCCACAATTTACGGTCAAAAATGAATCACTATAATTGAAATTATAGACAATATAATTGATTGGTGGTTTTGAACATTTTTTATTTTTCCATATATTGGGAATAATAAGCCCAATTGACTTTAATATTTTTCAGAGGGTTGAAACCACCAACCTATTTCCCCACATTTTCCTATGATTCCCCAAAGTTTCTAGGGGATTCCTTCCATTGCCAGAGACGGCCCAGTTGGTTTTTGGCTTCGCTCCGACGGGTCCGAGGACCATGCCTGTGTCGCCCAGTAGTGCTCTGCAGATTGTGATCAACAATCCTGGAAAGCTGGAGCTGGGGTAACCCAGTAGCTGCGAGCTGGATGGGCAAACTCGCTGCATTTTTTGTGTTTTTTTTTGAGGGATTTTTTAGATAGCTATACATCTAAGTGTATATAAAATTCATGGGTTTATAAACTTGTTTTTTTGGGGATATACAGCTATATTATATTATATTATTACATAGTTTATGGGTTTAAATGGATATGACATATATTTTATAAGAAAACTGTACATAAATTTCATGGGTTTATAAACAAAGATCACCAATGTGTGACTGGATGTCAATCAACTATCGGGACTATGGTCCTGGCCGTGGGTTGTTAGCAACTGAAACTCGACTCCGTACCGTACCTGGCATTTTTCATAGGTAAATCATATAGGAAAACACAGGGGAAATCGTAGGATGAACATAGGGAAACGGAGGTTTCTAGCTGGGAAAACAGTTGAACCTCAAGTTAGCTTCAGGAAATCAGCTCCATGGCTGGAAATTCCCTCATTTAATCCGACCATGTTCCCATTCGCCGACCATGTAGTTCAATGATTTGCCCAGCTAGAAAACTTCCATGCAGTTCGGGGGGGTATTTTCCTGTGATTTTCCCAGATTTGTCCTATGATTTCCCGATCTCCGGCCAGGTCTTTCTACTCCGTGGACCAGGCAGTTGAGACCCGGAGGGGTGGTTGGCATCGGTTGTTGGCTAATGCCCCTAGAAACACTGGGAACATCACAGGAAATTCGGGAAATAAGCTGTAGATGGAGGTTTTTTTTTAATGTTCATTTACACAATTTGCTGGGATCATCTATAAAACGAGGATCTAAGACTCTAAGATGCACAAAATCTCTCTATTACTATGGCCATCAATGGAAGAGTAAAAAATTCGCTGGGAGAATCATCGCTGGTGGATTGTCAGCAGATCCACCTGATGGAGGAGCTGCTGAAGCGGAAAAAAAATGGGTTGGTTCATCTATTAGTAATGGAAGTGATCAATGAATATGTATGTATATTGATGGTAAATGTTACCATATATAGCATACATGGATCCTATGGGTATGTATATATAATAATATATATAATAATAATATATATATAATAATATATATATACATATATATTACAATATATATATATATTATAATATATATATATATATTATAATATAATATAATATTATATATATACTGAATTCTAACGTGGAACCTAACATGGCTATTCCGAATAGGGCACCTAACATGGCACCTTCAGTATAATATAAGGTTTGTCACCCAACATCCGCTGGTAGCTGCGGGCTCAAAACAGTCATTGACGCTCTGGCCGGTTTTCACTGTGGCGAGCCGAGCAGGGCGGTGGCTTTTTGTTTGGCTCAAAATGGGGTAACCATGGACCCCCAAAAAACATGGTATCTCTAGTGACTCTAGGATTATCTAGGGGTACCTTATTCCATAATCTGGAGTTTTTCCTCCCGATGTAGAAAATCCAATGGAGCAATGGTCAAGTTGCAGCTGTTGATGACGTCATCTCTTCCACACAAGCATTTCCTGGAGAAGCCCTGGTTTGGTGATGGATCGCTGGCTGTACACTCTCAATCAGCACCTCAAATGTGGCAAAAGTAGGAAAATACATGTAGATACCATGGAATTATTATTGGGATAAATTGAGGATCCAGGTATCATGTTAGTTGTAATATTGTTGTAATAGTAAGGTTCACCCTCTCCTAACGTAGAAAAAATATTGTTCCGCTCCTTGGGACAAGGTCGAGGGAGATTTTCCAATGTGGCGCTTGATCCTTTCCATGCTGGCCACCCTGGTCACAGGTGGGTCGATGGTGCCGCTTTTTCATCCGTCTCCCCATGAAAAGTGACGTTGGATGATTGTGGGGTCCACCATGTTGGGACAAAGAACGTTCGGACGCCTGTTTTCTGGGTCGATTTTTGGGTGAAGGAAAGCAACCAAGCCGCCGGATCCACCCTATGCATGATGAGCTTCGGTTCAGTAGATGGGATTTTTCCTCAGCACGGGCCCCATTTTTGAAGTGCATCTCTTTAAGACTTATTTCAAAGCTTGACAGTGGTCACTATTCGAGTCACAGTGACTGCAGGGACTCAAAGATACTGATGTACCAAAATCAACAATAGAAAAATGTGCTGTTAGATAGACCCTCAAAGTATTGTATATCATTATATCAAAGTCCGAAAAACAAAAAAAAACAGATGTCAGCATACCTTAACAATCCTTAAGAGTGTAAGATGCCTCTGTTGGATAAGTTCAACATCCAGATATACCGCAAAAGCGCCAAAACAAGTACTACAACTCAGTGGGATGTTGCAAATCTCTACCATCCCATACATTGGACCTATAGACACCCCATGACCTGTAGATATCAATGGGAATTTCAGGATCCTAAAATGGAGGTACGTTAGTACCATATAAGGCCATATTTTGTGGGGATATTCCCTTACATAGGCCTTATATAGGCCTTATATATGGTAGGTACCTCCAATTTAGGATCCTGAGATGGCCATTGATAGATATATACTAGCCAAGAGTTTTCAGCTGTGCCGTTGAAAAATGTCCTGGTTGGTTATTAGGGACCCGGGAGTTTTGCCTGGGTTATTGATGGTTATCGGGGGATTGTGAACGAAGCCATAGTAGGGAACTGGGCCCAATTGGTATTTCATGAGATGGGATAGAGTCTCGGATAGAGGTATTTTGAATCGCTTGCAGATATGGCCAACAGCTTTAAATGGGATTATAACATAACTCCTGCAACTAAGGTGAAACACATGTCACTTAAAGGCTTAAAGGATGTTACAAGTTATAAGCCCGTCATAACTTGCGATTTAGGGCTATAATTATAACTGCACCGTCATAGCGAACGATTTTGAAACTGTTTTTGTGGTTTTGGAGGCCAAAAAGTGAGCCTCTATTGCTTCACTTGCGCAACACCAGACACCTATGAGGCGCGTTTTCAACCCCCGGAAAGGCGGAAAATCCACCATTTAAGATATGGCTTCAATCTGGGATTTCCTAAAAAGTGACCCATCAACCATTGGATGATATTGAAACATATTCTTTTTGTCAAGTTTTTGTTTGATGAAACATTGATGATTTGCCATTGCCGGGTTAGATGAAGAGTATATCTCAGGCTTGGGTTGTATCTTCCGATAAATCTAACTTGGTATGCTGGAAGATCCTCCATGAACTAATAATATGTAGATTGTAGATCTGATTTTATTCAACACAACGACGCGGACCTCTGTTGATTGTTCACTGCCATGTGAAGTACCGGAAAGGGAGTCAGAATCCACCTGAAACTTGGGGTTCCTTGGTTTTGGTCCTTAGAGTGGGGTTATATAGTTGATGTCAGGGAGTTAATTGATGTTAATTGTGTTGAAATCCCAACATGACAGCCATTCTGACAAAGTCTTGGACATGTTCTCACCTGGCTCATAAACTTAAGGAAACGACACCTTATTTTGGTATTCATAAGCCCATATAAGCCCATATACCCACCATTCCGTTGAGCGCTCTCAGTTGCCAGTTGGCACAGCTTCCCCTAAAACAGGTTGGCATGATTGCGGGCATGGCGACGCTTGGAGTTAGTTCCGGTCTGTCTGAAAATGGTTTTTTTCCCCACCAAAATGGCCCCTTTTATAGGTAAAATGTGCCAACATGATGATTAACCAATGGATTTCGTGCAGTACCTGGTTGGTGGTTTGGAACATGAATTTTATTTTTCCATATGTTGGGAATAATAGGCCCAACTGACGAACTCATATTTTTCAGAGGGGTTGAAACATGTTGAAACCAACAACCAGGTACCCTATTTTCAGACAAACCGTTAAATTTGCTGTGTCGGGAGTCGGCAGCGAGTTCGATGTGCCGGGTTTTTTCTGAAAATTGGACGAAGGAAAAAAACGGCCGAGGTTGGCACGATTCAGCAACTGCTGTGAGGTTCAGGATGTCCAAGTCACAACTATAACTATACCGGTAATTTAACATAGCTATTGAACATGACCATAAATAGTGGATTTTCCCATTAAAAATGGTGATTTTCCATAGCTATGTTAAATTACCAGAGGGTATAACTATTTTAGTTAATGAATTGAGTCCGACTTCTCAATGATGACTGTGACTGTAGCTCAGACTACAAACTTAAAGGTTTATTCAACTCTAAATAGTTCACATTACCACAAAAAATCTCCAGTGAGTATCGGCCATGTCGACCAAGGCTGTGAGGCAGCGTAGGCGGACAACCAACTCCCACAGCTTTTGGTCCGATGTGCTGAGGAAGTTAGGTCTCGGGATGTTCGAATGCGATGGCTATGATATCATTAGCCGCTTGGTTGCCACGGCACGGAGTGCTTGGCACGGTTTATAGAATGATTACATATATATGTTATGACATTTTAATATATATATATACAGACACATGTATATATATATATATATTTATATAAATATATATATATATGGACTTATGGACTTGTCCAATTTTTCATGACAAACTTCAGATGTTTTTTTATTGTTATTGTTGTTGGTCGTGATGCTTGAAGTTCTGGGAGAAGCTGCCATGGAGGAATCTGTGACATCCGTTCTTTAAAGCAACAAATGCAGGGTGCCAGGGTGCCAGGGTTGGTAGGGCTTTGGTCATGTTAGTGAGATCTTTTTATGGGATTTCATGTGGGTTTTAATGGACATTGATGGGATCTTATTCTCTGACAATCTCAGTGACTCATGGATTACGGCTAAAAAAAAGTTGTAGATTATCACTATCACTACTGATCTGGTTGGTGGTGACTGGAACCATGGAATTTTATGACTTTCCCATCATATTGGGAATGTCATCATCCCAACTGACAAACTCATATTTTTCAGAGGAGTAGGGCTCAACCACCAACCAGTGATGGTTCTTAAATGAGTCTCTGGCTGTCAGGGATGGATATTCAGTCGTTGAAGAATCTACCCTCCCGTAAATCAAGGATGGAACATTTTCAGAGCACCCACTCTTTACAGTAGTTCCATGCTTGGAAAACCCCATGAAACCTCCATGTTTTCGTGGGGATTTTAACCACGATTCTCCTATATATGTTTTTCCCCAAGATTCTCCCCTATGTTTTTCGCAGATGTTCCGTTCCTAAGGGAATCTTCCAGCCATGTGGAAAATTATCGCTACCCACAGCTGGGCGGTGACTCTGGTATCCAGGGGTAGCCATATCTCCACCACCATACTGTGGTTGAATGTGGTATAATCGTATCAACAAGATATTGTAGTTGTTGATGTTTGGTTGATAGTATAGTAGTATATGATGATCAACCATGTTGTTGTTGAATGCATAATGGTATGACCATAATAGCATAATAGCATACTAAGCATCAATAACATTATGCTATTATAGTCATAGTAACACAATACCAACAACACGATTGGGTGTATAATATGATTTCTGAAAAGAACAACGTATCATTGTGTGGTTATGATGAAATGGTTTATAATACGATTATATTAAGGTTTGTGATTATCGGGTTTATAATATAATATCATCTATTAATGATATTACAGCAAACCAAACAACCTTATGTTATTGGGTTTATAATAATGATCTAGTGTTAAAAAGACACATGATTCACATGATCATTTAAATTGGCTTCATCAACTTACCTCACCTTCTCCGTCGTTGCGTCGTTCAAAAAGCCCAGGCAACGTGTCAGCCGATGTTCTCTTCAAGGACTACCCTGAGGTCGCTGCCAAGTTGAAGGACGGAAAGACTGCTGACCGATGCATCTGAGAAATCAATAATTTATAATCTATAAGGTGCATCAATAATCTATGATTATTCTAATAATTTATAGTCAATGTCATCGATTATAATAATCTATGAATAATCTATAATTGATCTTATTAATGATAATTAATGATGGTCTATAATAATCGAGAATCTATATTAGAATATCATATCATACAGATAGTACTGTTCAACTTTATGATCTTCCTGGTTTTAGACAAATTTTACACACCCTCCACTGGACGAGCCTAAAAATATGAGACCTTCGTCCGCCAGGACCATGTTCATGTGATCGATATGAATCTTTACGTCGCTTGGAGAGCGAAGCATGGTGAAGCAAGCTCAGGGATGGCAAGGATTGGCGAAAACGAACGACGCCCCATCGTCCCATCGTTCCATTAAGGGAGGTTTTTCGAACGGCACGTTGGTTCAATAGCTGGGTTCCGTATGGTTCAATATCATCCCATCCCCAAGACATTTGCCGAACATGCCCATGTTACTGGGGAGAAGGATGATCAACCATCGAATCTGGATGGTTTTATGATGTTTTACCCAGATTTTTTCCAGTCAAACTGATCAACTTACTGGTGCTAAACGTAGGGAATGGATGGGTTGCTGGGGGTTGCTGGGAGTATTATTAATAGTTATTGTGGATCATTCCCTCATTCCCTACGTTTAGCACCAGTAAGTGAAAAATCCTTTTTCAAAGTGGGTTTCCTGAGGCTCTCCATCCCATAACATTCCCATACATTCCCCATCGCCCACTGAGGTCAAGAAAGTGAAAGGTCCCGTAGGCCAGCGCGCCCCGTGATATATGGCCAGCGGCAGTGATTTTAAGGTAGTCTGACAATTAGGGAATCCTGATTTCCCCCCATGAAATTGCCAATTTTGTTGGTATATATAGTATGTTTATGATTTTATAGATTTTCAGACACAGCCATATGATCCCACAGTACCACGATCGAAAAACCACAGTACCAGATGGGCCGTTCTTTTTGGTGCCATAATTCCACAGTCCCAGGCAAACTTCAGCGCTAGGACCTGGATTTTGTGTACATAAATTCCACATTTACCCTCTGGTTATTT
>Ga0126342_10018466_pt1 | contig 11949 bp, 14 predicted proteins | sample Cyp1metagenome_FD_92528 | JGI IMG/M metagenome (GOLD analysis project Ga0126342, IMG submission 92528) | Coral microbial communities from Lord Howe Island, Old Settlement Bay, Australia - Cyphastrea 1 metagenome | ecosystem: Host-associated > Invertebrates > Cnidaria > Coral ... | reverse complement strand
TTCTGTCTGGCATACATTCTGATCCGACTGGTGAAAAGTTAGATTGCTGAAGATTTGCCGGGTTTGGGTCTCATGTCGCGACCACCGTTTTTTTTTGCCTGTTTGCTGGTTTTCACCCATCGAATGGAAGAGCAATATGACATATAGCATACATATTTATGTTTGGTACGGGGCTTGAGCCAGGACAAGTAGCTGGGACGCTTGATATGCGTTCTTGTGCAGCTTCCATTTCAACATGACACATTGGTACGCTTCTGAGGCCCCGGTAACCTAAAGTGAGGTCCGAACGCATATCCCACAAAAAAACCTTCTCCCACGAAACTTCATACTATCCGAAGTTTAAAGAATGAATGGTTGTTTTCTTGGTTGGTGTTGTGTTTGACCCAATTTTCACTAAATAAGGGAGGAATAAGTATATAATGCACATATAAGTATCAATATAAATGTGGCCAGGTGCTGTGGCCATGTTGGTCCTGACGCCCGTGCGGGAGCTTTCGATGCAAGTGGCCAAGGAGGCGGAAAAACTCACGAGTTTCTACCAGAGCTGCCGTGGCTCAGCAGTGAACCCGTTGGATCTACGGAGGTTTGAAAAAGTGGCGGTGAATGAACCCATGAACATGATGATTTAGACCCTAATGGCGATGTACCACTGAAAATGGTGAAGTTGGTGGTTGAAACCATTCAAAAATGCTGTTCATGGTGTGATTTAGTTGTTTTTGAAAACAATTTGTTTTTCACCATGACAAACATAGGGGGTTTGACCGGCAAACATATGATATATGGGGGTATACTTGAGACATGGGTGGTTGATGGGATTTGTGGGGATTGAGCTGGGGATTAGTTGTTGTTTTTTTGGTGCGATTGAAGGTATTAAAAAAACATTCAGAATTCATATGGTAATTTACTGTGATTTATGGCCAAAAATGGGGAGTAAGTCAACAATTTTGTGGTTGATGTGGGATATGGATGGATATGGTGGGGATACTGTGGAATATATCGAATAAGTATATAGCCAACAATACTATACAATTTATATTGTATTTTGTTGTTCCGAAAATTGTGGATCTAACCAGGAGAGATTAAAATATGGCAAGTAACTGGGATATGAAACTGGGAACACCTACAGGAAACCATAGATTTTCCCTTAAAACCAATCCATTGAGAACCAGGTTGACAATCCTGGTGGTCAGGGGGTTATGTAGTATAACGAATTTTCAATGTATGATTAGGAATGTTGTTGACAAGTTGTCCAGGCTTATCGTTGGTATATATACACATTATATATATATAAATAAGTAGTATTATGTAACGTAGGGACGTGACTCACTTGCGCACCTGGAAAATCACTCACTTGCGCACCTAGGTGTGGTGGGGTGGTTGGGTGGGGTGGGGTGGGGTGGGGTGGGATAATAACGTTCATGTTCCCGTGCACCCACAGGCACAGCAACCTCATCATCTTTCTTGCTGTCCTGCAAACACAGGCATTGATCTTTCAGGATCAGTAACCGGTGGGTGGGGTGGGGTGGGGTGAAGTAGAAGTGGAGGTAGAAGAAGATGTAGGAGTAGAAGTGGGAATGTAAGTAGAAGTAGAAGTAGAAATAAGAAGATAGTAGATGTAGAAGTGGAAGTAGAAGTAGAAGTGGAAGTATCAGCAGAGGTGCAAGTAGAGGTAAAAGTGGAAGTTTTCAGGTGCACAAGCGAGACGATTCTCAGGTGCACAAGCGACACGATTCTCAGGTGCACAAGCGAGTAACATGCCTGTAACGTATATATATATATATATATGTATATATATGCACACATATGATCACATATGTATGTATGTTGTATTTTGCTAGAAAATCTCTTGGCAGCCTTCAGAGATCATCCAAGTAGGGTGATCTGCGGAGGTATGGTTTGCATGACCGGAGGAGTTCCCTGGGAGGAGGACGCCAGGAAGACAGCCACTAACCGAGCGGGCGCTCCATGGGAGTCCTGAAAATTGACCAAACTAAACAGTCCCTCATTTAAATTTAAACAGATGTCACTCATGATCTCACTTGACCCGACATTCATTTCGATGATTGAACATATACTGGGAAGGTACCACGACAAGTAATCCTTACATCGTCACCAGGACCTTCAAAATCTCAACGACGCAGGGACGTCGACGGTGCTATTGATTGCGACACCAGGGCGGCTGCAAAGTCATGTGCCGCTGTCGAAAGGGGATGATGGGAGTAAAACAATGATAAACCACCCATGACTGGGAATGGTAAGTTTATACCACCTATATATTTATGGTGAAATTGGGGGATGGTTTATGGCGTTGTTTTACCCAACTGTATATCCACGGACTTGTGCTGACAATGCAATGTTCCAACGGGAAATTCATACTGAGATGGAATATTTGTGTCTCCCAAAGAACAACACCATCCATTCACGTTGATCCAACAAAATCCTAAGATATACTGCTTGGTGGTGACTGGAACCATGGAATTTTGAATGACTTTCCATTCAGTTGGGAATGTCATACTCCCAACTGAACTGTTACTCACTCAAATATTTTTCAGAGGGGTGGGGCTCAACCACCAAGCATCATTGGTGATTTGTTGCTGAGTCATCGCCATAAGGCGCCATAAATGTATCCATAATTATCCCAGTTACAGTGGTACATCCCATGTCCAACTTCAATCTCTTGTAATACGATTCTGGTGTCCCACACCATGTTCCTCATGTTTGGCCAGATATATATATATATATTTTTTCCTGTATTCAACAAGAAAACCATCGTTTTTCCAAGCGTTTTCTGCATCGTGTTTCTTTTTCTGGTTGGTGGTTTGAAACATTTTTATTTTCCATTTCATATAAATGGATGTCGTCCTTCCCATTGACTTTCACTCCATCATTTTTCAAGATGGGAAAGTTGCACCACCAACCAGCGTTTCGCAGCGTTTCGCAGCGTTTCGCATGATAACCAATGGGATTTTGCACCAGATTAAACCATACTAACCATATATAGGGTAGGTTGAAACCACCAACCCAGTGTTATACCCTCTGGTAAACCATTATTTTCACCATTATTTTCACCATAATAACCACCAGTTTTAACCATTATTAACCACCATTAATCACCAGTTTTTGGGTGTCAACGCTGGGACCTTTCCATCTGGTCCAGGTGGCCAAGACAGAGTCCTTTGCCGCGCGGCTCAGTGCGGTGCAGATTTTGGTGCTGGATGAAGTGGATCAACTCGCCAGCGTGGCTGGGATGGGGACCTGGGGAGTGATGATCCTATTAAAATATGGATGGTTTATATAAGAATATCTAGGATCATCAGTTAAGATATTTATATATCTAGGAGATATTCTTATCCTATAATATTAAAATTAGGATAAATGGAATATCAAGATATCTAGGATTTACCCTATTATATTCCAATATCTAGGATTTTTTTTCTATTATGATGGAATATAAGACAATATGATTCATATATGATAGATTAATTATGGAATATAAATAGTCAAAATGGACTTATCTAGTATGGACTTATAATCCAATGTAATCATTAGATAAATCCTAGATATTCGAATATAATCCTAGAATAATTCTATAATGTGGATGAAACACTGCCATGTTTACAATCCCCCAGTCATCACCATAAATATATAGGTGGGATTCAAACCATTCCCAGTCATGGGTGGTTTGTGATTGTTTTACCCACATTAAACCGAATGCCATAAAACTATCCCCAAGTTTGAGGTTTATGAAATTGGGTACCCTCTGGTAAACTAACGTAGCTATAGTAAAAATCACCATTTTCAATGGGAAAACTCACTGTTTCGACTGGGCCATGGCTTCAATAGCAAACTGTTAGTTTACCAGAGGGTTTTTGCCGTAAATTCATACCGTAACATGTTAAATTCATTACGTAAATTTTGGGATGGATATACCCAATGGTTGGTTAATGGGATACGCTAAATATTCCCAAATGGTTGGGTATACCCAAATTGAGAACTTTTTGCCGAAACTTCTTTGGGATGATGTTCGTAATATGATCCCCAAATGGTTGTTGTTTTTGGATGGTTTATTGTGGGGCGACTACCGTATATACCACATGATCCGCTGATGAAAACGCGTATTCTAGCCATGACATCTTGGGATTTACTGTGATTTGATGGGAAGCCACCTTTTAATTTTTGGGATTTAACGGTCTTTGGTGGTTTAACTAGCATTTTTGTTATAGGATTAGAATGAAGCAAACAAGGCAGATTTCACTAACAAAAATGGTGGAATATGGTGGTCCAATTGGAATTTCGAATGGGTTCTGATGGGGATAATGGGGATTAACAATTAACACTAAGGCAGCGGGATTTGACTATCGTTTATCGACGTTTAACTAGCAAAAATATAGGGATATGATTGAGAAATGGACATGGCAATCCACACCCCTTCTGGATCCAGGGGAGATTGAAACTCCAGGGTGACCCTTCCAATGATTGGTGGATAAGCCGTTCATTTGGTCGCATTCCCAAAGGTGGGCTGAGTGGCATATGGGATGATATTGCCTGGTATATAGGGGATAGTAATATATAGTCACCATCACCATCACCATCATCATCATCATCATCATCATCATCTTCATCATCACTGAGGCATCATTCTACAATGATTATAGCATCCCCCAACGAGGTAGGCCCACAAAATCCCATTGACGTCGCGATAAATTGAACATTTTATAATATCATCAGTACCCTCTGGTGAACTAACATAGCTATTGAAGCCATGGCCATAGAAATAGTGAGTTTTCCCATAAAAATGGTGATTTTCCATGGCTATGTTAGTTCACCAGAGGGCATCTGTTTTTTTGATGGTTAGTTACTTTTGAACCGGTGGTCCATATCCCTACAGCCCCCGTCGTTCCCTGAGGACGTCTTTCGCCCTGCCACATTGGACATTGTGAAAGCGTTGCCTGCGGCCTCCCAGCGACAAGGCCAGGCAGTTTTGTTGTGACCATACCACTGAAACGGATTTTTAGAGGGATGAACATCCATTTACCAGCTATTTTAATGTTCACCAGGGGTACAGGGTTTTGACCCATAACCAAATGATTGAACGGACCAACCAGTTTCAGGTGTGAATTACCCTCTGGTAAACTAACAGTTTGCTATTGAAAATGGCCATAGAAATAGTGGATGTTTCCCATTAAAGATGGTGATTTTCCATATATTATGTTAGTTTACCAGAGGGTAAGCTAAGGGATGGTAACACCGCCATTTTTCATTCCCCTGTTTCGTGGTTGACGTGGTTGACATGAACATGTTGGAGTTGAATTCCTCATTAGCGGTTACATTTGTACAAAAGGCATCACGGTTGGGATGGACTATCCACCCAATCATGTTGTTGTTGTTTATTAATGGCAAATGTCTGGAACATTTTGGAACAACTGGGCATAATTTGCATAATCATGAATAAACATGGCGGGAACATATTTTGATTTACTTTATTGTTTGATGTCTTCAATTTCCGCGCATGTTCCTCCCTCTTTTCCGGTGGCTTAGAAACCAACCATTGGGAATCCACCTGGAGTAGCAGGATTTTTGGGTTTTTCATCTCTGTAAGTTCACCTTAGTGCAGGGTATCTGGTTGGTGGTGACTGGAACCATGGAATTTTGAATGACTGGGGCCATATTCATTGGGAATGTCATGAAAATAACCCCAACTCTGACGAACTCACATATTTTTCAGAGGGGTAGGTATACCACCAACCAGTGTTATACCCTCTGGTAAACGTTTACATAACTATGGAAAATCACCATGCTATCAATGGGTAAATCCACTATTTCTATGGTCATTTTCAATAGCAAACTGTTAAACTGGACCATTTATAGTGGATTTACCCATTTAAAAACACCATTTATAGTGGATTTACCAGTGTTACAACTGGGGTCATCCATTCGGGTGAACCACCGGTCGTACCTGTTGGTCGCAGGGCTCTTCTATTCAGCGACGCTGTCGGATGACGTGACAGCGCTGGTGAAGGCCATCGGTCGCGAGGAGTATGCCTTTGTGGATGCGTCTCGGCGACGGATGTTTCTGGCAGGGTTTCTCCAAGTTACCCTCTGGTAAACTAACATAGCTATAGAAAATCACTATTTTTAATGGAAAAATCCATTATAAATGGCCATTTTCAATAGCTATGTTAGTTTACCAGAGGGTATTCTAGGCGATTCATAGCGATTCATAGAGGGTATATGGTTCATCTTACCTCTTTCTCTTTGTCCAAGCTTTCCCCCAAAGATATCTAGGGTGTTGGGAACAGCCCAATTCATTGGCAGGTTTACCACGTTGCTGCTTTGAGGTGATACAATCAGACGACCATGCGCCAGATCACATCGACCAACATTACACAGTGGTACCAACCGAACGGATGACGGAAAGTTTGTGGCGTTTCACGCAGGGCGTTGGGCCAGACTTTAAGGCTGTGGCTTGGATTTAACGGAAATGGTGAACCGCAAAAAGGTGGTAGAAGCAGCGATGAATAAACGATTAACATGTTCAAGATACTAGCTGGTTACCAGTACTACTTTTACTCTAGCCTTTTTTTTACATGGGAACGATGATATGACATCACCATCGATCTATGGTGATTTGTGGGGATTTGATTTGATCGTGATGTGAATATATGTGATATACACGCCAATCTAATTGGACAATGATTTGGACATGAAGGTGAGGAATGCTTGAAGAGTTGGGGACGTCGGTTGGAACATGTTGGAAACCTTGGCAAAGGCAACACGTCGTCGTTATTTTTAGACACATTGACGGTTTATCTTCAAGAGCGGGAAGCTATGAATTTCTAAGGTTCTCAATTTTGCAGAAACAGCAGGAAACATATGTGCCATGATCAAGTGGCATTTATGTTCAAAAACAGGAGATTGTCATTAATCCACTAATTAGTCGGACTACCGGGCTAAGAATGGAGATAATAACCATGGAGATGATATAATCCACTAATCCACTCATGGAGATTACCCTTTGGTGAACTAACATAGCAATTGAAGCCATGGCCATAGAAATAGTGGATTTTCCCATAAAATATGGTGGATCTTTCCATAGCAAACTGTTAGTTCACCAGAGGGTAAAACCCATTAAATCCCATTAAACCACCATTTTCCTATGGTTTTCCTATGGTTTTCCTATAATTAAACAACCATCAGATTTTACCATTCTGGGACCTCGTTCCATCATCTGAGCATGGCGCGAATGGTTGCGGCATGGCCGGACCAGGGCTGTCCTGAATCGATCTGAATGATGTTTTTAAACGATAGGGTTCTGGTGGTTTGGAACAGGAGTTTTGAATGACTTTCAGTTGGCTTTCTAATCCCAACTGTTACTCACTCCATCATTTTTCAGAGGGGTAGGTTGAAACCACCAACCAGAAGATGTTTTTAAATGATCTCCCATGTTAAAAAACACACTTAAACAATATTTGGGTGACGATCTGATCATCCCACCCTCAGGTGGCGATTTTCATGACCGGCCGCATCGCTGCATATTACGCCGACGCCTTTCGGAAAGCAGGCGGCAAAAACGCTTGGGGGAGATGGGACTCATGGGTCCGTAGATCTAGGGCAAGAAACATCTGGCACTACACATCAATCCCCTTAGCTTACCCTCTGGTAAACGTTTACATAGCGAACTGGAAAGATCCACCATTTTAAATGGGTAAATCCACTATTTCGACTGGGCCATGGCTTCAATAGCTATGTTAGTTCACCAAAGGGTAGTCATGTTGGACCACTGGGATGACGTTCAATTTTTAGTCCATGTGTGACCATCTGCGTTTGTCCAACAGTTCCCTCCCTCGTTGAATCCCAATGGCCTTCAACTGGCGAGACGCAAGGCACCACCCTGGCTGTGTTTGAGATCCATGCGAGAAGAAGTCAGAAACAAAGGAGTGCCAGAGGGGCCATTGTGATTTTACCGCTAGCCCATTGCATCCCATTGCACATGACATTTAGCTGTAGCATGAATCAAGTATATCCGCTACAAACTACAAACCGGCATTTTTCTTTTGAAAGCACTTTAAACATTATTAAATCCATTATAAATCACCATTCTTGTTGGTAAAACCCTAACATCTTTCAACTCTTCGTTGCATCGGCATGCATCGGCCGTGCTTTGTTTGGTGTCAGGACGGAGGAATCAGAGAAGTTCCGCGCCGCCAGCAGTGGGATCCTCTTCACCTCCGACGTGTCGTCGCGGGGGTTGGACTATCCAGGCGAGTGAGGAACCGCCCGGTGAGGTGACGGTGATTTAGCGGTGATTTTTGGGATTTAAGCATCGAAGATGGTTTGTTTCAAAGGATTTAACCAATGAAAATGACTTCAGAATGACTTTTGAGTGATGGTTCAGTAGACAATGATGGTTTAACGCGGTTTGATGTGTACTCAATGGGGATATGGAATGCAATGTGTGATTTTCTTTATATATTACATGTAGTGTACTGGGGATAGTATCCACAACATTGAATAAGTATTAGATCACCATTCATCATGATAGCTATATGGAGATATATCGAGTGATAATTGGGGTGACTTTTGGGAATTTGCCCTAAAAGTATGGGATATGGATTGGTTAGTTTATATTTTCATCATTATGATCATCAGGACTTTCCGGAATTGGGGATATTCGCAGCATTTCGCAGGTGGTCGAATCTGGTAGAATGGGGATATCATCGAATTATCATTTGGTTATTACCCTCTGGTGAACTAACATAGCTATTGAAAATGGCCATTTATAGTGGATTTTCCCATGAAAAATGGTGGATCTTTCCAGTTCGCTATGTTAGTTTACCAGAGGGTACCCTCTAGAGTAAACATACAAAAATCGAACTGGAAAGATCCACCATGCTATGGGTAGATCAACGAACTTTCTATGGGCACGGCTTCAATAGCTATGCAACAAATTACCAGAGGGTACCATTGTTCATCCCCGTTGGCCCTATGCCATGTCGATCTGGAAAAAATCCAATGGCTGGGAAATTGTCCACATTTCAATGGGCATAGAAATGTGGCATAAATGGCATAAATGGCTCTGAATTGTCGGATTTTTCCACATGGATGAAACAGCGAATTGTCTCACCTTTACGAAGACCCCAAGTTCTCCGAAGTCCATCGTCGGATGTTCGTTTTCAGGCGTCACCCATGTGGTGCAAATGGGTGCAGCACATTCGAGAGCCGAACCTCAAAAAAATCGGGTCAGAACTGGGGAGGCTGGGTTGACAGAAAAGTCACACTTGACAAAAACCCATCTTGATCAGATTATTAACATTTGGCCATGTTAGATCTAACTAGCATTAACTAGCTATAGTTACCATTGTTAGTTTATGAATAGATCAGATTAGTTTGGTCATATTAGATCTTTTTGGCCGAAACATGTTAGTATGGAAGATATCGAAGGCTTCGATCTATTCATAAGCCACAAAATAGAACGGAACAATAGCTTACTGTTCCTTATCTGTATAGCATATTAAGAACATGTTTGTTGGCTTATTGCATTTCTCGACCCATCTTTACGGCTTTATGTCTGTGAAGGTTGATCACAAAAGATACAGGGACGACAGGTCCATTGATCCAAGTGCTGGTATCACCCGGTAGTTGTTTGTGAGTTTCCCATGTTCATTCCTTATGTCCTTGTGTTTATCATTTATATTGATTTCAATTTGTTGGCTGAATCTAGGATGTTTGTTGACTAGTCTCAGTCTCACCATTGTGTTTCGTGTATGTGTCCCATTTTGACCTGGTTGTTTGCGACCGAAACAACAATGTGTACTGTAGATGATTTTACTTCCCCCACGTTAGATTTTGCATATCCCCCAGGCAACACTTGTACTTCAAGGCCGGTTTCAACATCATGTTTTTTTCAGAAAAAAACATCAGAAGTGAAGAGACTAACTACCTTTGGTGACGACCAGATCTCTTTGACGTTCCCAAGAGATTCTTCAGGTTTGTGTTTGCTGTCCTCAAGGTAGGCTCAATATGCCCAACTATATAATGTTCATATTTGATGGTCCAATGATGGTAAGTTCATAAGTTAGTATGATTGTAACCAAGGCAATACCTCAACATAGGCAATTCCTCTGCGTGAGGAACTTGCCCCTCATTTTTATCAGCAGTTTCGAAGTCAGACACTCCACAGAAGTATGGCCGGCGCCACAAGCGGGGGTTCAAGGCCGCCGAATTTCCGCATGGGAGAGCCCTAGGGGATTTACTATCCATAAAGGTCCATAATATTGGTAAAATAATCATAAATAAACCATAATCAATAGTAATATATAGTAATAATATTAGTAAATCCAAAATCAATAGTAATCCCATAGGATCCATGTATGCTATATATGGTAACATTTACCATCAATATACCCCCAATGTTAGCATATATACCATACATGGATCCTATAGTAATAATATTAATATGAATCCCATCAATTGGTGATCCAACGGGGTCCCTCTCCGCGCCGAGGAATACATCCACCGCTTGGGGCGCACGGGTCGCGCGGGCGCCAACGGACAAGGCTTGCTGCTGCTGCATGAGTTCGAGCGAGGTGCCAAGGGTGGAGATAGCGGTGGAACCTCGAACCTCCAAGATCAAGCACTATATATATATAATACATATCCCAGAGGATCCATGTATGGAATATTTACCTACATTGGGATTATTTTAAATTACTTTAGGGGTCAATGTAGGTAAATATTCCATACATGGATCCTCTGGGTATAAGTATCAATATAAATATAAATATAAATATTTGGAAAAATAATGAATGGTTGTTTTCTTGGTTGGTGTTGTGTTTGACCCAATTTTCACTAAATAAGGGAGGAATAAGTATAATATACATATAAGTATCAATATAAATATTTGGAAATGAGAAACCTGAAAATATGAAGTAGATATCATCCAACTGCGATCCTGGAAAAAGTTGCTTTTTTGGGGGGGTTGTTGCAGAGGGAAAGTGGAAATATGTGGAGGTTTTTGATTGTTGTTTAGTTGATCATTTATGACTCAATGGAAATGGGGAAACAACGCGATAGTAACCAAACATATGATACCATATGACATACAGTATGCAGAAATTGTTTTAAAATTATGGGAAACCCTTAAACCCACTGGTTTATCATCATTTCCCGTGTCAAAATCGCCAATTGGTGAGGCATTTCCATTTTCAGCTACATCCATGTCACATAAAAATCACTACATCAGATATGAATCAGTTTGACTGGAGATATGAGCAAAGTTTAGGAAGTCGATAGTGATATGATCCAGTTCAACGCAGACTCACATAGAGGTAAACCAGAAACAATGCGGTAAACCCAATGGGAAACCGAACGCCATTTCCGAATTTGTTTACATTATTCTTTGAATAAGATAGCGGCGACTTATGAGACCAAATCGCACAAACCTCATTCGTCCTTATTTAATTGCCTTCGGCAAGCCCGCCGGCCATAGATAGGTGGCCCCAAGGGAGTTTGATGTGCACTCTAGGTGGAATCCCGCGAGAGAAGCAGAAGAGAAAAGAAGGATAAGAAGGATAAGAAGAATAAAAGAGGACGACGAAGACAACGCCGTGAAACGGAAGCGGCTTGTGTAGCAAGTGCTGGCTGCCACAACGTGTACCAAATTAGTACCGCCCCCAGCACAGTAGCGTCAGGTACTATGTATGAGCCTCTGGCTTGACAGCAGACCGCTGCATGGAAAGGAGACAGGGTGGAAGCGGAGAGAGATTGCCCCAACCAAAAAAAGTTGATGTGCACGCTAGGTGGAAGCCTGAGAGAGAAGCAGAAGAGAAGAGAATAAGAAGAGGAAGAAGAGGAAGAAGAGGAAGAAGAGGAAGAAGAGGAAGAAGAGGAAGAAGAGGAAGAAGAGGAAGAAGAGGAAGAAGAGGAAGAAGAGGAAGAAGAGGAAGAAGA
>Ga0126342_10018465_pt1 | contig 11949 bp, 12 predicted proteins | sample Cyp1metagenome_FD_92528 | JGI IMG/M metagenome (GOLD analysis project Ga0126342, IMG submission 92528) | Coral microbial communities from Lord Howe Island, Old Settlement Bay, Australia - Cyphastrea 1 metagenome | ecosystem: Host-associated > Invertebrates > Cnidaria > Coral ... | reverse complement strand
GTAGCTGTAAGAGTTGTTGCCTTGGAGGCCTGCGGGAGGGTTGGAAGCGTTTGGGGGGTTTGAGGCCGGGCAAACGGCAGTCTTGAACCCCAGATGGCAGGGGCATGTAGTAGCTGTAAGAGTTGTTGCCTTGGAGGCCTGCGGGAGGGTTGGAAGCGTTTGGGGGCGTGTGCCTTTGCTTGCGACCCGAGAGCCAAGTTCCACACCTCCGGTGTTCCCAGGCGCCGCCCCTGCCTTGGCAAAGGCCGGGGTCGGCGGATATTATAACCTATATTATATTAGATATACTGTAGTACTTCAGAACTATACTATACTATATAATCATGTCTATTTTATTAATTATATCACTATAGAGTGAAGCAATCCGGCCACTACCTTGAATCACTCTGTTAGAACTCTGACATCTCATGCAAAGTCAACCGCAACTAGATGCTGTGCGGTTTTGTGTTCTTTGACCCTTGCCTCGCTTCTGTACATAAACGATGTAACATTGACATTGGACAATCTGGTTAGCGGTGTATGACTCAAACCTCTCGAGAATAAATATCCCAAACAGTACGAGAATTGGGAATATTGCAATGTTCACCAGCAAATACCTACAAAATCTATCAACATGTCAAATTGTTTGATTTTGGCCAACACCCTCATGTACGGAAAGGTCAACGTAATATGTTAAAAAGAATGCAGACAACATATACATACAGACAATGTTACATATACTTTATATGAGAAAGACCTAAAAGGTCCATGCAGAAACCATCAGAAACCTTTATATACTTCTCGTCGTTGAAAATCTGTCGCAAAACCTGGAAAGCGCATGGTGAACTACTTAAACCATGTAAAGCGATATAGCGAACTACATATTTAAATAGCCATAGTTTTTGCATCGAGACCGCCTTTGTGACCCTTAGTTTTGGTCTTTGCTCATAAATATAGATATCTACATTTACACATATATATATACATATATAATATCGATGTATATACAGTAGATATAATTTCACAATATGAGATGATATGGGGTGATTCATGATGATTTCAACCAGCAGCATTTCCCGACCCACAGCCACCAATTCCACCAGGAATACATCGCCCCAGTTGGAGCCGCTATTTGGAGCTGCTCCATGGAGGAGGCCTCAATGGAATCCAGAACTTGCGAGAATTGACTGAAACAATGGTGGTAAATCGGCTTCTTATGAGTTCACTAAATTTGAGCTAATATATATATATACAGTATATGTTATGAATAAATCCAAGCATTAAATTATTAATGTACACTCTATTATAATCTGTCTCATGACTTGTGAGTTTCTACTGCAACGCAATCATTTGGTTTTTGGACATTGTGCCAAGGGCAGCATCTGGATTCACCAGGTCACTGCCTTCCCTGCATGCTTCATTCTGGGTTTCATGGACAACCATTATTTGCTGCAACGGGCGCGGCCAAAATGGAGAACTCTCAAGTTTCGCTCAGAGGACTGAGTCACAAAGTCGGCCAAGATGTTTCTAGCCCATCAGCTACGAGGGACCTGAAAGAGGCAATCTGAACTTCCATTACAACCCTGTCATGCCTTAGCTATGTATATTGTAACCCCCCGACCCAGCTGTATGTCACGAAAGGTAGCGTCAGCTACCTCAGTTTTCCGTGCTTTAGCACTGTTTTCCTCTTCAAGGCATATGAAGCGATTCTTCAACCCCAACCAGGTCCGAACATGCACCTTGCTTCCACCAATTCACAAGGAGGTTTGAAGAAGTTGTTGCATATTTGATTTGTTTTTTGGCACTGCATGGCTTCCATGTCGGGGGCGTTCTTTTGCACACATCGTAGCCATCATAGCCATACCTCATACAGGGAAATTCATCCTCGACAACCACATCCTCGTCCACATCCAGATTCCTCGTTGGGTGTTTGGCACTGCATAGTTTCCATTTTTGTGTTTTTTTTGGCATATATCAAGCGAATCATATTTCATTGTCGTTATCATCTCAAATGATCCAATACTGTAGTTGTTGCCCATCCCCATCCTCATCCCCATCATGATGGTTATCATCCTCCTCCTCCTCCTCATCATCATCATCATCATCACCATCATCATGATTTTCTGTTTTTTCTTCTTCATCATCTCTCATGGGTTGATTCTTGTAAGACCCAGGCCGAAAGCAATGTTTTCTTTGCACCTACCTTTTGGTCACCTACTATCATAACTACATACCGATACCTTCCCCCCCTGCTTGCTTTCAAACGTTTGGTATTCATATATGATCATATATGATCACATACTGTATGTGTATATATATATAACATACATATAGAGAGAGAGAGAGACAGACAGACAGAGAAACAGATGGATGCAGTTGATACTCTATGGCCGTGTTCCCCTGCAGGATTACGTGGCGAAACTTCACGACGTGCTGCTCAGCTCCGGCGGCTCCGTCTGCCGAAGCACGGAGGTCCTTAAGGGGCAAAAGTGGATTTGCCAGCTGACCAGCAAAAGTGGATTTATGGATATTTATGATTAAAAAAATATGAAAAGTCCTGAATAATATGATCTTCCCAGTTGCCGATACTTTGCTTGGACAAATAAATGAATGAACTAATCAGTCAATAAATCCGCCCGCACCGAAGGTGCCAAGGCGTTTTTTGTGTGCACGCATGATCCGGAAGTAATTGCAAATATTAAGTTTCACCATGGGGTTACCAGGAAAATAAACACCGTATCACCGCACCTAAATTCGCATTTTGATTCCGCTCGTCAGCAGAACCTCGCAAGAGTGGTCCCATTTCAGGAACCACTGACAATGTTCCATTCCCCAAGCAGTTGCGCGTCCATTTTGAAAACTTGTGGCAGGTGGCGAAACTGCAGATCACTGAAAAGGGAGTGCAGGTTGTGACCACCACAGGGCAGACAGTGTGTCCGGAGAAACCAGATTTCGACAAAGTGGTTTCTGAGATTTATTTTGGCACATCAAAACATCCAAAGGCAAAAACCCAAATACTATCAAGGCTTTTCTTCATTCATATTTGCAGGTTTTGTCCCCACACCCATTTGGCTCCGGCCGCAACACTGGCATGCTACCTGTGTGATTCATTCTGAGCATACTGTTTTGTTTCCTCCAGATGAGTTTTGAAAAAAACACCGTCTGAAAGCAGGAGAATGCTGCATCTATATATATATATTATTATTATTATATTATTTAATTATATTTGAAATTCGGTTTGGTGATTCAGTCTGAAAGCAGGATGGTCTCAGGTTTTGGCCGTGCATGCTGATGACGCCAGTGGCATTCTTGCAAGATCAAACGGCTTGAGCAGTCAGGACAAGGAGCTTTGCAAGGAGCCTACCATTTGCTGTAGATACCTTTTCTTTGGGACCCCGTCTGAACCCACCTGTTGGTTTTTTATGCGCATGAAGAAACTAATTGTGTTTCGAAGATTTGGGTCGTTGGGAGTTTAGTTTTTGTCTCCGGACCATTCACATTTCACGTTGGCCCCCGCTGCCCTTTTGGGATTCATCTCTTTGATTTCCATGTACTCGTATCTAAGGACACGATTGACAATTTCCGGTATTCATCCAATGACGTGTACATCCACACAGATCCTTGGATGCTGTTTGGGTTTGCTGTTGACAGAGGTGCTGATAAGTTCAATCACAGTGGTACTGGAGAGGGAGCAGGGCTGCAGCCATATAGCTGGTTGACCAGATATGATTCTGATACATTCTGATATGATGGTTCATCACGGTTCATCATTTCTTTACCAGAGGGTATGACTTGGTGACCAGTGGGATCCAGCGGATTCTCCAGATGTGCTGTGCAAGTCTGTTGTTTGTGGCAAGCGCAAGTTTCCAGTGTGAGGAGACTTCAACGGATTTCAACGGATTTCAACGGATTTAAGGTCTCCAAATGTCTCCAAGAATGGACCAAGGGAATCCAAGGGTTCGCTGCAAGGATCCCAAGTTCATGCCGAAGGAGAAGTCGTGTTGGAGCGCTTGGAATGGCCTGAACCTGCCGGGTGCACCTGCAGTGGTCACTTATTGGATCAACAAACTGCAGCCCGGTGCATGCACAGAGGGCAAGGATGTCTTCGTCACATTGAACCCCCCGAAGGACAGCAGCTATGGATTCGCGGGTATATGCGGGTATTTAACGTTACACCGTTACATTCATTCATCAGCAAATGACATTGAGTGCCGGAGTTATTTTTGTTGCAATTTGCAGAGATTATGGATGCATAGATACTACAGGATGACCATGGATGACCAAGAGGATCATTGAGGCTTGAAACATGAAATGTCCACTTGAAGATACTTGAAGTCTGTTTTCGAATGTTCCTTTCGCCGCTTCCGCCGCTGCAGGATTCCATTACAAAGGATCAGATATTGGCCAAGTACGTGCTGCTCAACTACAAAGATGTCCATGTGCACAGATATGTTCTAGGATGACAGGCAAGCTTGGTACCAAGTTAACTGCAACCCCCTGGGGCTTGTTTCCAACGGCCTGTTCGTCAGCCCCTGCAAAGAAGACGACAACTTGTGCCATTGTAGCTTTCCAGATTTGTTGGCTCAACAGCCAAATGGTAGAAATCCATACAAAACTCTAACCCGAACATGACCAAAGATGACCGGGTCGAGTTCATGATCCATCTATATCCAACTCCACAGTTAATTTGAATCAATTTGAACTCTTCCATGGGGTGGTCGACTGATCGACATTGTTCGACTTCAGCTCCGAGGTTGGGCCATCCATTGCTGGATGTCCACGCTTTGAAGGTGCAGAGAGCACTTCCACAGCTGCAAGGCATTGGGAACGGCAGCATCTTCTTCTGTTGCTGGGCTGCAGATGATGAAATAAATATCCTCTTTTGGAGACAAGAAAGCCGGAACAGATGAGAGCAACGGCCCTCAATCTCTTGTCGTTGTTGTGCGCTGTTTCTCTTTCACTGGCAACTTGGACTTCTTTTTGTCATTTTTTGTCACTCTACATTCAGTCACAGAATTTCCGGGCGGGTAGGTCAATACAGACACACACAAACACACAATGAGCTTCACAAGAGTTTCGCACATGGATCATTTCGGGCCTTAATCACGTTGAAATGGAACAGCTTGCAGCAGCAACACAATGATGCAAGACGATGGCGTTTGCCATTACACATATTACAATTTTATAACAATATCTCTTTGATTGACTGCAAGAACATCAAATTAGCTCACATTGATGGCATGGAAAGATGGAAATCTGGCAAAATGAAGAGCACATCATAATATGAAGAGATGATATGAAGAGATGATAAGAGAATATAAGAGATATTAAGAGATATGAAGAGCAAATGGTTTTGAGATGTTTTGAGTCACAACCTCTTGCAGGTGGAGCCTGGTGTGGCAACGGATTCCATGAGGATGGCATGCGCAGCGCCCGTGCTGCGTGCGAAGCTATTGGTTTGGACATGGCCAAATGGCCCGCGAAGAGACGTCCACTGGGTTCCCTATCTCTGGTGGCGAAGAAATTTTGGAAATGGGTCGCTCGACAGTAGTTTGCACGACTGTCAATGGTTTCAAGATGTTGTGATAACAACTACACTACCAGGTAGTTGTTTGATCAATATGATACAACACGTATTATTTATATTATGTTATATTTATATGTAATTAATGTATATCATCAGAAGATCTAGAGACCACCCACAACACCAAGCAACGTTTCCAACAAGAACGCTCCTGCCACACCAAGTTGAACATAGAAGGGTGGGACGCCCAAGAGCGGCGTGAACATATGAAACTATGAAAGATTGTTGGCTCAGACAAAAAGAGCACATACCGTTCGAAATACAGAACTGGGAGCACCGCGAACAAATAAAAACTTGGGCCTTCAACCGTCAAGCACCTTTCTGAGAGTTTTTCACCTGAGCGCATAGGTGCTGTAGTGGTGCCAACGGGTCTCACCAAGACCCATGGCTAGGAAGAAAATAATGTATAGCATATGAATATATATGATATATTATGTATATAATAGGTACAATAGGTTAGTATATAATAGATTTTACATGTTATTCCATATTTTTACTCTTCAAACCTGGAGAAGCTACTGTTGCATTTTGTGTGATCCAGTCACGTCAACAGATGTGACCAACGAGAAAGAAGCAGACATTTCCTTCATCAGAGGTTCACTGTGTGACTCCTAGGTGTTGCATCCTGGGATGTCAAAGATGATCAAGACTGGAAATCTTCGAGTGGTATTTGGTGACGGTGAAGACTCCTTGATCGGTGATGGCACTGGCGATGTCATCGAAATGCGCATCCACAAGGCGGGTTCCAAAACGCCAGGGTCAGCCAGATGAGCTGAATGAAATTTTCAGGCGGTTGTACCTTTGACATAAGAAAATAAGAGGGATAAGAGAGGAATGCAGCAGGCCATCTTCAAAGCGCTTGTACTATGTGCAGATCTCCATGTATTGATCCGAATTTGTATTGAGAGCACTTCATTCACAGGCACCAGCAATAACGACCAACATATTGGCATGTCATAGACTACCCATGACTACCCTGTGCTTCCAAACCCTGAAATTTCTGGGGTTTGGCGGAAAATCAGAGGTACCATCCAAGGTGTACTGACTGTTATTGACTCCTCTTTTGTTCAAATTTTGCACATTTTCGCTGAGACCATTGGTGGCCTTTGTTAGCTTTGTTCGCCAGGAGAGCTTCCTTTGGAGCAGCCTGTTGGATCCAGGAATGGCCTTAGCAGATGCTTACGAAGCAGGCAGTTGTCCAACCTGCAAACACCCAAAACCCGAAGTGAATCTATTGGAAGGATGAAAGGGAGCCCGGAATTTGTCAGACAGAGGAGGGCCATAGAGGGCCACTAAATTGAGCACTGAACATTCAAAGCGAAGGGTTGCAGGTGAGCAGCCCCAAGGCACCTACAGTATTTGCACCAATTACTGTCCAATGCAAAAAAAAAGTTGTCTGGATCTTTTTGGTAATACATGGATATACATGGTACATTTGAATACCAGTGTCACAAACATTCAGATCATTCAGAAGGCAAGACCAGGTACTGTAAAAGATGTAAACGAGTTAAAAGAAGAGTTAGTTATTCTTTGAGTCTTCCATGGAATGGGTGTTTTATGCATCCCATGGAGGTGATGTGGAGGTGCGCCCTGACATCACCAGCCTCCTGTACCTGGTGTTGGACAACAAACCCAAAGGACGCTTCTGATTTGTATATTGAATATGTATGAATATGTATATTGATCAGTATTGCAATGAATTGCATTATATAATATAAAACCAAATATTAATAATACAAATCTGAGTCATATTACATACATGTGCATAAGACATACTGTAACACATTTCCAGCGATTTCCAGCAATTTCCAGGAGACGAGAAGAGCTCCCCAATGGCCTGGTCGCCTCTGAAGTTGATCTCGCCTGTGGCAAAGAAGTACATGGCCATGCTCCATGCTGCTCGAGAGAACAGCATCACCGGCTCTCAAAAAAACATCCAGGCACCGGCGAGCACCATTGCACCATTGCACCATTGCACCATTGGCGACCACATGGGACCACTGAGTGATACTGAGTGCAGGGCACCATCTGGGCCATTCTCGGGCACCACTTGGTATTTTAACTAGTCTGAAGATGTCTGAAGTGTGAAATGCAATGTCAGAGTCAGCGGTTCGACATGTCTAGTGAGATTAAACTCGTTGTTGCTTGCCGTAGTATACGTTCCAATATTGTGAAGTGTGCCTCCATTTTTCCTAGCAGGATTGATCAAGATTTGTCGCATGTTTGTGAAATGAACGACACTTATTATTACATTCAGCTTGTTTTTTTTCGTGGAATTGTTATGATATTTAATGAGTGGATCGATGTTGGATCCTACAGACTGACATGGGTAGTATATCGATCATTTTTCTCGAGTCTTCATAGGACAAGACTTGGACGTGCCGTTGCACGCAGCTTCTCCTGTCCTAGCAGTGTTTGCAGGCACACTATGACCTGTCCAACGACATGTTCAAGCTCTTTCTCAGCAAAGACATGACCTACTCCTCTGGAAACTGGGTCTTTAGTTTTGGACCAAGCTGCAAATTTTCATGGGAGCCGGAGCCCTTCTGTTGGAAAACAGCCTCGAGCAAAGGGTTGCAGTGATTGTTGCAGTGATTGTTGCAGTGCGTTGTGATTGTGTATGTGGTGCGCAATCCGTATCAAATGTTTGCTACTCAGACTAGTCCTCTCTGGCCATGGCCAAGGACTGTATGATGAAGAGGTCTTCAAGCTCAAGGCGGCGAACCCAACTCCTGCAGCTCAGCACACCATCAAAACGTTTTTGTTGATGGTGGTACAAGACAGCGCGCCAAGCTCGTATTGACCATGTGAAGATATGATTTACAGTACTATATTTGCTGGCTTTTGGTGGCAAGTTGATGGCAACGCGATTTGAATAACACTGTTCACAGTGGAATGAAAAGCTTAAAACATCAGGAAGACAAATGTCTCCTTTCATTGACCGACCATCGTGGTGGCCATAATCACTTGTTGCACCTATTCAATTCTATGATCAGCATATAACCAATCCCTCAAGGCAAAGGCGATCATATGCGTACTGAGCCCACGGAACTTTTGCTTTTGAACTAGAGGTGTGAATTGCCAGTATTTGTTGTACGATACCGATTTTTGAATAATTGTGCGACATTTTGATACCTTCAGAGAGCAATGGCAGACATTCATGAAGCAAGATGTTTTTGGATGCTGTGTTTTGAGCTTTCAACTCCACGAGTCCTTGCTCAAGGAAAATGACGACGGCGCAGATTTCCTTGAGCTCTCACAGCAGAAGTTTTCTGAATCAAATGTTGGCGATGGGCATGGAAGGGTCAGGTGGAGTCACTTAGTTCTGTGCTCCAGTAAGAAACATGTGAGTCAGGTAAACTAGTGCAATCAGAATATAACAAACTTGCAAAATCTTGCAGACAAATTGGCAGAGCGACTCCAACATGCTTTGGAAACAGACATGAGCAAATTCAGATACTGTAGATCAAAAACAAATGCACCCCAAGCTTTCCTTTTATTCGCACTAGCCGTCCGTGTCACTTTTCCATGAAATGTACTTTTCCATGAAATTTGATAGTGGCATGCGTGGAATGCACGCTTAAAGTGATTCACACTCTGCCGTGGATTCCTACCACTTCTACTTATGCTTGTCCACTGTGCAGCCACACGGTATGATGTACGATTGGTGATGTCAGCTCTTACTTGTAGCTCTCAGCTCTCTTAGCTGTCCCTTTGCTTTATGTCTCCTAGAAACAACATGAAACAACATCAGCCCACATGATCATTACATGATCATTACATGATCCACATGTGATTCATCTGATATTTCCTGATTCCATCTGATTCCTGATTCTCCCAGGAAGATCGATCGCTTGTTGGATCTTTTGGAGTTGGTTCCAGGGGACCAAGTCCTTGAAGTCGGCTGCGGTTGGGGCAGTTTGGCCATCCGGTGCCTGGGCAGTGACTACAGAGACTAAAACCACCAGGGAGCATGGAAGATCATGGAAGTATGGACATGAGTATCCAGTAGCCGTCAGTAGCCGTGGTTTTGATATATAAGTTTTGAATATTGTTGATTGGTTTTACATGGTTTTACGATGTTTTACGTGACAAAAGATATGGAGGATGATGGATCTTCAGCTGAGCCCACTATGTTCGCTAAGGGCAGCGAAGCGCTTCCCAGAACTGGGCGGTTGGACAGCTATCACCATCTCCAGGCGAGAAATGACAGCACTCTTTGGATTGGTGCCCCTTGAAGAGGCAATACCTTCACACTGATTTCCTGATATGTCATGTCAACACGGGCGACATGTGACACGCCGTGATGTTTGGATGTGGTGGTTCAAAGGGTACACATCGGTAGACCTTTTCGAGTAGAAGATAGTAGACTAGTAGAAGCATATCCGACTTCCAAAAGGGATTGAATAACTTTTGCATGATTGAATGGTTTTGAACGACTACAAGGTGCAGTTTCTTGGAGTGTTGAGAGGTGAAATGATGCAACAAAGTGGTTCTACATTCCACCAGCTCTGAAGCCTGAGGCAACAGCTGGAGTTGGCACGTCAGCGTAACCTGGCTATGAATGTGTGCCATGTGTCATGCTTGTGGTTGTGGGTAGAAGATGGAGGCCTCTAATTCATACAGATGGGATCAGTCTGATGCAGAGAGGAGTGATGCAAACGTCAGCATTGAAGACACCAGCAGAAGCAGCACTTTTTGTGCTAACTGCTAGAAGTAAAAGCAGTTTGGTTGAGAACAGATATATAAGACTTATCAGACTTAGCGTTAGTGCAAACTTGAGATAACTTGAGCTGATATGATTGACATGTGCTTGATGTGTCCAGACACTCGTAACATGGTAACAGTTGGGCAAGCCGCTTCACCTTCAGGTGTAGTTGCAGCAGGTGTGCAAGATCGTGTGCGCATCATTTTTTGCGACTATCGGGACGTAGCAGACACTTGATCGCAGTGTATCGCAGTATATTGATGTATATTATTATATTGCAGTCATGATTGTGGTGCACACTACATTGAAAAAATGTGCAGGACATTTCCAAGATAGAATGCGTTTTGATGCATCCTCTCAAATGTTCTGATATTTTGCTCAAAATAGATTTAAAGGGATCATGGCTAGTAGCAAGTTACGGTCTTCGCGGTCAAAAAGATGGGAACACTTTTTCAGGCGAGTGCAGCTGTTGAGGGCAAGCAGCCTCACAAATTGTTAGACCGACTACTGGAAGGGTCTTGTGGACGAGCCGAATCATGTGAAACTGACGGTCAATGGGTTGCGAGGCGAAGTTTGGCCCAGAGTTCTTTTCCAAAGCAGTGCCTTGGTTCAACAAAGGGCTATACTTTTACAACGTTGCAATAATATCTTCCAATTGTGAGTTCTTCATTGCAAAGTTGACTGAAACATTCAGCAACATTTTGTCGGGATGAAGCAAACAGATCTTCAACAGCCTCCAAGACAGAGTACTACCGTCATACCCAACAAAGGTGAACAGCCTGCAGTTCCCTCCATGTTCCAATAGTTTGATATATTTTGACTATTTTTGACTATTCTTTGACTCATGTTGGATTCCCAACCTTGAGCACTTGAGCACCCTACAGTATCCCAGAGTGTCCACAGGTGAGCGTGGAGATGATCGAAGCGGTTGGTCACGACTATATGCCAGGCTATTTTGGGGCCTTCGATGAGCAATTTGACTTCAAAACTGGGCAGCTGGACATGTTCCTGGCATGTGTCTGTCTGATTTCTCAACAGAAGATACAAAAGCACCCATCAATGTCCATATAACGTCCATCATGTTTGTACGTATGATTTTGTATGCAATCCTATCATGATTCTCAGATTATCATGAGTATTATTGGGACTTTGCACACTTCGCGTCCAGCGACGTCCAACTGCAGATTTCCTAAGGTGCTTGAAGCCCGGAGGGAAGGTTGCCATCCAGGCCATTTGCGTCCCTGATGAACGCTACGAGACCTACAGGCACTTGGAGAAAGGATGAAGTGGGCAAGTTGTGGAGATTAGTTGAAGGAAGCTGCCCAGGTTCCGAACCAAGCGTGGGGTCAGGTTGCAGGTCACAAGTTTTTGCTTGGCTAACCTGTACCCAAGACTGAAAGTCCTTGGTTTGGGGTGCCTTTGGGGCGCTATGGGTCCAAGAAACACAGGTCTGCCTGGTCGGAGTAAGACGGCATGTGTTTTGGGCATGGCTTGTAGGTCGGCCATATAGTAGGTTGGCAACATACAGGCAAGTGCGGAGGGAACGGATTGTTCCGTAGATCGGCAATATACAGCCAGAATGGTGGGAACACATGGGTTGCAATTAATTGCATTTGGATGCAGTTGGGCATGGCCGGCATGGCTTTAGTTGGTTTGGCATGCTGTAGGTTGGCAACAT
>Ga0126342_10018464_pt1 | contig 11950 bp, 14 predicted proteins | sample Cyp1metagenome_FD_92528 | JGI IMG/M metagenome (GOLD analysis project Ga0126342, IMG submission 92528) | Coral microbial communities from Lord Howe Island, Old Settlement Bay, Australia - Cyphastrea 1 metagenome | ecosystem: Host-associated > Invertebrates > Cnidaria > Coral ... | reverse complement strand
ATATCATATTATACTATATTATACTATATTATACTATATTATACTATATTATACTATATTATACTATACTATATTATATTATATTATATTATATTATATATATTATATATTATATATTATATTATATTATATCATATTATCATATATATATATATATGTATAAATCTATTATATATATATCATATATTATAGTGTGTATATATATATATACGTATATATATAATATAATTATATATGTATATCTACTCATTTTTGGAAATAATCTACCCAAGTCCCCCTTGCAAGGTTTTATCAACATATCCAGCCTACCAGGGGTTTATCATAGTTCAACAACATAGGACGTTTCATAGGGGCAACCCTGGGATGGCAGTCCCCAACATCACTAAGAACTAGTCATCCATGCCTCTCTTGAAGACCCACGCAATGGATGCTATGCGAAGGGCTTCAGTCAGCAGGGTTGGATGGTTTGCTTGCGGGTACGCAGGAGCGGAATGGGGAGTATACCATTTCGGAGGACTGCGTGCAGAAGCATTTATAGAATGAATAAATAAATAAATACATACATACATAAATATATATATATATATACATATATGTATATTAATATATACACATATACACCTACTTACACGCAATTATTGAACACATAAATATATGCATGCAGCACCATCTGGCTCTCCCAGCCTCTTTGAAATGCCTGTGATGTCATTGGGCCCCAGGTTTTGCCAGTAGAGATCGGTGTTGCTGCGTGCCCCGACTGTGAATGCCACTTGTGAAGCCAGAGAGAATCTTGAGTACCTTGAAATCCGGTGTTGGTCATGGGCTTGGCTCAAAATTCGATCATTGATGTGATCATTGAGACTACAAAAAAAGCGCATGTCTGGAAAATCAAAAACAACAATCTATCAAAGCAAGGTTTACCCAATAGAGGGACCAAAATCTTGGCTAACTGTTGCGATTGTTGTAACCAGTTTTAAGCTGGGTGCTCAAAATGATTGATCTGCATGGTTACATACTGAATCATACTGAAAATGACGACCCCTAAACGGCTAAACGAGAGCTTTCTGGCCCAGGCGACGTCGTTTCAATCATGGAAAGAACATGAAACAAAATGTGATGGCTTTGACATGCTTTATCCCATGTTAAGCCCATTTACAGTGTATCAATAGTTACCCACTGGTGCAGGATTTTTGCGAACATCTGCATGAACATTACAATTTGGGGTCATTTCGGGGTACCTTCTGGTAATTTAACATGGCTATTTAAGATTTACCTTTTCAACATGGTGATGTTCTATAGCTATCTGCCGGAAGATATTCGCATATATTCCCATGTTGAGACAACCTACAGTATATGCGTTGGTCGCATCAATATTCGTCTAGCTCCTGACGGCGCACACACACGCGATCGATGAGCCATCTCTTGTGAGTCGTTTCGCCAAGTTTGCTCTAAGTCTGAAGACTAAATGTGTTTGTCTGAACACAGAGTAGCACAAAATCCAACAGTTGATCATGTTCCGTATTAAACTTGCCATAAATTAGGTTGTATGATCTCATTTTCAGACAAATCCAAAAAGAATGAATTGTTAATTCGTTAAACATCCCATTATGTATGTATATATATATAATACATACATACATATTATAACATATCAGTATATATATATAGCCCATCATGGTTGGTTATGCCCCGTTAGCTAGCCCATGAGGCCAAACAAGTCGGCGCACCCTCCCAGGATAACAGCAGTCTTCAGCTGCAGGGCGTGATTTCCCGTGGCCAGGAAGACCTTCTTGCGGCCTTGGCTGGTACGTTGGTCAACTCGGTGACCATGTGACAGACCCAGTTGGTGACCAGATGTGTATGTATATATATATATATATATATCATATATATATATACATAATAAGATGTGTAACTCTATATATATAATTATATAATGTATAATTCTATAGATATATATATAATATATATATATACCACGAAAAGCTATTGCAAGATGGATTTAAGGACCACACAGAAGGTTTTGACGATGATATCCAGACATGGAACATGATGTGGAATTACCACCGTTTAAACAGTTTCATCATGTTCCATGTGAAAAAAGATAGACACTGTTTTAAATAAATAAATATATATATATATATATACATATAGAAAATAGATCTTTTTCACATGGAACATGATGAAACGTTTTAAACGGTGGGATAATCTATAATTCCACATCATGTTCCATGTCTGGATATCATCGTCAAAACCTTCTGTATGGTCCTTAAATCCATGTTACAATAGCTTTAAATAATTATATATATATGACAAAATCATGGTATTACCACAAAAATTCTGGAGGTGGGCCCCATTTTCAGACACCAAATAAAGGAGATGCTTCAGCATACTTCAGCGCTTTACAATGGCTATACAACGTACTATTGCCATGTATCCCTCAAGAGGCTCAACTTATAGCAAGCTGCAACTTGGTTTGACTTGGTTCCGCACCATCATGCATGTCGGTCAGCAACACATTGCTCCGGATAAGAAGCCGCCCATCCTTCGCCAGTTGGCACATGAACAAGTCCGCCGTGTACAATCAAGGAAGCATCCACACCGTCCACACCCATTCAAGTCAAGTAGATTAGCTTGATATTCCACCTTCACTTCAACGTTTTGATGTTTTGTGGCCCCCTAAACCCATTCAACGCCGATTCAACGCGTCCTTATCAAGAGGACCTCCAAGTGATGCTGAGCCACCCTTCTCGTTGGAAAAATCCAAAGGAAGGGCCACAGTGCCTGGAAACCGAGATCTTCATCCCGACTTGATGAATGAACCAGTAAAGTTAAGGTATGTTAAGGTCATTTGAGTCATTTGGGGGTTTCCGGAAAATGGTGGTACCCCCAAATCATCCAAGTCATTGGACCATGATTTAGTATTGAAACCTATGGCGACCCCTATTTTGGAAACTTCCATTTAATGAAAATGCTAATCGGCAACCTGGTATTTTATTGCCATCAATCAATATGTCTTGTCCACAAATTACCGGATTGCCAAAGAACAACTACGATGACCATCTTATGAGCATAGGAAATCTGTGCTTTGCATGTGGATTGGCTCTTTCGCAGATATTAACATGGCAACAAAATATGTTTAGCATTTGGAAGTGGGGTCAAATCATAACAAGACAAGTTACAGAAATCTTTCAAACAACACCCAAATTGGATCAAATAGCTGATGGAAATATGTTGGTGCTAATATGTGGGGTTCCATACATATATCTCAATATCATAAATGGGGGTACCCCAATAGCTGGATCATGGAGGGTTTGTAATGTAAAAAAAACATTAACAATTAAAACCAGGAATGAAAACTGCAACCATTGTTTATGTAATTACCTGTTAAAACCATACCTGTTGTCATTAACACTATTAAAATATATTAAAATTGATGATAGCTGCAGGTAGCCCCCATGACTAAACGGAAAGCTCGGGATCAGGCCCATCGAGAAGCATGAGGCCGTCTGCACGGCAGCCTCGGTGGTCGTAACCTGAAACCTTGAGGAGATCTGATAGTCAATGTCTAAAGTATATAAGTAAACTTGAAAAAGAAGTGACACCTTGGTTAAGAACGTCAAGAGTTAAAAGTAAGTAAATTTGGAGAAAAACCAACTCAAAAGAGTTTGCTTGATTTCTTACCAGTCGATTCAGTTTTTTTTCAACAGAAGACGATAGAAACGGATACAAATGTGTGAAATTAGGCCATGATGACATGGTTCATCTTCTACCACTCAAGGCCGTTTTTCTACCGTATGCCTCTGTGTGTGTGTGTGCAAGCGCGATGTGTTCCTCCGAGTGCTCTAGCGCATTCCACTGATTCACACCACCCGAAAGCCTCGTCCTGTGTTGCAAGCTCATTGGAGGGGTTCTGGCCCTGACGTCCATGGCGGGTGCTAGCAGCTAACACTCCAAGGGAATGGATCGAACCAATAAAACCATGCCCTGAAAATTGGATGCTCTTCAGGACAAGTCTAAAACCATCAAACTCCATGGATTCTTTTGTAGCACCCAGTCAACAAATGCTGCAGAGAAAATTGTTCTGCCAACAAAGGAGGCAAATCATGGGCCGGCCGGTTAGCCGTTACCCTGCAATAGACGAAGAAAGACAAACATATATATATATATACATATGTAGTTATATGTATAGCATTATATACTGTAGCATTTGGGTGCAATTGGATGCGATTGGAAATCCTTCGTCGCGAAAGTTACCGAACAGTAGCGATCATCCAGCGCACCTTCCTCCCGATTTCCCATGTGGTTAAGGATCAAAACGTTGGTACCCTTCTGCACCAAAATAATCAGCTGGGAGTTATGGATGTTCATCAAAAAATTGTTAAAGATTGCAAAAACCATGGTCAAATGTTTCATTACTTGACCCATCCCCACGTTCCAACTGCGATTCGTTTTGCCGCAACGGCGTATCGTTCGTTTTTAAACGATCACGGCTTTCGGAAGTCCAGCCCGGCCTTGGACGGCGACCGTTGAGGGTTGTTGGGTTCCTTTGCATAGCAACCTTATGTGAGCCATGGTCAATACTCACTATATGGTTGATGGTCATCCCCTCCATAATAAGGATCCTTATAATGGTTATGAAATAAATCCCATTAATTCACCATTGGATGACTAGCCCCTATTAATGGTTATTAACCATGAGTATTGACCATAGCTCATGTGTTGCATATTCAATCACCATCCTGGTTAGACATGATTAGACCATGGTTGAAACATGTTGAAACCTTGGGGATCCATATGATGTTGGGAAACACCCAAAATGTTGAGGCATGTTGAGAAGTTAACCGTCTTTCCATGAGAAACTGAAAAATAAGGTCTCTGTCATGGCCTGTCATGGCAACAGTGCTATAATTTGGCCGTCAAAGGTCTTGGACGACCTGCAAGGTCTAGCTACCAAAAAGGCACGGCAAATGGACAGGCAATGTTTGGTTTCACACAGCGTCACAAAGTGACATTCAAATCATGAAGCTGAGTTTGCAATAAGCTCCATGTTTGCCTTTTTTCCTTTTTTACCCCTGCGTTGATTGCGGTTAAGGGATCACTTAGAGCACCGGAAAGTGGATCACTTAAGAGCACCGGATCACTTAGAGCGCACCATGGGCTCAGTTAGAGCACCAAAAAATTGGATCACTTAGAGCACCAGAGGTGGGGTGGGAGTGGATTATAACGTCCATGTTTCTGCGCACACACACAGGCACAGCAACCTCATCATCTTTCCTGCTGTCATGCAAACACAGGCACTGCACTTTCATCATCTTTCGCTGTGGGGTGCGGTGGGTTGGTTCGGACACAGAACTACTTTCTTACACGGAACCAGTTGGTATACAAAGGAATGTTTCTATATCCTAAAACAACGAAAGTGATGATAATGATGATGATGATGATGATGATGATGACGACGATCATGATCATGATGGTGGTGATCATGATGATGGAGATCATGATCATGATGATGATGATAATGGCCATGAAATTTGTGGGTAGTTGTTAAAGATGATGATGGTGACACTGACCATGATGATGGAGATGATGATGGCAAATGGTGATGGCTACGGCTATGGCAATACTGATGATGGTGGTTGTGGTAATACTGATGATGATGATGATGATGATGGTAATAACCTTGATGATGATGATGATGATGATGATGTTGATGATGATGATGACCATGACGCTGACGATGAAGATGTTTGTGATCTTCATGATGATGTAGGTCATGGAAAGATGATGATGACGCCAATGATGCGAGTTGTAAGTTGTTGTTGTTGATGATGGAGATGACGAAGACGTTTATGATTAGTTATTATTTCATGACCATGATGATGATGATGATGACGATGATGATGATGATGACGATGATGATGGTCATTGTGATGCTGATGCTGATGATGATCATGATGGTGATGATGACGATGACGATGACGATGACGATGACGATGACGATGACGATGACGATGATGATGATGATGATGATGATGATGATGATGATGATGATGATGATGATGATGATTTTGGAGTCACAAGCGAGATGGCTTTGGAGTCACGAGCGAGACATTGCCCTTCAGCGACTAGGCACGTATGAATGTGTCCATTTATGTGTCTGTGTCTCTGTGTGTATATGTAGCTCTAGGGCCTAGACTCTAGGGCTATGTACCTCTTATGTGTCTGTACGTGTCACTTTTCAGCGTTCCAAGCGATCCACTTTCCGGCGCTCTAAGCGATCCACTTTCCGGCGTTCCAAGCGAACCCCCGACCACGCTGGGTTTCCCCGTGGTTACTTGGGAATAGATCAAAGCCTGAATGCCCTGGTGAACATACCCAATATAACCCCTTGTGATTTAAGCCGGAACGTCATGGGCCCCCATTTTATAGGGATAAAACGGCGGGGTACATCCCCTCCCCAACAGGGTCCTCTATAAAATGGGAACCCATGACCCTTGGCAAAGAAAAACCCTTACATGGACCTTTGGAACGACTCCCAGTTGTATAGGTTGGGTTTTGATGGGATGGGTAGGGTATGGTGTGGTGTAGTGATGCAGGTTTTTTTTGGTGATAACAGCTTCAGCCACTACAAAATAAGAACCCATGACGTTGGAAAATTGCGGTTTTCCAGAGTATACGGTCTCTATAGAATGGGAAGCTATGACGTTGTACGTGGCTGCCACCCAGCAGGTGAACTCACTATAAAATGCTGCTCTGACCCCCAAAAAAATCCCGGAGAATATCCCTCCCCATTTTATAGAGGAAATTCCTAAGGGGACCCCACTATGAACAAGAATTGTCTATTATTTGGGTATGTTCACCATCATGACTCCGTGGCTGCCTAATATCAACCCGTATCATTTTGGCAACGAATGACAGAGCAATCGTCCCACTGGATCTTCCAGGGCAGTGGAATAAGAAACCTGCAGTGTTTTAAAAGGCAAAAAGAGTAAGGCCATGTAAAATCACGTAAAGCTACTATGGCTTTAATACATTTTAATACGGCTTTGTTTATAGTCACCACAAAAATAAATGTCACCACCACTTTCCGCGAAAATGGGATGAGATGGGTATGGTCACCAAGTTCCCCCACGTACACTGCACGGTCGCCAAGCTCTTCCTCGATCCGCAAGAGCTGGTTGTACTTGGCATTCCTCCATGGCTCAGAGATCTATGTTGATCTCCCAACAGATAGATAGGTTGGTGTTGAAAAAATGCCTTGAAACATGTTGAAAACGAGAAATTGGGATGGAAACTGCTGAGGCTCGAAGCTAGAACATTGGGGTGTTGAATTGATTTGAATTGCCCACGAATTGAAGGAACTATATCATGTTATATTGCAATAATATGCAATTAAATTTACCACCTATGAGAACAGCCAACAAATAGCTGACCCCTTGAAACTTGAACGGTCGATAAGGAGAATGACATAAGTTGTGGCGCTCCGCTGATGCCTCTCCGATCGGCAGGGCGCCCCGGTCTTGATTTGCCCGGCGCGCAACCCCACGGAGAGATCTGCTATGAAGACCTCAGATCATCCCCTGGTGGGTGACACCGGGTGCAGGGTTCATCCAGCTTCAGGAAACAGGAAAAAAAAACGACAGTGATGGAAACTGGTGCCTGTCTGCCTCTTTGGAGGGACAATGTTGGATCTTCCAGTCTTTTTTGCGAACGATTTACATGAAGCACGTCCAAGACCCCCGCAGTATCTCTAAGTTATCTCAGTTGGGGTGATGGATGAGGTCAAAAAATGGTGGATCCCTCATTGAAAGCCGGGTCATGGCCTCAGGCCATAGATCACAGCAGTGGGCGTCTGAAGATGTCAGCTAGGAGCGACCAGTGAGCGTGCCCACTGTAAAAACAAAGGATACGCAGTGATTGCTAAGTGATTACTCAACACTCACCTACAAGATCTACAAGTACTAAGTTACTAGGAGGGCCTATTTATGCCTATTTAATATTAAAAAAACACCGTAGGCTGCCCACACGAAGCTTCCTATCAGTTGAGACCCAAAGATCACTGGACTATGGCGAGAGTCGTCCTCCGTCTCGCCGGATCTGTGCGACACCATCACCTCAGAGGGCAAGAAACTTCGCTGGTTATGAATCAAACCCCTCGTGCCCGGATGGTACCTTAAAATATCTGATTAATGTATCCCAGATGCTCCATGTATGGTATATTTACCTATATTTGGGTGATTTTTAGGGCAAATGTTGGTAAATATTCCATACATGGAGCATATGGGTATGGTTATTCCCCAAAATATGATAGTTAAATGGGGTTAAAAGTTTCGACCCATTCCCATGTTACTGTCCACTAGCGATCAAACATGGCCATGGAACATCTCCATTCCTCTTGGCCCCTTTCGGGAGAATGCGTTTACCTGATGTGTTTATTGGAAGGTACCCAACGAAATCTGGAGCCACGAAAAACCCAACATGATTTGGTCGTTGGTTTCAGACATGGGTCCACAATGGTCCACACATGAACCGACCATCTGACATGATCTGACATTAAACCGTCCGATTTTGGGTTTGCCCCACTGTTTGATGGTTGTCCACCTATTCTGGTTGGCGCCTTCAACTCGAAATGTGTGTGAGGAAGGAATATCAAAAATAGAGAATGTGTTCAACATTTTTAACCACAACCACCAACCAGCTACAGTATGCTTTGCAAGTCAATCCATCTCCAGGTTTCAAGAGGAAAAAAACTCGAAAACCAACTAGCGAGGGCGCGCTCAGTACTGTTTTCAGTCCACGGTGAAATACGTTGATATAAATGTTGAAAATTCCAAAAGTGTTCCAGAAAAACACAAAATACTGCTGTGATCGCTGTGTATGTTCCCTGCTGTGGTGCCAAGTCACACCCCAACCTCTGTCTTGGCACATTTTACAGGCTTCGATCGCCTCTGAGATTGACCCAATCTGATTGACCTGGCTCAAATGGATGGCCCACTTGGCCGAGGGACTCACATTGATTGAGGACTAACATGGAACGAATGGGTTCAACATTGTAACAACTCCGAAAACCATGAAACAAGTCTGAGCATTGTTCAAAACCCTGCGTCGTCCCTCGAAAAAACTGGGTGGTTGAGAACGGGGTTCCCTGCTCATGAATTGTGATAATCGCCAAGATATTGGTTAATATAATCCTCAATCATCATCAACCATCGGAGGTTTTGAACACTGCTCAAATGGATCCATGGGGACCTTTGACGCTGCTGAAATCCTGTTCTGACTTTGGTGTAGGTGCCAGATTTCAAAATTCTGGGCCATGGCAAATTCCCAGAATATGCAAGAATATTCGAAATGTCTGAAAGGTCACATTCTAGAATTTGTGTGCCCCAACTACCCAACTACTTGTTGAGTTGTGTTTTGAGTGAGCTCCAATGAGGTCCCCTAAAATATCCTAAAATTAGCGCCTTGAGCAGCAAAGCGTTGCAGGCCTCAGGTTGCCACACCAGGGTCGAAGGTGCAACTGTCATCACTTTCCAAAGGTATCCCACGGTATGCCCAGAATCAACCAAGGTGTATTGATCCGTAAAACAGTTTGGGAGAACCAGAATAGCTGTTTAAAATTTAGTTTGCCCCTGAGGATCCAAAGTATGGACTATTTGCATGCATTTGGGCATGCACGCTCTCAGAGCATCCGACCATGCTATTTGCGGTCTGACCATGATTTTTACATTTCTTTCCGACGATTTCCGATTAATTCCAAGAAATTTTGGGGAATGATGAGTAGCCGCTGACCTTGTCACGGTTTGTCACGGTCTGTCACGGTCTGTCACGGCGTTCTCCGACAATGCCCAAGATTTAAGTATATTTTTTGTCTTCTGTTACAATTCGTCACGGTTCGTCACGGTTTGTCACGGTTTGCCACGCACAAACAAAAACACAGCAATCAAGAGAGGCCAATACAGCTGATAACCAATTGAACCGGGTTTTCAACACCACAAGACACGAACCACAGAGGAAAATCGCACAGCGCAACTTTTCACTAGGGGCATCTTGAGCCAAAGTATTTGGCATGTCAACCTGTGACCATGTGAAGAAGGGATGCTATACTTAACGAAGATGAGGGGCCATATGTGGCCATATACACCCAATTTCAAGTATTTCCGACCATTTATTTTCCGACTATTTTCCGACAATTTTTGGGGAATAGCCGCTGACCTTATCACGGTCTGTCACGGCGTTTTCTGACAATGCCCAAAATTTAAGTATATAGTTTTTTACGGCTCGTCACGGTTTGTCACAGTTTGTCACGCAACCGTCAGGCAATTTGAAGCCAATATGAACCTTTCTCATATTTCAACTGTCACATTTCGACAATGCATGCGCTATTTGCGATTTGACATGGCTTCATACATGAATGCATTTCCGATTTGACCCTATTTATGCTCATGGATCCTCAGGGCCTCAGGGTATTATATGAAGGTGTAGTGAAATTTGGTGTTCACACGTGGTTTCTGAATTCTCAATGGGTACCCGTTACAAAAAACTCGCGCCAAGCCAGGGCTTCGCCAAGGCTCATCGCCATCCTCCACCGCTTTGCCGATGCGCTTGGGATTCGTCACTAGCAAGTCATCCCCGACAATCTGCACCTAGCTGATCCGGGCTTCCAGGCCCAAAGGTGACTATATGGAATATACTAAGATCTACTAAGAACATGATGTGCAAAATACATCAAAATAGCCTGACTATCCCGGACTGGCACAGTTTTCACTCTCCGAGGTGTGGAGATTTGATGAGATTTGTTGGATCCCTCCGACAGATGTACTATGTCTATGATGTCTATGTATCATTCTGTATCATTCTGTATCCACTTCTGCCATGACAATGTGGAAGTCCACTAGTCTCATCCTCTCTTTTTCGCTTCCAGTGTCAAAGCATCTCAACATAATTACGAAGTCTCCACAGCGAGGAATGCATCGATTTCGTAGTCTTTCTTGATTCACAGCGTTTTCGTTGAAACCTCCGATAGTCCCTTAACACCAAAAGGAAAATAGCTAGATAGGCTTCCCCGCAAAGCTTGGGGTCCAACCGCCCCAAGAATCTCTGGCCTTGTCACCAACTGCCGCTGTGAACGGCCGATATCCATCCCAGTCATCCTGGTCGAAAGGATCTTCGATGGAAACCATGGGATACCTCAGCTCTAAATGCAAACAGAAAGAGGCAAGAGATGAGTGTCTCTGAAAATGGTATACGGTATACCATGGTATACCCAACTGGCCCATCGCACAAGGACATGATGATAAACTGATAACTGATAGACCATCAACGCCTGGGGGTATCTTATTTTCAGTCAAACCCCAAATGAGAACATATGGGAGCTACATTGAGTTTCCTATAAAATATTGGTACCACAAACACCATTTATGTTTTCCGATTGATAATAATGACAAATAACTTGGATGACAACTTGGGGCCCCCCATTTTAGGAAACCCCCATTTTAGGAATCAGCAATCGCTCTGCAAATCCAAGGGACTTCTCTGTCCATCCTTTGAAGTATTCCGCCAACTCGCTCGTGTTCATCAATTTTTGCCTTGGCCGAAGAAATGCTTTGTCCATGTTTGTCCCATGGGGGTGGAATGCTAAGCGCTCTTCTCGCCGGTAATCGCACAGCGCGAAAATTGCAAAACTTTTCGCAAAAAGTCAAAAAAATCAAAAAGTTTTCGACTTTTCGACTTTTCGAATTTTTCGAATTTTTCGAATTTTTCGAACTTTTCGACTTTTCGACTTTTCGATTTTTCGATTTTTTCGATTTTTTCGATTTTTCGAGCCGAAATCTCCTGGAATGTGAACTTTTCGACTTTTCGAATTTTTCGAACTTTTCGACTTTTCGAATTTTTCGACTTTTCGAGCAGAAATCTCCTGGAATGTGAACTTTTCGACTTTTCGAATTTT
>Ga0126342_10018463_pt1:2500-11950 | contig 11950 bp, 12 predicted proteins | sample Cyp1metagenome_FD_92528 | JGI IMG/M metagenome (GOLD analysis project Ga0126342, IMG submission 92528) | Coral microbial communities from Lord Howe Island, Old Settlement Bay, Australia - Cyphastrea 1 metagenome | ecosystem: Host-associated > Invertebrates > Cnidaria > Coral ... | reverse complement strand
TGACATAGCATTCCACCTTTGCAGCATTCAGTCTTGCAGACATTCCATGCGCATCCCAGAGCGCTCTTTTGCCCAAAGAAAAAGGTGCCTCACTTCCCGCACGCCGCTGCCGGGATTTTGATGTAATGACACGGATGTGGCATGGTTAAACGTAATGTAATGGTACGCAATGCAATGTGATGTAATGCAGTGGAGTGAGTCGATGAGAATGTAAAGTGAATGTAGTGTGGTGGTATGTACTGTAATGCAATGGAATGGAACGTAATGTTAATGTTATCTTTTTGGTTGTTTTTTGGTATGCAATGCAACATGATGTAATGATATGTAATGCATGTATATGATTGTATGCGTGTAGTGTACTGTATATATGTACGCATGTATATGATTGTATGTGTGTAGTGTACTGTATGTATGTAGCTTGTGTGTACAATACCTGTACATCCTCGAAGATGTAAGGATCCACTGCCTTCTAAGTGGGCACAAACGGAAGTGCGCGGCTGCTCATTTGCAATCGGCCCGAGGACGTGTTGGTTCAGCATCCCGATTGGAAAGCTCAGCTTCGCGATTATGTTGCAAGACAGCCTCCCGGGACAATCATGCCACATGTAAAGCAACTCTTGGAATAGGCTGCTGTGGCCTCAAGCTGAGAAAAAGAGAGCAAAAGGGCAGTGAAAGGTGGTGGACGCATTTTTTTAATACTTGAAGAGTTCGGGGTTGTGCTTTCGAAATGTCATATGGATGTGGATATGGGTCAACAAATAGACCGGAGAATCGCATATTTGGGTCCTTGTTGATTACCGGTTTCCATTTTGATCAGCTTCGGTTGGTTGGTTGGAAACTTAGTTAGATGGTTGGTTGGTTGGTTGGTTGGTCTCTTTCCGCTTGTCTCTCTCTCTCTTTCTCTTCCTCTCCATGTTCCTTTTTTCTGATGCTGCTGTGCTGGTTTCGGCCCAAGCGCTTCCATGATTGACATGAAGGTTTGAAGCAAAACGGTTTTGACAAGTTTGGAGAAGGGAAGTTTTAGCTTTGGGTCGGATTGGATCGATCCCATTTCCCATTTCCTCCATCAAGCCCCTCCTCCACACCTTGACCGATTGCGTAGCTGACTCAGCCCATGTGCCCACTTTGGTTGTTTCCGAGGAACCTGCCACATGCCAATGAGAAGGAACACCCCAAAAGGACACCAATCATCCCTGATCCCTCTTGAATTGCCACAAATGAGACACGCACACCACAGTACTTTGATGTTGATTCAGATGCTGTTATATTTGATCAAATATCACATTGAAGCATTTCCTTTCAGACTGTGGAAGCAATGAGCTGGCCAGGAAGCTGAAGCCTTGGAAGCAAAACGACATTTCTCATGCTTCATCGACTTAATCTTGAGTACATTTGAGTACTGTAGTCAGAATGAGAATCTTTGGAAAACACGGAACTACGATGAAGGTCAGAATATGAATTAATTCAAAGTCCAGTTGATTGAGTGAAGGTGAGACTGAAGGTGAGACTGAAGGTGAGACTGAAGGTGAGACTGAAGGTGAGACATGGTGAGACAGCATGATCGATGCTTTCAGGTAGGCCCTCCAGAAGCAGAGCGCAAGTCTTGATAGGCCGAGTTTTGATTTGCGAGGTGAGTCTGCCTCTTTGTCATAAAAATGGCTGAGTCACAGCTCATGCCCGGCATGCATAATCATTCAAACTCTTCATGGCATAACGCAGCGAATCAATGCAAACACTGTCGCGGTTTCCTAAAATCGTGGGCACCCCAAAATCATCCAAAATTGGATCAGTTTAGTATCGAAACCTGTGATCCTGAGATCTATCAGTTTAAGAAGCCCCCATGTAGAGAATGATAATTTGCAGGTCAAAGTCAGGTCCATAGGGATTAACTTGAACAGTCCTCCGTGCGATAGTGAAAAGGCACATTCAAAAGAAAACAAAATCATGTACCTGGCTCTGGTTTTTGTGATGATTTTCTTGGAATGCTTTCATTTTCTGCCAGCTGCGCTACTATTTGGCGCATTGGCTGCGATCTCAGGACTGGTCTTGTAGCCTTATATAGTCAATCAGTAGAGCTGACGTTGTGGAAAAACAAAGGCAGGCTGATCCAGGAAACTCAAGCTGATGAGGCTTTTTCGGACTTTTCATGGTTTCGGATCCAAAGAAAGTAGAACGCTATAACAAAATGCGAAGTTTAATGAAAATCACTGGGCGAAGGGTCGATCTGGCAATGAAACCTGTTGAATCGGCTCGTGATAGAATCTTTTCCGCTGACCTTCTGCGTCTCTTGGCTGAAACATGTTTAAGGCAGAGCGGCTGGCTGCCTTCACGAATCCTTGGTACGGGAATGCACGCAGTGTGCGGACCTCAGCTCCTGCAGGTCACAACTGGGTCCCACCTCGTACCATTGGATTTGGGAGTGAGGTGCAGTCAGCAAGAACAAGACCACAACTTCACGCAAGCAGTTCAGAACTACCAGACAAGTGGAAGGCCAAGTTTGCTTTTCCACATTGTGCCTGCGCAAGTGAACTGATGCAGATTTTTGGATCTGATGCAGGCAGGACCAGCAGAGGTCTACAGCGGTGTTGCCCAGAAAGCTGTTTATTTGATGAAGGAGCGAACATAGAAGGGTCCACATTTTCACCTGCTCACACTGGCAAACACTGCAGAAAATGCATGATACGTTTCCAAATACACGTTTCCAAATACTGTTTGTGTATATATATATAATATAATGTAAAATATACATATATATATATACACACACATACACACGTATACATACACATAGTGCATGGAGCACGCTGCAGCTCAGCTGTGGTCATTTTGCAGGCCTGCTTGAGACTTGACTGCTTCCTTAGTACACCTTGTTCTCACGCCATCCCTCAGACGTGCTTTAATTAGTTTCTTTCCTGCTTGCTGCATGGTGTTTTTGCAGGAAAATCCCACGCTGTTTGATATGACAGTGGATGAAGAATTGGAGGCCAGAATTTGATTCAGAAATGCAGCCCGGAACGCTATTTGCGTGAACCTATTTGAGCCCTTGGTACTCAGCGCACTGATCTCAGAAGCTTCAAGAACAAAAAGAAGAGGAAGAAAAGCGGAAAAACGCACGCAGCTCAGGTCTCGGCACAATTTGCCACCTTTCCTTCCTCCACCTCGACCCTCCTCGCTCCTCCTCGGTCTTCCTTGGTCTTCCTCGGTCCTGTTCCACCACGAACACAATCACCATCATCATCTCATATGATCTTATATGGCATATCACTCATATCACATACTAGTATGACATAATGATACATAATGTATATCTATATTTATCTATATATATATATATATACGTCCATTAACAGTTACATTGGAATTTACGTTTACATCCACAGTACGTATATGTTCCTGAGTTTTGTATAATTTGCGACCATCATTTGCAAGTGTTGGCACTTTGGGAAGTTTGCACTGTATCATTTTGGACCTTGGAACTCTTGGCCAGTTTCATGGATTGTTTGTTTGGTGCCCAGACGCAATCCAGACGCCTTGCCACATAATTAGTCTAGTGTAGTTCAGGGCGAACCCTCTATGTAAGTCAAACACCATATCATATGTCACATGTCAAATGCCCCACCATGTGTCAATCAAGTTTATATATCACCCATAGATACCTCTAGCATTATCATATTTGACGCATCAATACGTATCATTGATATATCACATATCCTCAGGGTCACCATCAACGTCGTGAGTTGTCTCGCGCTGCATTCTGCCCCTATGTTTGTTCTGTCCCCCATCGCGCCATGCAATTGGATACTTTACAGATTTGTTTGGTGCAAGGGGCAGGAGTTACTGTAACCTCCTTTATCATCCTTTATCTATCTACATGTATAATAGTGGATATGTGATATTGATATTAGATATGTGTATTGTATTTGTAGCTTGGCCACAGCCTCATGCTTTTCCAATGTGTGTGGTTGTTTGCGTTTGCGAAATCGGTCTACTTTTCTGTGAATGGCATTCGATGAGGGGATGAGGTTGGAACAACTTGCCTGCTGATTCTCTGCACAATTGATGCAAGCATAAAATTGGTGCCGATTGAATTTCGACCATTTGAGGGGGAATGCACGCCACCACATAAGACATGCTGAGGAAATGGAAGCGAATGCCAAAGAGGATATGACAAGCTTCGTTTTGAAATTTACACACATTTACAATGTTTTATTCTTCATCTGCCGTTCTTCCACTGTGGTGGCAATGCAGGGCAATCTGAGCCTCGCATAGGCAGTTGAAATTGATGCTGTATCCCTTGCTCTGCCGGTAGGATACACTTGTCCTTAGAAGACGCATTGAGGAGGTCAAGATGAACGAGCGTATTCGTGCCTGGGCCGCTTTGGGACAGATTTGTTGGGAAGTCACCAGGTTCCAGCCTGAAACAAAAGTGCACCATGACCAAGTCAGTTGGAAACAGCTGGAAACAAGTTTGACCAAGGGGATTGGTAAAGAAACATGTGTTTGACTGTGATATGAGTATGCCAAAATACCTCAACGAAGAAGTTACGTCAAGCGCATAGGTAGGCTGTACGCAGTCCTTGCTGTTCATTTTGGAAAGGGCGTCGAGGAATGTCTGACATGGGAAGTTGCCTGTGCAGCCCATGTTTTATTGCAATGTCTATGCATTGGTCTGGCTTAATTTCGTGATTTGTCCCAATGCCTGAATCCTCTCCATGCCTCAAGCAAGACGCCCTTCCCGATCCATAAAAACTCGAGATAGGCCCTTCAAATCCTTCAGACAAAAACACCAATCAACAGTCGTGATTCTATGTGTGGGCAAGATCAAGTGAACAAGTTGCTTGGATGGCTCCAGTGTGCCCACACATGGTAAACCGTGCTTTGACTTTGCATGCCTGGCTCTTCATGAAATCGCATGGTTGTTTGTCCGTGCAAATGTGTGACATTGCACAGCTATCTGACTCTACAGGAGGACTCAGCATCGAACAAAAGCACAAAATACATGTCGGACAAAACAAACCATTTGTTGGGCATTGCCGGCTCTTTGATTCCGGACCATTGCAGGTATGGAAGCAAACATTCTTCACAGTACAGGTAGCTTGACATGACGTCGATGACAAACAACCTTGTGTACTGTATTTGTATCCTGTCCTTTGCGCAGAAAGGTGCAGTGACTGAGCTGCTCTACCTCAAGGCAAAGCATGGCCGCATTGACATACTGTACATGTCATGTTTGATCAATGCTTGCTACTCGAGCAGCGCCTGGAAGATGTTCATTGCTATGAATTGATGTGACAATTGGCTTCATTTGATTTCAACGGATCGCATGTTGCTTTGCTGTGAAGGCTGTGAAGGCTGTGAGGTGTTGCAGTACATCTTTGTATTTCTGTATATCCATGTCTTTGCAACTGTCTCTAAACACTTGAATGCGCAACATACCAGTAAGTAGCCTTTTTTACATACATTGTTTCTACACTCTACACGTAAATCATACATACGTACAGGAAGTCTGTTTGTTTCTATGATGCTTCACACTCATGTGTGTGTGTGCTCGTTTTGTAGAGCTACATGGGAGCAATTTGGTAAGATGCCAATAACTTTCAGTAGTGGACAAGCAAGGGACTCTAGTTCACATCCGGTCACTTTGGACACACTTGCTGAGTCCTCTGTCATCCTCGAGGCTTCCAGCGACTGTAACGGCATCGCTGGAGTTTGATTGAATTTCTACTATTGATAAAAAACTTGAAGACATCGGTGACATCGGCGTTGATTGTTTCTAAACAGCTACCTCAGCCCTTCATACTAGCACCCATTGGCTTGTGAACCTTCCCATTTCCGCCCAATTTCAGGCAAAAAATGGTTTTACAGGCATTGAAGGCTCTTCAAAACATCTTGGAAAAAGACACGTTTGACATTGGTCTTACCGGTGTTCACATGTGTTTGTACTATCATTCCAAGAGTCATTTTGTCATATAGTTCTGGTTTGAGCTTCCACATCATGTCTTAGGTGCAGTGACCTGAGATCCAAAACGCAAGCTGCAAGTTGACAGCATCATGAATACCGTTTCGCTGGACTTACAGTTGCCAGACATGCAGCATTGGTAGTATGTCGCAAGCTTATTTGCACATTTACTGTATATTTATGTATCTGTATGTATATGTAATATATATATATGAATATAGATAGATAGATTAGATAGGTAGATAAGATAGATAGATAGATAGATAGAGAGATAGAGAGATAGAGAGATAGAGAGATAGCTAGATAGCTAGATAGCTAGATAGCTAGATAGCTAGATCGATAGATCGATAGATCGATAGATCGATAGATCGATAGATCGATAGATCGATAGATCGATAGGTGGATAGGTGGATAGGTGGATAGGTGGATAGGTGGATAGATGGATTGGATAGATGGAAAGATGGAAAGATGGAAAGATGGATAGATGGATAGATGGATAGATGGAAAGATGGAAAGATGGAAAGATGGAAAGATGGATAGGTGGATAGATGGATAGATGGATAGATGGATAGATTCGATAGATTAGATAGATTAGATAGATTAGATTAGATTAGATAGATAGACCGATAGATCGATAGTTAGATAGGTAGGTAGGTAGACAGATAGACAGATAGACAGATAGACAGATACAGGATTGACAGACAGACAGACAGACAGATAGACAGATAGATACATACATTACTGCCACGTGTTTGGGTCTTGCTAAAGGTATGATTGAGACATGCTTAGGGTCTGTTTAGGGTATGGTTGGGATACGATTAGGAATTTTGCTAGTGGTGCTTACGGTATGATTGCAGAATGCTTACGGTACGTTTAAGGTTAAGGTTCGTTTAGGGTTCGTTTAGGGCTTGTTGGGGGCGTGGTTGGGTTATGATTAGGTTTTGTTTAGGGTTTGTTTCGAATATATTTGTCTAGGGGTTGTTGAGGTCATGTTTAGGTAATGTATTGCTTAGGGTCTGATTCAGGTGGGTGTGTTTAGGGTATGTTTATGGTTTCGTCCCGGTTTCTTTTGTTCTTGTGGGGTTTGTCCACGGTATTTTTTGGGGGGTTCATTCAGGGTATGTTAAGGATTTGTTTAGGTATGTTTATGGCTCATTGAGGGTATGTTTCAGGTTTGCTTGCAGTAGGGTTTTGTGCGGTGGTTTGCCCAGGCGTTGTTTTGGATTCTTTTGGGGGTTGTGAAAAGGTATGCTGCGGGTTTTCTCATTTTCTTCTTGGGTTTGATGGTGGTTTGCTTAGGTATGTTCAGAAATCTTTCGGGTATGCTTAGGGCTCTGTTTAAGGTTGTCTAGGGATGTTGAGGCTTCACTGAAGGATTCCTTATGAAGATTTTTAAGGTGTGCTTAAGGTTACTTGTCGGGATGGGTGGAGGGTCCGAAGGGTCAGGACGGGTGGGATGGTCGGGACGATTCGTACGGCTTGGGCGATCAGCATGAGGATGGATGGGACGGGTAGATTCTGATCCTACGACTCCGATCCAACATACCTAGCCATAGAACGGCTCCCAACAGGTTTCCTCTATGTTTTCAGAAGAGCGGTTTCTGGATGGAAAAGCAGTTACAGCAGTATGCCTGACACAGACATGGCATTTTGACATGTTCTAACAAGAATGTGTACGGAACCACGAAGCCTCGCATATGTACACAGAGGCCCTGTTGACATTACCAAGCCCCAGCTGTTTGAAGAAGGATTTTCTACAAGCATCATTCAACCACATCCAAAAAGAGATCACTGAAGACTGCTGCGCAATCTTCGCGACAGCAAGAGATTATATATTTAGAAAGAAGGCGCTGCAGAAGTGCTACTCTGGCCAGCGAGTGAGCACTGCACGACCGTGTGCTGCAGGTGTGTCGAAAATTTCAGCAGCTGCAAGTACTGGCCTCACGCAGGTTGGCTTTCAAAAAGATGAGTAACTTAAGAGGAGAGGCATGTCCCTAAACATTTTCAACACAAAATTTAGTTCCACCGAGGTTCCACTGATTCCTGCACTCAAAGAAGGCGGCGACGTTCGATTTGGGAACATTGACCTCAAGGCCTATTGATTGCTACATGCTGCCATGGGTGAAGCCATGCACATCAGCACATGACAAGATGGTAGACGGCCCTTGCACTCTGGAATGCCAGTCAGCTTGGCTAGTATCAAGTTTGCTGTTGACAATGATTGTTGGTTTTGCAGAAGCCACCCAGATGGCAAGACCGATCTTGATGCGTAAGCTCCTCCGAAAATTCGTATCCTGGTATTTCTTTCCCTGGTAGCTCCGCAGAACAGGCCATAATCAATGCCCAAAAAATTGATTAGGCAAAGCTGGTATAAGACCAAAAGACCGCTAGCTAAAGCTAGATGTATCCTGATGCCTCATCACCACCATTATTTGTGGTGAGGCTTTGACCTCCGACATTTACTCGCAAGATGCACTTGAACTTGTGCGTGAGCATTTGTTCCGGATAATTGGTCAACAAGGCTTGGACAGCTCATGACTTCAAAAGTGATCCAGACTCTTGTCTTGTTACGATGACTGGGACACTGAAAAAGAAGACTGGGCAGAACTTGCCGTACCTATAGCATCCCGTAGCATACAGTCATGTACCCGCCCGAACTGAACTGTAGCATAGCTTGGCTTTCCTCAGATGTTCATGGAAATGATCTTGACTATATTAGTCAGCCTGTGTGGAGACATGACTCCTAGCTACGAGGAAACAGAGGCAGGTTAATGTCCGGACAACAAACGTGCAGTCACGTTCCAGCCAGGTGCCTTAGCCAACATAGGGCCAGGTGAGTGAATCATTTGCGAAAGGACATGATTTGCATGGTCAGATGGGCTGGCAGGCAACCCATCCTTTGCTGGAGGAATGGGTGTTGTTCAGATTGCTCTTTTTCAAGCTGGCCAGGCGCTGTCAATTCCTTTCTTTTCCATCCATGTTGACAGAGGAGCATCTAGCCCTTGGAAGGAGATATGTACTTTTTGTTCGGGTTCCTCCAAGTAGTTGGCAAAAACCCACTGTTCTTGAGCTGGAGGTGTATGCAATGTCGGCAATGTTTGGATACTACCTTCGAAGAGTTGACCAGCGGTGCTCACCCGATGTTTTGAATTTGCATCAGAAAGATTTTGCAACAGTTAAAATGTTTGCACACAACATAAGGCATGATTCAAGTCCTTAGAATGAAACCGTCAGTAGGGTTTGTAGCTTGCACGTTGGGTTTGGTGAAGTTTTTCTGTGTGCCTTGCCAAACACATACATACAGATCTTAAGGCGTCTCAGGGCCTGCATCGCGCTTCACAAAACACAAAGTCACTAAGCAGTCATCAGACTGATATGGCACTGACTGAGATGGCCCCACTGGTGACCCGGAGTTGGTCTCCTTCCATCTCTATACCCATTTTTCACATTTTTGTGATTCCGTTCCAGGCTTATTCTTTACTTGTGGGGCG
>Ga0126342_10018462_pt1 | contig 11950 bp, 11 predicted proteins | sample Cyp1metagenome_FD_92528 | JGI IMG/M metagenome (GOLD analysis project Ga0126342, IMG submission 92528) | Coral microbial communities from Lord Howe Island, Old Settlement Bay, Australia - Cyphastrea 1 metagenome | ecosystem: Host-associated > Invertebrates > Cnidaria > Coral ... | reverse complement strand
GCCCTCCCCTTTACTGCGTAAAGTAAAACTCAAGGTAGCCCCTCTGGAGCTACCTTTCGTGATTTGTTTCTCAAAAGTGTCCTACGTGACTGCATTCGGGTTCGTGGGCTGCATCGTGTAAAAAGTACCAATAATTCCTACTACCCAAATACCCTAAATCCATAAGGGTTCTTCGAAAAGAAATTATGTGTATATATATATATGTAATTAAATTGTTTCATTTATTTTTTAGATATAATTTGAATTTTGTTTTATTTATATATATATACTTATACTTATATTCATTCAATTAAAATTATATCAATATAGTACTTATTTTATTTTATTATGAATATTCTAAATCTATATTTTATAATGTGGCCAAATTCTGGCAAAGGCAATCAGCATCGAACTCAAATGTTCGATTGTTAAACTATCAGCTCGCTTATTTATCACAAGTGCCAGCAAAGGAGTTGGATGCGTCTCAACACCCAGCAAGCCACAAGTCCATGCAAAAACAGACAAACTTTCAGATGAAAATTTCCTGAGCTCTTCCAAATCAGATGTTAAGGCTTTCAGCAATGGCAGGGAAGAGGTCCTTTGACCCAGAACTGCCAAAGCCCAAACAGATATTGATAGACTTTGCTCGTCCCAATCTGAGGAGAAGTTCGACGCCCGCGTTGCAATTGCTTTGGCAAAGTCACGTAAATCCAAGTCCCGATCTTGACGGACTAGAGCCCAAAGAATGTTCGCACAGTTCTGAGCCTGGGTTGCCAAGCCCAAGACTGGCCTCACCATTTTTGCGGAAAATGGAAGTGTCTTGAATAAAACCAAGGACTCTTGCAAATGTCAGGACTTTGTACTGTTGTCACCCTGGACACCTCCTGACTATCCCCATCTCTGAAGGACCAAGCAGCTGAAAAGCTGTGACTAGGCAGATCCTGAAAGCATTCGCAGACCTTTGGAAAGAGCACATCAGTCTTGATGCCCAAATTTGCCAAGGCCCATAAAGCATTTGCAATGTCCTAATCCAGGATGGTCCAGGCTGTCCATCCGGAACTGGAGCGGTTGTTTTTTTCGAATATGCGGGTGTGGTTAGCATTGAATCACCATCGTGTTAGGTGAAGAAGCAATAGCCAAACACTTCAAAATCTGGGCATCCGTATTTTGGTTGGTCAATGTGGCTGATTTTTGCCTCATCATCTTGCGGGTCGCGCGATTTCCAGGTGGGTCCTGTCCATTGCATTGCTGGAGCTGCTGAGTTAGAGAGTAGGACACCGCTTCAACAAGGCGTAGACGTAGACCTGTGGCGATCAGCGATGTGGGATCTGGTGGGGCAAGGGCGGCAACAATCTGATTTGGGGATTGCGCAAAAATGTGGAACCTCAGTGCATCCCATGGTTCATCAATGTTCATGTCATCTTCCCCCAATTTGATGGCCCAATGCACTGAGACAAACCTGCCTTCATCCAAGGCGATGACCCCATGAGATGGTTCCTCCCGAGGACATGGAGCTGATTTGGTGTTATGATTGATTGGAATCATTGGAATGCACCCCATACGAAGTGGATCGTTTATATGAAAAAATTCCAGAGCATGACTCGATTTCTGAGCATGTGAGATCTTCTGGGATTTTGAATGATTGTTATGATCTTGTTTTATTATCTTTTAGCACCTCACGTTTTGAGCTAAACTCATGATTTCATTCCTCCAGGAGCTGATTGTCAGACAGCAATAGACAGCTTGCGGCTTGCCTGCTGAGCTTCAAGGGTTGCCACCGCCCAAAGGATGTTGGAGGCCCCCTGAGGCGCCAAGTTGCCAGCATGTTGCAGCACTTTGGGCACCAGTGCCGCCAGCAGCTGCTCCACCGTTGCCCTACGAATGGAGGGAGCCAAGGTCGCCAAGCCCCAGAAAGTCATCGACAGACCCTGCGGAGCAAAGTCCTTTTCACAGGCTGCCTCCATCAACCTTTCGAGAAAGCCAGAGCCTTGAGGCCCCGGGCAACTCATGGTGGCTACGGCCCAAATGGTGGTGGCCACATCGTGATCAGAATAGCTTTCCAGAATGGTGCCTTGATGCTGGGCAGAGCTCTCGATGACCCGCAGCCCACCCATGTGACGACCTGATGAGGCAAAGGCCCAGCAGACTTGGGAAAAGTCACGAGCGTTGCAGCGACCGTGTCTCCACGGCTGGTGGCAGGCGACTTCAACCTCCTGGAAAAGGGCCCTGGTCAGCGGATGCTCATGGCGTATGGCTGCAGTGGCCCAAAGCAAGTTAGCACAGTAACGGATTGGCAAGGCTGTGGAGTTCAAGTGAAGCCCTGGCAAAACTCGACCCAGCAGCTGCTCCAAGAGATCTTTGCTCATTGGAGGTCTGGCCTTTGCCATGGCCAAGGCTGCAACGGCCAGTTCTTGCGCCCCAAAGCTCTCCAAATGCTGCATTGCTTCACCATAACAAAGCTTCCAAGCTGCCAACTCGCCATCGCCGTTCTGCCGGCTCAGCAGACTCAAACGATGCAAGGCAGCAGCGCAGAAGACTCCATCGATGAGGTTTTTGGAATGGCTGGATTTCACGACTCGGATCAGAGCTGCAGGTTGCCTGCAACGACCCAACGCTTTCGTCGCTTCTCTGGAGCTTTGCCAAAGTCTGCGTTGGGTCTTTAAAAGAACCTGGTTTCGACGAGCGAACCGGCAGTAGTTGCCGGCTTTGAGCATAGCGAAGCTGAGGAAATAGAGTCACATTGACATGGACGCTTCTCACGCAGAGAAACAGGTGTAGTGTTGCTGCTGCACCATGAGATCATGAAGCCAGAGGTCCTTTTTGCACCCAGCTGCGATCTTCACAGCCTTTGATCATGGCATCGTCATCTTTGGACGAAAAGATCAATCGATTCACTGCATGGCCAAGGACACGTTTAGATTTCGTTGGCTACCTGCACAAGAGCAGTGGCAACAACATGCAGACATGCAGAAATATGCAGAAATAATCTCTGTTTAAATCTAAGTCCCTGAGTTATGTCGTCAGTTCCTACGGAGAAATTCACATCCACGGATTACCCATGGCTCCATCGGACTCCATCGGACTCCATCGGCACCTGCGGTCTTCATCGCATGTCGCACGCGAATTGCATAAGCTCCCAGGATGATCAAAGAGGTCAGTGCCAATCGCAGCCAGGCTTGCCAATGACCTAAGCTGCAGTTGCTGCAATGTTTGCTGCCGAATTTCAGGATACCCTCTGGTAAACTAACATAGCAATGGAAAATCACCATTTTTAATGGGAAAATCCACTATTTCAATGGCCATTTTCAATAGCTATGTTAAATTACCGGAGGGTATTGGTTTGGGAATGCTTACTCTCCAGGCGCATCCAAGACACACTGCGAAAGCAGGTAGCCATTGATGGTGAGTCCCAGCAAGGGGATGCTCGGGCAGCCGGGGCATGCGAAGGTGGAGGGCCTGCTATATTTGAGGAGGAAGAAAGGACACCAGCAAAGCAATGCCTCCAGAGTGCCAGGAACAAACTGACCTGTCTTCTCAGGTCAGGTCTGGTACCCCGGTACAATCATGATGTCATAGGCCCTATTAGGCAAATGAAGGATGAAAAAGATGTGGTTTGGGCACTATCTCTGCATGTCATTGTGTATATAGCGTGGTCCGATCTCTTGGAAGTATCAATACTCTCACCTGATGCTGTTTTCATGTCTTTTTCCTGACGGAAATGTGTCTCAAAATGTTTGCATCATTGACTGCTCGTGATTTCACCGCTGTCATTTTCAATCCTCACATCAATTGCAGGTCTGGTACTGCTATGAGTACTTCGCCCGTTGATCGATGCTATTGCCCTGCTCCCCACCACACCCCAGGACATGCTGATGACAGGAATGTCAACATGAGTTTACTCTCCGTACCATGTGATTGCCATAGTTCTGAGGGGTTGGAGAAGCCTCTATGTATATTATACATATATTATAGTTAAGACTGTTAAGAGTGGCTTGTCAATATGCTGAAAGTGTCACCAGTGCCCCTCCTTTCACGCCATGATGCGATCACGCCAAAGACACTGGTCCCAACGATGGCCAGGTAATTCTCCGAAGAACTGGGCGTGTGTAAAAAACCCGTCGTCCCAAAAGATATGACCGAGAGTATCAACCAAGCAGTATGATCAGTATGCAAAATAGTAAATATATGTTTTAGTATATGTTTTAAAATTAAAATATAAGCAGTTTAACTATATATAGTTAGTACATATAAATAGAGTATAGTTTTGAATAAACATCAATAAACCAAGTAGTAGAACCCTCTAACATCCTCTAACCCTCTAGCCATCAAAAATGACCAGCTCAAACTCTGCGATCCCCACGATGTCGCTGAGTTCCTGACATGTAGGAAGAACAAAGCGATGCTGCGACTGCCGCCAAGGTCCTGAAGTGCTACCAGCTACCAGTCATTCCGGGCGATGGCAGCGGCTAGTCACGGCTAGTCCTGGTTCATTTCCCCCCATGAACGTTGAAGAAAGGGGGTTCACCCATACCCAAAGATGTAGGAATGTAGGGATTTGACCCATACCCAAAGAAAGATGTTGGCACTGAAGGTTGAAGGCTCGTGTTTCAAGGTGGGATGTTCTCTTTTTCCTGGAACAACTGGATACGTGTCACGAGTGCATGCCCAAAAAGTCATGGTGAATGACAACAACGACACCAAGTTCAATTCAAAAGAAATCCTAGGGAAAACACAACACAACGCAGCTTCTTCAGTCATATCTTGAATCCTGAAGTTCCCGACGAGGCTCCATCCCTTACTCAAGGATCCTCTACTAATGCCATGCGGACTTCAATTGACAGGTGGCTATCGGCCCAAGTTGAATGTTGCTACCAAAGCCGGGATGTTCACCCCATTTCTAGGGACCAAAAAAGCCCAAAAAAATATCCATGTGTGTTGGTTCAATACCCCGCTGGCGTTTTGGAAAACGCAGAAAAGGATACCTCTTTATCCATGCTGGTCATATCATGTCATATCTGTATTGACTGGCGTACCCAACTTCTTGTTCCCTACACCGAACCTCCACAACTCCCGTACTGTTTGTTGCCTAAACATGCCTAAACCCACTTAGATCACTTAGATCGCCCGTTGTTTATTGAATAAGTGCATAAACCTCCATATCTTGAAACTGCCAACCATCAACTACTCTTTGTATATTGTGGTTTGGAATCTTGGGACCGTAGTGGAAGAAACCATCATTATGGGGCCCATGATTCCAAATCTCTGCATCGAAAAGAAATCCACAAATCAATACATATATTAGCTACTTCATCCTTCGATCACCGTCAATCTCTGCCTTTTCCTCGGTAATGACAACTCATTGGCGAAAAAACCATCCATCAGGCCATGTTTTTTGACAAGATTCACCACGGCCGACCACCAGGCTGCTGTCTCCGACTGATCCGTGCGGAGAACCAGGACTCCTGCGCACACCTGGAGATCATTGCACTGCTTTGGGGCTGATTTCAGGCTGAAAATGAGGTAGATCATGGTATATCATGGTATTATATGTATCATGTACATGTTCAAATGGTTATTTTTATTTTCAAAGAAATGGATAGAAACGGGATATCTGAATGGCTTTTGTCAATGGATTTAGATGGATTTAGAGGTTCACCCCTATTTTCACACAGACCCATTCTTGTGGTGTTGGATGATTTCACACGAAAAATCCCTGGGAATCAAGAACCTGCTACCCCAGTACTTGGGGACTATGGGACTATGGGACCATTGGGTCAGGCTACCCAAAGAGGCTCTACCTGGGATCAAATGGATATGTCCAAAAAATAGGCTCTGCCAAGATTTGGCTGATCATGATATTTTTTTTTATCCCATTAAAATAAGCTGGTACAACCCAGCTTATTTGGACAACCCAAAAATCCACCAACAATGGAGCTTTGGTTTCAATCTCCAAATAACTCTGGAGGTTTCCACTATGGGAACTTTTTGTTGGCAAAATTGTGGATTTCACCAACAAAAACAAGAGAGCTGTTCTGGGTGGAAACAGACAGGAAAACATGTTTTTTTTCATCCAAAGATGTGCATGTCCCAAGAACTTGCCCTGAAACCACTGCTGAAAATTATGATTTCTACACATGGCCGGCAACCAACAACTCATTGTTGATACCATGTACCAACACTTTTCTTTGTTATATGATGTTATATGCCCACTTTACTCTTTAAATTCTCACTTCTCATCGTTTCTTAGTTCTAATGTTGGTCTGACCTCAAATATCAACAACTTTCAACTACCAATCGGATTCTTAAGTCAGACCAACATTGAGCTAAATATCCCCCATCTACTGATGTTCACCCCTTGGCCAAGCTGCCACGGTATAGGAGAGCAAGACACCGATGCTCAGAAAGTTCGACAGTTCCTCCACCTTTGCAGCTGGGAAAATCTCAGCTTGTTGGCTAATAGTTGGTAAAACCATGTAAAACCTGACAAAACTAGTAGTAAATTATGTCTCCTATCTTTTGGGGGTTTACATCATGTTTCTATTTTCATATCCTTGGGGATTCAACCCTGGGCCCTGTAGTTCAGTCCTTGCTGGCTCAGGGTTTCAAGGCCGGGCCCCAAAACAGAAGCCTCAAAAAATGCCATGTTTCCGCTGCTTAATTCATGTCATACTTCTTTAATTAGGGGGCTACTTCCCCAATAGTCATATTCTGAAACTTAAATGGTACCCCCCGATCAAACAGCCTGGGGGTTCATTAATCCAGAGGGTTGACATTGCCCCAAAAAGGTTGGTCATCCACGAAGAAAATCTCTGCTTTGGCACCTGCACGCAGGCCAACAGGGCGGCAATCAGTGAACAAAGCCACTGGGCGTAGATCGGCGTGCCGAACGTTGGCGACACGTGTTCTGGGCGGGGTGACGGGGGTGGCGGTCATCCCGGTGCCGGTCTGGGGATGACCACATGACACCTACCACCCCGGCCCAGTGCGGCCCAGGGTCCAAAAAGGTGAAAGAAGAGATCCTGTGGAACATCAGAGGGGGATTCAATCGGTGGCATGTTGGCTAGCAAACAAGATCATGTTTAGCAGCCAATGCACCGAGGATCTACATAGCTAGGACTGGCTAGAATGAAGTGGCTCTCAACCATCGACCAATTGAGTCTGGCCAACTGTCAAGGCCTCAACCAATTCACCTTGTCATGGTCTACCCTCCGGTCATCAAACATAGCCATGGAAAATCCCCTCCAATTAGTCTGGCGATTTCACACACGCCAAGGCGCGTCACGTGCCATTGCTAAGTAGATCCGCGCCTGTGCGAGCGGAAAAGATGTGAAAGAATGTCCAACCGCACCTCAATTTTTGCCATTTTGGTGGGTGGTAATCTTCAAAAAAGGAGTTTTTTGAACTATCCAACCTCACCTTTTTTGAGATAGACATCTTTCCACATGAGAAAATCGCAGAGAATCAACCTGGCCCGGCACCTGGGAGTACAACCCCGTGATCAGCGTGGTGAAAAGGCCAATGACGGCACCCCAGTTCACCATCATCAGGGCCTGAGTGGAACCAAGGCGGGAATTCCAGCGCTGGTCCTCAAAGAATGGACATTGAGATCAAATGAAATCAGCATGATGTTTTTTGTTTGAGAAATATAGACGAATTCTTTCATCATTTGGGCCTCCATGACTTTTCTATGATTTGCCCAGTGGAAATCCCAGTGGAACTCCCAGTCTCAGGGGATGGTCGGGTTCAAGCGGCCCAGGGAATGTTCGCATAGTGCGGCCCGAAGGCATCCTCTGCTGGCGCCGCCTGGAACTTATGGTCCCGCCAAGGGGAAATCCCTTGAAACTGGCCACCTATAATTTTCGTTTTCCATCACGGTATGACCCTCTCCCAGCTAAGGAGTATACAACACAACCTTATATCATGGCACATATGAATTTCTGATCTAACGCGTGCCTGCTGAATCTCGTAGTATGGGATGATTCCCACCTAAACGTGCATCTAAAGTCGAGACTGTGGCACTGGCAAACCCCCGGAAGGTCAACAAAGGCCGAGGTCTCAACCAGTACAATCGAAAACGCGATGTACCTGAGGGGAAAAATGATGAAGTTGCAGCTCATACAAGTTCTGATCTCCACTGGAATCTCCACATGGCCGTTTGAAAATGGTGTATATCCCTAGATGCCCTAAATTGCTATGTGAATCGGGAAAATCACGATAGACCATTAGATTTTGGGGTGCCCTATTTTCAGACTGCTAGACCTGTGCCTGTTACGCGGCGGAACATATCCCAACAAAATTGTTTCATTTTTTTTGCCGAGTCACAGTAGCGCGCCTGAGTGTCTCGAGTTTGGAAGGAGAAAAACAAACAAACAAACAAACCAAACAAACCAAACAAACCAAACAAACCAAACAAACCAACCAACCAACCAACCAAACAAACAAACAAATAAACAAACAACAGCAACAACAACAACAACAACGACAACGACAACGACAACGACAACGACGACGACGACGACGACGACAACAACAACAACAACAACAACGACAACAACAACAAAGTACAAACAAACACTGGGACCCCATCCTCACTATATATCTCTTTTTGTTTCCACCCTTTATGGTGCAAACAAAGACTGGGACCCCGTCATTGCTATTTGGGCCCCCCCCAGCAATCTGCAGGAAACATCAGGAAACAATGGACGCGCCTGCCAAATTTAGGGGTGTTCGGTGTTGACATGTTTTCGGCGTTTTTTTCTTTTCCAAAAAAACTTTCGGGCAATGCGTGAGCATGTACTGAGAAAATCATGGCCCACCTGGATGCACGGTGGAAGCAACACCGCGTCTTCAGAGCTACGTTCCAAGTGAACGTATCGGGGCCTTGCGTTTCAGGGCTCATGTCAAATGGTGTTGATACTATACAGCACACATTGCTACGTTGCACGTCATAACACTGCTCAAAACATCTGTCTCTAGCACCAAGAATGATCATACTGTATGATGTCTTATGCCAATATGTTCACATGACAACACATGGGCAAGGCGATTGGCAACTTCAGGTTCCCATCCTTCCAATCTCCTGACCCCGCTTCTTCCCGGCTCCTGGCTCGAAAGAGCGAATCCTGGCGCCAGTCGCATTGGACCAATGGGATGATCTGTCAAAAAAAGTTCCCAGTTTCGATTGACTGGGCGGGCGGAGGCTTTTTGAGCCCTACCCTGAAAGATATTTCCGAAATTTGGGCATCCAAACAACCCTAACCCTTTGGCGGTCTGGTTTAGATGTAAAGCCGATGTCTTGTAGATCAACCATTTTGCGGAACATCCAAAATGCAACCAGCCAGCGGCGGATGGATTGATATTGAAATTGACTGATTTGGGGGGCTCTCTTGTACCCCAATTGTAACCTATATCCACTTGTGATCCACTCCAGCAATCATGCCTGCCTCGGGTGGCGGCAAGGCAACCCCGCTGAAGTACCTGCCAAGTTGGAAGAAAAAGGTACAGCAATCCCGCTGCTGCGATTCTCAACCGTTTTCTCTCGAAAGATTCAAAGTAAGCGGAATTGCTGCTGCTCACGCTTCCAGCATTGGGCAACGGGTGACACGGAGACAGTGAACCGAAACTGCGATGTTAGAGATGGCAGTGGAGGTTGGGTTGTCTTCCAAAAAGTTGGCCTATTTTTTTTTCTATAAGTTAGAACATCACTTTCCAAAATTTGATGGCTAGAATGTGTACATTTGGGCAGGCATTGAAATCCATTCAAAATGTGCCTACAAGATCCACCCATGACTCACCACACCCCAAATAGCAACCTGTTTTTCCAGTGCAACAGATCACGCCGCGCTCATGAAACCCAACAACCTCAGAACCTGCATGGAAGCGGGGAGATGTCGATCAGAACTTGCCGTTACAATCAGGTGGCCGTAACAAAAACATTAAAGGACCGGATAACCCCACATGTCAACTTCTTCCAATAATGAGCAACAAATGTTGTAGCGGGACGGGGAAGGAAGGAAAGACAAAGGAGGTGGCGGAGGATCGAGAAGTAAAACAAGTTGTATGTGAAGAGCTGTGTGTGTGACAAAGTTGTATGTGAAAGATGGTGTGTGACAAAGTGGTGTGAAAGATGGTGTGTCAAAGATGGTGTGTCAAAGATGGTGTGTGAAAGATGGTGTGTGACAAAGCGGTGTGTCAAAGATGGTGGGTGACAAAGCGGTGTGTGAAAGATGGTGTGTCAAAGATGGTGTGTGAAAGATGGTGTGTGAAAGATGGTGTCCGACAAAGTGGTGTGTGGAAGATGGTGTCCGACAAAGTGGTGTGCCAAAGATGGTGTGTCAAAGATTGTGTGAAAGATGGTGTGTGAAAAAGTGGTGTGTCAAAGATGGTGGGTGACAAAGCGGTGTGTGAAAGATGGTGTGTCAAAGATGGTGTGTGACAAAGTTGTGTGTGACAAAGTTATGTGTGTGAAAGATGGTTTGTGAAAGAGAGCGTGTGACAAAGTTGTGTGTGAAAGATGGTGTGTGACAAAGATGGTGTGTGAAAGATGGTGTGGCAAAAGATGGTGTGTGACAAAGTTGTGTGTGAAAGATGGTGTGTGACAAAGATGGTGTGTGACAAAGTGGTGTGTGACAAAGTGGTGTGTGACAAAGTGGTGTGAAAGATGGTGTGTGACAAAGTGTCAAAGATGGTGTGTGACAAAGTTGTGTGTGAAAGATGGTGTGTGACAAAGTGGTGGGTCAAAGATGGTGTGAGAGCCAGCCCAGTGCCGCAAGCTACTCCCGAAAAAGAACCGGCCTCGTCGGCTTGGCTCACACTACCCAGCCACGAGCGTTCAACTGGATCTGGGCACAGCTTTCGGCCCTCTGCCGAACGAAGAGGAGCTCGCCCTCATTGAGCTGGGGCAAGCTCCTGGACACATCCCAGTGAGATTACGATAACTACATTTAAATATACGGACTTTTAAATATACGAACAGGTATTTTAGACTACCTTCGACCTTCGGGAAGGTTTTCCTTGGCCCGCCCGGCCATTTAAACATACGGAATCCAAGTCATTTAAACGTACGGTAGCTACATTTAAATATACGAACTGGTATTTCATACTACCTCCGGGGCCTCGCGGTCTGGCCCGCCCTCCACATATTTAAATGTCGCTGCCGTAGAGGAAGTGAGATCCACGCCGACTTATTTAAACCATATTCAAAAACCCCGGCTCCTCTGCAGGGGGAAAAGTGTGGAGTACCGCTGCCAGTTGGCGGTACTCCACACCAGGTCTCTCGAGGTGGACCCCTGCATGCTGACCAGGGGGGCGACGGTCAATACGTCGCCCCCCTTTGCCGCCTGTAAAGTTTGGATAGATTTTGCAACGAAAACAAAACGATGCAACCAAACAAAAACAAATCAGATCACACTTTCGATGGCTTGATGTTCTCTGCATCAGGATGTTGGTGCTCATCCACATATGGGAAACACACAACAACTACTAGAATCTATGAAACACTGTGCTATTTTTGGAATTGATGAGACCCTCAGTCTTTCCAATGTGGTTCTCATGTGTGCACAACCAACCTATTGTGCTACTGCGGTTTCATGGCTGGGAGAAATCACAACTGGAAAGCGTCCATGGAAAAAACATGAGAATAAACCCCAAAAGTATCCCCAACAGCGAGAAACAAAAACAGCTGCCAAACACGCAGTGAGTGAAGTATGTTTATTGCCCCGCCCTTTTTACTCTAGAGGTTGGGCGTACAAGGTGCAATCACAGCACAAACACTTTATGAAAAAACGCTTTTCCAAAAGCGTTTGCAATACTGTGGCCAATATGCCCGAAGCTCGTGCGAAGGGCTTTCTTCCCAAAGAATTGCTGTCCGCCTCACTCTTCACTTCATCTACCTAACATACATCATCCACATCTCTTATGTCCTTTACATCACCTACATCTTCTATACCATCTTCTACACCATCTTCTCTAG
>Ga0126342_10018461_pt1 | contig 11951 bp, 10 predicted proteins | sample Cyp1metagenome_FD_92528 | JGI IMG/M metagenome (GOLD analysis project Ga0126342, IMG submission 92528) | Coral microbial communities from Lord Howe Island, Old Settlement Bay, Australia - Cyphastrea 1 metagenome | ecosystem: Host-associated > Invertebrates > Cnidaria > Coral ... | reverse complement strand
TTCGCGAAATAAAATTTTACTTTCGCGAACTCGAAAAAAAACTTTCGCGAGGGTTTCCAACATAACATGCACGGCTTTCGCAATTAAAACTCCTTACAAGGACCTTTAGATCGATCACCATGTGTTTAGGAATCTGTCCTAATATCAATTTGTTTCGCCAAATTATTGGTTGCGAACCAAAACCCCGGCGAACATGTGCAAAAAAAATCTCGAAGCCCCCACCTAATCTGAAGCTGGAGTCTGAAACATAGTTCCATGGCACCACACGTTTCCGCTGCTGGGAGACATACATCCGAAGCTCCGATAAGCCTTTCGCAAACATCTCCACATCTGGGTCTAGCATGACGCCAAGGCCTTCAAACCAGCACTTTTTCAAACTAGGTTTCGAGCCCGACCAATTACAAAACTGAAGTCGAGGGTACAGCGAGGAAAAGCAGAAAAATGCATCAACAATATTTTTTTGGTGCATGTGATGCTGGCTCTAAGTATGTCCAACATCAGTCCATTTCACACAAAGATCCCAAAAACTTCCTTGAAAAGGTCCAAACAGAGAATGTAAGTCTTACAACAACCCCCACATGAAACGTTGCTTGCCAAAAAACAACGAACAAAACTCTCAGAAAGAGTTCCGTAAGGATCCCTACCCCTGTAGAGGGGGAGGGCGGGGGGGGAACAAAACCAACCTGTCGAATTCCACTTTTTTTGCTTGGAAACCTTGGGATAGTGATCCAATTGCTCAAATGGAATTTCAAAAGTAACATTTCTTGACAAGCCTTGGGCACTGGTTAGAAAATACTTGCGCTTAGCTCTGGAGGAGCTACGCGCGAGTATGATGATGGCAACGCAATTTTTGGAAGGATGCCACCCCTACACATGTGCCGCTTCAGTCTGACATGTGCTTAGCTCCTCCGGAGCTAAGCGCGAGTATTTAATTTTCATCTGTTTGCCAATGATATGGAATGACGAGGAATGTTGATCATTGAAAAAAAAATGCAAAAATTGAATTGAATTTTAAAACGACATTTCAGTACGACTTCCCCCCCCCAAAAAAAAAAAACACATTTTTAAGAGGGTAGGGATCCGTAAGGAACCCTTTTACACCGTACACTGATAGTCACTAAAAAAGAGGCCTGTTAAAACACTTTCATATACGTAGATACCTGACGCCTTTTGGAGCAACGTGACTAGTACCCATTAAACAACCAAGAATTGCACATGTTTTCGGAACAAAGGAAATTGTACCAATGGCCTTGGCTTTGGGCAAATGCTTTGCCGTCCTCATACCGTTCTCTTGCCCAAAGAACCAAATCCATTTGCAACAAGAGCCCAGCATATACATCAAAGCCTCTCAACTCTCGATCTTTTCCACTGAAGACCCTTTCACGTGGTAGACGTTTATAAACAATGACCATCATAGATCAGACCCATGGTTTGCTAGGTGACAAGAAACACGCAAAGTGAGCGCATGGAAATTTACAGTCTAGTGATCACAACAGCTTTGGATGCGCAACGAATGCATAGCAAGGGTTCCCGTTTCACTCTAGGGGTCTGGGGGTTGAGGGTGTGTTCGCTCGACGTGGCGCGACTGTTCCCAACCGTTCGCAGCCGTCCACAACCGTTCGCGTGAGGCTCGTATGGCCGTGCCTATGGCAAGTTTTGCAACAGGGGTCACATTTGCAGGTTTCCAGCGTCGCGTTGCTTCGTTTCGCGTGGCAGGCGTGGCACTTCGTGACAGTTGTGTTTCGTAACGTGTCGAAAGTCGTTTTGTGTGACAGGCGCAATACTTTGGCGACGTTTTCAGAAGATGCGTTGCAGTTTTCGTGGCAGGCGCAGCACTTTGGACATGTCCATCGTCATTTTGCCGGGGCAGGCACAGCACTTTAAGGTGTTGCGTGCTTTTTGCGAATCGCATTGCCAGGGCTGCGTCAGGTGGCGACAAGGTGCAAATTCCGTGACAAACGTTGCCACGTTGCATTTTGCGAGATGTGATGAAAATTGGCAGAACCCTCGCACGAAACATCGATTTTGGGGTTGCAAATTTTCAGGTTTTAAGGAAAACTCGTAGGCAAACAGCGGTTTTGAAGCTACAAGTGTGAAAATTGGAGGAAGTCTCGCACGAAATGCTGGTTTTTGCATGTTTTTGCTCCAACATGTCTCGTCTCCAGTCTCTGATTTTCCTGTGGCCTCGCCATGTCTAGGGCGGAAGCTGCAAAACTTTTCCTTCTCGAAGGTGTCAAAGCAAGTTGTAATGTGGTTTTGCGTGGCATGCGTGGCACTTCCTGACATTCTCATGTGTCTGGAAAATTCTGGAAACGTATTGAAATTCATTTTGTGTGGCAAGCGCAATACTTTCGCGCCGTTTTCACAAGCTTAATTGCATTTTTCGTGGCAGGCGCATCACTTTGGAGACATCCATTGTCATTTTGCGTGGCAGGCGCCGCACTTCAAACGTGTCGTGTTGCGTGTTTTTTTTGCGAATACCAGTGTCAGGGCTGCGTCAGGTGGTGACAATGACTAAATCCGTGGCAGACGTGGCATGTTGTGACACGCGACGACGCTTCACACTCCACACTTTACGCTTTACACTCCACACTTTGCACTTTACACCTCGCACTTTGCACTTTACACTCCACACTTTGCACTTGACACTGTGCACTCCGCACTCTCTGCACACTCTACACTTTACACTCCACACTTTACACTCTACATCACCCCACACTTTACACTCTCCAATACTCTACACTTTATACTCCACACTCTACACTCTACACTCCACACTCTACACTCCACACTCTACACTCCACACTCTACACTGTACACTCCACACTTTACACTCCACACTCCACACTTTACACTCCACACTCTACACTCCACACTCCACACTCTACACTCCACACTCCACACTCTACACTCTACACTTTACACCCCACACTCTACATTGCACACTTTACGCTCCACACTTTACACACACACTTTAAACTCCACACTCGACACTCCACACTGACCACTTTACACTTTACACTCCACACTCTGCACTCCACACTTTACACTCAACACTCTACACTTTACACTCCACACTTTGCAATTTACACTCCACACTCTACACTTTACACTCCACACTCTACACTTTACGCTCCACACTCCACACTCCACACTTTACACTCCACACTCTACACTCGACACTCTACACTCCACGGTTTACACTTTATATACACTCCACACTCCACACTTTACACTCCACACTCCACACTCTGCACTCCACACTTTACACTCAACACTCTACACTACACTCTACACTCTACACTTTAAACTCCACACTCGACACTCCACACTCACCACTTTACACTTTACACTCCACACTCTGCACTCCACACTTTACACTCCACCCTCTTCCGCTTTCCGCAGTCTACAGTGCACTGGCACGGTAACAGGAGAAACATGTACAAGACTGTTCAAATAATTTCAAATATATAACTTGTTTCACAAAAGTGTTCTACGTGACTGCATTCGGGTTCGTGGGCATCTTGTTTTAAAGCTCCAGGCCTTTCAAGCGTGCAACCTTCCTCTCTTTCAAGGTTCCTCGCTCCCATTGCTGCCGCTGGCTCTGAAGCCAAGCTCCGAGTTCATGCCCGAATTGGGTCGCTAAAAACCTTGCATTTGCATTTTTATGTCGATCCTGGTATGCCAACAGGCGGCCAAGCCAAATATCCCACGGATCTCCCAAAGCCTCCACCCCGCGAGCAATGGCGATTTCAGCTTGCCTCCTGGCACCTCGATTTACCAGGCTGCGTAGCTCGTAGGGCAGTTCATTCCACTTCAGGCGCCTGTCAACACGTCCAAATTCCACGGAGGTTCTTTGGAGTGCCTCTTCGGCACGTGAATCCTCAATGGCGAAGGCCATCCAGGCGGCAGCTGCATGGTTTTTAGCAGCACCTGCCGCGATGATGAAGCCATTGGACTTCTCAGGCTGCCACTTAGCCAGCCGTGGAAACTCCTGAGCCAGCTCAACATAGCTAGGCTGACTTCCGGAGACAAGGAGAGCATCAATTGATGCCTCAGAATTGTTTGCACCGGTAGTCACTTTGCAGCGTCCATCTGTCAATTCCGAGAGCAGCTCAGACAACGCAGCTGCCAGTCGCGGCTGCTCGGGCGCAATATAGATGGAGTTGATTCCTAACTTCACATGCAGATCTACCAGCTCTTTGGCTACATCAGACACCTTGGTTGACTCGATAATCTGCAAACGTATCGGCACCGTCATTTCCTTCCGCTCCGCATCATCATGGGCCAGTCGATAGACTTCGGGCCCAAACTTGCTCTGTGGAGCCTCTTCGGGAAAACCTGGCTCCTGTCCTGGAGCTAGAAGAGCTCCAGGTGCCATGCCAAACATATGCCTAGCTGAAATAAAAACCCTTCGATTCGCTGGAAGGATATCATCTCTGGCACCTAGACTATGGAAACCTCCAGCGCGCAGGATGTGGGCAGTAGCGAAGATGATCAAGTCCATTGGTGTCTTGATCTTGGACTCGATGAAAGCGAGGCCGAACTTCAACATCATGCTATAAGGGCATAGCAGAATTGTGGAGGAGTTCTGCTTTAATGCACTGGCTATTTGATGTTTTGACACACCTGTTCCCAAAGTCATGAGTGTTATGGAGTCTTCTGCAAAAGTCTCAGCGTACAACTTTTGCGCTGCAGAAGCCAAGGAGCTAGGGATTGCAACAACAATACGGAAATGTGGAAGGTCGGTGGTGTCGACAAAGCTCCGCACTGTCTCCAAACCAACTTGCACATCACCAGCACCACTTGGCATCAAAATGGTGGTGGCATTGGACCCACTCTGTAGGGCAGAAACAGCAGCAAGCGCTGCGTCTTTCCAAACAGTTCTGCTGACTTGGTGATCAAGTTGAACTCTGGGCTCTGCTACCTCACTTGTCACAAACCTTGGAACCCGTGATTTGAGCACAAGCTCTCCACCACCCGCTCGAGACAAATAAGAGGCGTCAGTCCGCGCGGAAACAAAGCTGAGATCCAACCAAAGGACTGCGTGAATGAATGGCAAAATGATTAAAGGAAGGAGGCTCCGTCGTCTCGATCCATTTTGGCAATGACATGGCAGCACAACAGCGGCTGGGAGTTTCATGACTTTGGGTCTTCTCAGAACTGAGAGTATGACATGACTTGAAGTACTGATACGAAATAGGCCTAGAGGGTCAGCCACAGCTGCTGGTTAATGAACACATGTTCAATATGTTGACGAATGCATGTGTTTCTTTGCTCCAGTTAACTTGCTCAAGTCATATCTCGAATGGACTTCAATTGCATTGCCTCCCATGATTTCCTGTAACGGAGCCACAAACACAGTCTGTCAGAGTTTATCACGTAAGGTGCTGTTCAAATCAGCCAGTCAACGAGTCTTTTTGATGTTTTCTAACAGTAGGTTGGTATGTTTCATATGTTTGAGCGTATGAACCAGCCACAGGTCACAGATGGTCAGAGTTTGCTGCCATTGCTCAAGGGCGCAGTTCTATCATGTTCTATCATGTTCTATCCACCGAGTGGTGCCAATGCTTCTCACACACCCCGGTACGGGTAGCAAGGTGCGGGGATGTGAAACTTGGGACCCTGAAAGGAAATCAGACGCAAGGCATCGCATTCTCTGTCTCAGTGAAGGCAGAGTAAGTCGTCCGTTCTGTACTCGCAGATCTGGGCATGAAGTATCAGCCAAGTGCCTTCTTCCTTTTCGTAGTCGTGTTTGAATCTGTGAATTGTCGCCAACGATGACACCCTCCTTCTCACAAGGCCTGGCAAAGGACTCAGCGCGTCAGCACGTCAGAAAGGATCAGAAAGGACCAGTTGCTTAAAGGGCTCTGTGGCGCCTTATGTCGATCGGAATCTGTCTCAATCTCTCCAGCTTTCAAGCATCTTTATAAGAGCCTCCGCACGTACGGAGAACTCCGCAGCAAAGCAGCCACTGCAAAGCTGGCCAGACTTGAAGCCAACCATAGCAAAATGCATTGAACAAGCAATCCCAGGGGTAGTTCAACCACCAGTGGGGTAAGCAGGACTACAACCACTGGGTGCAACATATTGACTGCATAGCTCAGGCATGAGACATCACTCAGGATTGACACGGCTGAATGGTGGGTGTTGAAGCGCTGCAGAACTCCATTGCACGCACCCGCGCATATCAGAACTGTCATGATAGAACCAATGGCGACCGCTGACGGGTTGACAGCTCTCTCTGGCTGGGATTGCTGCCTCCCCAGGGCAAAAAGGAAGCAAAGGCCGATGGCCAAGCCAGATGTAATGCTTAGTGGCTTCGTGTGAACCCTAAGCATAGTCAGCAAAGCTGTGCTGTCCGACAAGGAGCCGCATAGGAAGCAAAAACCATAGAGCGGCGTGTGAATAATGTGGTGGGCAAGTCCTTTCCATCCTGGGAGAAATTCAGCCAAAGGCTTTGCAAGGTGCATCTCCACAGAATATTGTACAATGGCAATCGCCAATAGGATGCAGAATACCTTCAAGAAACTGAAGTTTTGAGGTACAATCTTGATGGGTTGGCTGCCTCTCAGGACCACGAAAATGCTCTCAAAGGTCAGGAGCCAAAGCTCAAACCAAGCCACGCCGGGCCCTGAACTCAGCTGGAAAGAGGCGCTCTCAGACTCTGACAATTTCACATTTGCCTTTGACAGCTTGTGCCCGAGCCATTGAGACAAGTGGTGAGTTGGAAGACCTACGAGCAACACAGGGAGCCCAAGGCGCCAAAGCCGAGAGACCATGTGCCCTGAAGGCCCTTTCTTTGCCAAAGATCTGGGCATAAGAAGTCCAGCGACACCAAAAAGTAGTCCTGTAAGAAACGCCTGCGAGGTGAAAAGGATCGTGGCTACAAACGCCATGGCGATCTGTTCGTCATGGCGCTCAGCAGATGAACAATACCAACGGCCCAAGCCCGAAGCTGCCAGAAAACTATGATGTCCCACCACCAGAACTGAGAGAATGCTCCGGAGATTGTCCAGGTAAATCAGCCTCCCCATTGTTCTGGCTTAAGGCTAAAGCATTTTGACAAAGCAGCAAGTAGCCAGGGGATCACCTCAGCATTTCTTCCAGAAGTGAAGCATGCAGTTCCAGCATTCGAACGTCAGTTTGAGCTAATGTACCACGGGCATCCAAGGGCCAAGTTTCCAAGTTGCACTCACAAATGGGCTCCCAATACCTCTACAAGACGCACATTGATGCAGCCGATATCAACCACAAGTTGGCTGCCCACTTGTTGGTCTGCTTTCAAGAACATGAGTAATGCGTGAAGACTTCTGAGCCATGCGAAATGTAAAAGCCAACCCGTGCATCAAAGCCATCCTTTTTACTGACCGCATGAGTAGCTCCTGGCCTGCAATTTCCGCGCCAACTTTGGGAGCAGACTTTCAAACATCTAAAATTCAAGACTTGTAAGCACATTAGCCTTTGAATCAATATTCAGAAAGCCACCATGGCAAGCATCTGCGGGCAAAATCATTCAGCCATCAATTCCACCTTGGGTGACAGGCGCTGAATCAGTGCCCGATGGAGCCCAATGGTCGATTAGGGTAACCCATCACTTGCAGCAGTAAAAACAAATCACTTGCGGCAGTATTCCAAGAATCACATGCGGCAGTAAAAACATGTAAAAACTGTTCAAAAAAAATCACCTGCGGCAGTAAGAATCTTTAAAGCCAATCACTTGCGGCAGTGAAACAATACGTTAGGGGAGCCTAGACGTAGGGGAGGATGAGAATAGGTTGATAGCAGCACACCTTGGGGGATGGGGTGGGGCTAGGGAAGAAAAGGGTAAGATCTACCAGCCACACCCGTTGCTTAACTTCATTATAGGGACACAACCGCTACTCGACTTCCTGAGACTTACCATCCCACTTCAACCTTGGGGAGGGAAGAAAAGAATAGGATTCAGTAGGATCTACATTTCGCTTGAGGAAAACAATATGGCTAATTTCTAGCTGCTAAGACAAAAGCTTTCCCACACGTAACGTCAAGTATGCGCGCGCGAGTGCAACAAAGCTTTGTAGCATAACATCCGCACGCGTCCCTCCACATGCAACCCCTTTTCGCCGACATGTAGCACCGTACGAAATCAAACATTGCCCTGCTGCGCCGGCCACATTACAGCAGCCATGACCAGCAGCAACAACAAATCCGTTATAGCAGCGACGTCACCGTATACCAGTAGCATAACTAACACACGCAAGTCTAGCAGCAGTTTCTCCTAAGAAGCCTCATGTCTGCGTAGCAGGGTCTGGCCTTTTAATGTACAAGCACACATGCATCATCCGAATCTGAGCCACAGGACTTGCAAGAGCAGCAGCACAGCCCACGGCACAACAAAATTCATGTTTGCAACAGCCGCAAAGTCGCGTGAAAAGCATCAAAGCTTGGCACGTGCACAACGTCGTTTCCTTCCTCATAGAACCTGCCCTGCATCCGAGAATGCATCAGTCGCAGCAGCGTACTGCCACAAGCGATTGGTTTTTTATACCCTGGCATCAAGAACACCGACATACCGCCGCCACAAGCGATTAAAAACAGAAACGCATGAGTACCGCCACAAGCGATAAGGCCTTGAAATGCTGCACCTGCCACGCAAAAACGAGCATCACCTGCGGCAGTTAAAAAGAATCACTTGCGGCAGTTAAAAACCGCCGTTTTTACTGCCACAAGCGATTGGCACCGATTACCGCCACAAGCGAGGTAGGAGCCGTAGATTAGGAGCTGCGAGCACCGACATGCATCACATCACCCTCATTAGTCATTTGTATCATTGGCTATGTCAAATAATAATTAACCAAAATATTTCTCTTGATCTGGGCAAGCCATCGCTTCGCAGCTAGCCAAGCCGTTTGGCATAAATACTTGCATAGCATTCAAGAGTCAGATGCGACATGATGCGACGGTAGATGGTGCGACGATGGCAATCTCATTGCTGATCAGAAATCTAAGCATGAATGACTGCATAAACGTTTGAACTCAGATCAGCAAAATGGGCCCTGCAGTAGCTTGCATTAGCCTTCTTTTGCTGAGGGTCCACTGGAATTCAGGCTTCAGGCAGGAATGCACGAACAAAGTCTCCTCATGAGCTCAAGGTGTAGAAACATGACAAATACGTCCACATATGCTATGCACATGCACGTCAGTTCCAACTGTCCACTGAAGTTTGCTGGGGCTGTGGCGTTGTAGCCCGGTTCTTCGATGAACAAAGCGGAGTTGCATCATCCTACGGCGCTACGGTTGAACAACATGGATCAACATGGAAACAAACGATTCAAACGAAATTGAAGATTTCTATCAAAATTATGAAATCCCCTCTTTTCAAAGCTGCCCAGCTGTCCGTGACCAGACACTGCTTGCCAGTGTCTCTGGTGGCTTCGTGGACATAGCATGGTATCTCCTGAGCACCAAAGGTTTTTGATACTACAGTACTGTATCCTGGATACTGTCCTGTAAACCCTCAATGAACGCATGGCACACAGCTTGTCAATGCTGCGCTCTTCAATTACTGTCTTCCAGCTAAAACAATCTTGCCTGCCCGACTTGGTGGCCACAACCTGCTGAAAGAGATGCTTGGCTCAATTCGATCAATCACACGCTGGCACAAATTTGCAAAATCGTGTATATAAACATGTCGTACATTTACGTAAATGGAGTTTAATACTGTTATAATACTGTTATATAATAAATATTAATAAATTCATATAAATTCTAAAAAGGGGATGCCATGGGATGCCAAATGAAGAGGGAAGAGCTGACAGCAGCCAATCAGCATCCAGCTTCAGCATGCTTCAGCTGTGCCTTCCTCACAATGGAAATGCTCCTTCAGTGCGGCCTGCGGCAGCTCGCCCAAACAGCAACTAGCTCAGCCCCATGTTAGACTGGCCCGCGTGTCCATCCAAATACCCAAGGAGGAACATGAGAGAACATTGAAGATGAAGGAACTGCAACTGGGGACCAAACACAGTTGTTGATAAACTCCAGCTCCAGGTCAGCGCAGTGCCTTTAGCCACTGTCGTTCGAACAAGTTGAAACTTTACCTGTTAAGCGCATGTGATCAGGAGCCGTTCTTGACTTCAAATAGAATGACCTAGAATGTCGTTCACCGAGGAGAAAAGTGTTTGCTTCATTACGACCAGCGAAAGTCAGCTCCTGAGCCCTGAACATACCCATTCTGATGCACATGTCCGCACAGGACTCGCCAGGTAGAGCCTGACATTAAGAGCTCAAGTCCCCAAGGGCATCAACAATTGCTTCGTGTGACAGCAGCAACCAGCTGACATTCTTCTTCTTAAGGCATCGAGCGACTGGGTTGTCAGAACTGACATGACAACTAAGATCAACTAAGATCCCAACCTTTTGTACATGCCGCTTGGGGTGGGGCACTGCTCGCTCTGATTCAGGCAGCAGGCCTTGACCTTGGCTGAACTTCGGTCTTTTGGCAGAGCGAGCTGAATGGTCGGCCTATGTCGGTCACTGGGGTGCTGGCTCTTGATACGGTCTGCAAGGAAGAGTTGTGCGCCACTCTTGGGCTCCCTCAGTGTGTGGAAATTCGATGGGCTCTCAAGGCAACGAGGCAGAGGTAAATGTAAATATGATTTCATATGAGTTCAAGAACCAATGCCGTCTTTGCCAGCAAACGAGGACAGCCATGGACAGCCCCTGAGGCCCGAACCTGATAAAAATGATTCCGTTGTGAGATGAACGAGGTTGTGCCTGGCATGGCTTTGATTGAAAACAGATCGAAGTTCCACCGGAACGGCAAATGGAATGGCTGCGCCTTACCTCATTGAGTTGCAGCTTGGCCGCAAGTTTCTTCCAGTCCCGGCCTGCAAACGATGCGCAAATCAGCGTAAGTCAAAACACACCCAAACTAAAAATCAGTCAAACCTTCAAAACATTTCAAAACTTTGCACAATCCGTTATCTGCTTTCAAGGTGGCAACGGATGAAGCTGTGGCCCACACGGAGAAATGGCACCAAGTAGACCTGCAGGTGACGAGGGGGATAGTATGTGAAATACTCGGAATAAACGTCAGACTTCAAGGACACGTTCTGCAAGGCACAAGATTGTCATCAAACTGAGGGCTCCTTTCTACTGTAGTGCTTGATAAATTGTGTCCAAATCAAGGCTGTGAAGCGGAGTCGAGATGGCAGATCGATATGTGCCACTGCTGAGCAGCGGCGCGCCTTGTTGTGGTCCAGGTTGTCCAGCTGCTCTGCAGTCACCAGGTTGGCTTGGCGCATGCTGCTCTGCAGCTGCTCCTGGCAAGGCCGCGTCTCGAAGCCGCTACAAACTAGCCACCGTGAACCATTCCCGAAAATTGCGCTGCCAAGCTGTTCTTTAAATCTTTCAGCAAAGGGCCTCATAGTTCTCTTGCATCAAGTAGCTGAGGTCACCCAGCTTTTGAGGTTTCAAGCTGCTGAAGGGCATCCTTCGGCTGGTGAAGGCTGACATGCTGCAATCCGCCCAGTCTGCCCAGTTCAACCCAAATACCCCAGGAACATCGAGGAGTCAGCTGTCCCGCTCAGCTTCTTGGCGATTGGGCTGCCAGTTTTCACCTCAACCCATGTAATTGACCCTATCATGACTTGTGACATCTTGTGACCTTTTGGCAACGTCTTCAGGGCCAAAAGGTGCCTCAACCCCCTGTGCAAACAACGTGAAAGTTGCGGTGTCGCTTTGAGCCTGAGCTTGAGACATTCGTACCACGGGTGTCAAAATGGTGGGTCCTTGAAGGCACTTTCTCATGGGAAATGAAAAGTAATTCGATGCAGGAGGCCTCTTGAATCAAACTTGAGAGGGAAGGGTGAAAGATCGAAAGGTAGGCGTGGGTTGGAACAGGAGAAGAGAGCAAGGGAACGAGGCATATCCGCTGCGGACGGACGTGGGTGGAGTTGGGGCGGATATCG
>Ga0126342_10018460_pt1 | contig 11951 bp, 14 predicted proteins | sample Cyp1metagenome_FD_92528 | JGI IMG/M metagenome (GOLD analysis project Ga0126342, IMG submission 92528) | Coral microbial communities from Lord Howe Island, Old Settlement Bay, Australia - Cyphastrea 1 metagenome | ecosystem: Host-associated > Invertebrates > Cnidaria > Coral ... | reverse complement strand
CACATCCAACGGATGGCCACCTCTGCAGCTGCTCTCGGACATCTGGATCTGGGTCGCTGCCTTCGGGATATGAGCAGAGTCCCTGGCCCTGTCAACACCAAAGCATGTATATATATATATATATGTATATAAATGTATATGTGTGTATATATACATATATTCATATACCCACATACAAACGTTTACGCGTATACGTAATACATGTTCATTTACAACACGTGCGATTTCTATATACATACACATACATTTAAGAAACAAACAAAACATATATATATATATACATATATATATATTTACATGTGTGCATGTGTACTATATATATATAAATAATCCATGCATGTGTCTTGCTCCTGCGCATGGTTTGACATGACAGATGAAATCGCCGGTGCTCTGCCTAGAAGTCTTTGGGCTTCCAGGGTACGCGTCAGCAGGAAACCTGGGGGGATCCATGGGAGCCAGTGGCGGACTCGTTTAAAGAAAATATGCGGGAAACCTGAGATTTGTTTCGGAAATAACCTAACATTGAAGAATATTGGGACAAACTGCAGGTTTACCAGTCAAGTATGAGGATTACCTGCATTTTTTTGAGGAAACCAAGTTGCAATGTTTGCCCCTTCATAAATGCAGCTACCAGATAAATCAAAATCTCATGACCCGGGGACTTTGACTCATATGGCTTTGATCGGAGGGAAAAAGTACCGCAGTCGATTGCAGTTCTACAGGGAAACGGGATGATAAAACATAATATAATGTAAATTGGGTATTTATATTTAGGTCACACACACACACGTATATCTATATATATATCACATATATATATATATACAATTTGTAGGTACAGACTGCATTCAAGCAAATAGCATTTAGGATTATGTAGGTATAGGTGCCCTTTGAGTATAAAATCTATATAGTCTATAGGGAACCAATATGTAGCATAGAGGCACACAATGAGTGGTAAAGCGTGCGTAATATAGTATACAGGAACCCTATGCAATGAGTGGTATGTAGGTACGCTATGAAACAAGTGTAGGTAGTACATGTAAGGTGTAAGGCGCACAAAGGTATTGATGAAGCAATGTGCAGCCAACACGTGTGTATAATGGTGTTTGGGTATTTATATTCAGGTGGTATGTGATACATAAATAAGCATATTTTTTGTAGGTGCTTTTCTGATCTTTGCAAAATAACAACTGCTATAAATTTTACGGCGCCTGTTTTTCTCTGTCTGTGCGCGTGAAGACTTTCAACTTTCTTTCTGTAGATATGGGCCGTGCTGGGGAGAGTGCTGGCGCTGCCAGAGGTTGGGCTCCCAGCTGCTTGGCCACCCTTCTCACGCTCAATTTCCTTCTGCATCTCCCTGATTTTCGATGTTCGACCAGGCATCTTTGTCAGCATTCTTGAAAGTGTCGGCACACATAGCACGGGCCAGGCCATGCTCACAAGTGGCCTTCCAAAAAATGCTCAGCAGTTGCAACCTCCAATTCCTGACAAGCGTGGAGGCGGTGGAGGCGGGGGGACATCTTTTTTTTTCGAAGGCCGGCAGGAGAGGGACCATATTACTATCCTTGAGTGCATGGGACGCTAGCAAGGGAGGTGGGGGCGGACATCATGATTACGATATGTTTTTTGAAGCGGGGGCTGGACCCCATTATTGTTTCTGAATGCATCGCACACTGAATGACTTCTATTTTGGGTCCACCCCCGTGCGAGATGATAGCATTCATTGGCGAGCTGTAACGATGACATCTGCACACCCACAGCGAATACAAACTCGCTGCATGAAGACTTGTTCTTGGAAAGGCGAGGGGTGGCGAGCATTAGTGTTTCTCGGTGCATTGAACGCTAGGAGGCAGGGGAAGAGGGGGAGATTGACTAGCTTTCTGCTCACGCTATTGTAGTCCGTACAGCAGGAGTTTGAGGGGAAGGGAGGGACCGTAGCACCCTATCACGGATGAAGACTCGTCCTGTTTCCATAAGCATCACACATAGCAATCACATAGCAACACACAAGTCTCAAAAACACTGTTTTGAGAACGCCCGAAACCGCCCCGAAGCCATTTAATTATATGATATGTATGTATGGCATATTTATGTGTATATGTATATATATTTGTACATATTATGTGTACGACATATATGTATTCGATGTAAATGTCTATGATAAATATGGTACATATATACATGATCAATGATACATATGATATAGTATATCGGTAGCTCATAGGTACAATATAGAAGCGTATGTGTAGTATATCAATAGTATGCAGGAATCATATGTTAAATTAAACATGTGTAGTGTTGCGGGAGTATACAAGCAGTAAATGGAAAGTAGATACGCAGCATATATGAGGTTATAGGTAGTACGTAGGTACTTTCAAGGGAGTATATGTAAGATGTACGTCGTCTAAAAGGACCTAATAAATATGAGGCTGGACTCCGGACCTCGGCAAAGTTGGAAACAGCTTCCAAATAGAAGGGCCTGGAATGCTACCAGTGGACCCATACCATAGGAACACGGAACACAAGATCATATACGTATATATATATATATGTACATGAGGAACTCTTGGGGATATAGATCTATATATATATATACAATACCTAGAAATTAATTTATTGTTATATGGATAACTGTTGGATAACAATTAGAGAAGTAGTGGATAACTATTGATATTGATACATATTATGTGCATATATATATATTAGACATAAAACAATACAATCCATGGATAGCTAGCAGCTATCACCGGTGAGTGGCAACTGGGATCATGAGACAAGTGAAGGGTCTTCAACCAGCTCCAAAGCTCCTGAGGGACCACCGGAAGATTCATGGGGACTGGCACAGCTTTTTGGCACATGCAGATGATCTAAAATTACATGTTGGTGTAGATGGTCGTATATGTTTGTAACAAGTATACATATGTTCATATATATGTTTATGCTTATATACTAGATTATTTACTACCATCTTGGCTACTATCTTAGCTACTATCTTAGCTACTATCTTAGCTATGGCAGATGATGCTTCAAGTGACAATGGCAAATCCGCATTGGACCTGGTTGAGATTGGACCTCTTCCCACTGGTGTTGCTTGTATCGCTCATGATCGGCTAGATCGCCAGTCTTGCAGATCAAAATGGTCATGTCTTCGCCAGTTTGTTCACTCTTAACGGGAGGTACCCACACGTTCTTCCCTTCTATCAGAATTTAAAAAGAAACACAGAAAATCCACCAAGGAAACTAAAGAATTAGCTTTCTCCCACTTCATCCTCACTATGTTTTTGAGCCACTCCACCCACCCCACCTGCAAGGCTTGGCACATCAACAGCCCCAGGTCACGGCCTTTGCCCGTGCCGTAGCTGAGCCTTGAAATCACCAAATCCACCAGGAACAAACGCGCCCATTGGACCTGGCCCAGATCACCCAGTTGGAGCCTCCTAGGAGTTGGAAATGGCTAGTAACCCTGGGTGATCCTATATCCCACATTCCAAATAAACATCCCCCCAATTTTCTGTAGTTATTCATGTTTAATAGGATGAGATTGTCATGATATTCCAAGCAGAACCATCAACCGCCAGGGATCAACTATGGCACTATGGGTCACTGGCTGTTCAACCCCCAAAATTTGTGCTGAGACCCTACAAATAACCAGCCACATCCCATCATGGTGATCATGAAACAATGCTAAATTCATCCACAATAGATTGATGCTGATAATCCCCAAAAGCATTCAAGCAATCATCATCCTAGACCAATATCTTCCTCCCAAATATCAAATACCCCCTCGAAACTTTGGTTCAGTAGTGGATGTTTATATTCACCAGTATATCAAGTGATACCATCTGGTTATTTAACAGTTTGCCATGGAAAATCCACATTTTTTATAGGTAAATCATCTATAAATGGGTAAATCTCCATTTCCCATGGCTATGTTAGTCATAACCAGGTTGGGTACAGTATTCCCCAAAATCTGCTAGAAATTCTCACTTCGAAGGTCCCAAAATCGGCCGGCGCTTTCTTTTTGGGGTCCGCACCGACCAATGGCGATGCCCCAGCACTCCTGCACAGGCGCCGCTCAACTCGAAGGCTTGGCGGACGAAGAGGCGCTTCACCTGCTCAGGATATAGATGTAGTAGTATAACTATTATAGATATATAGATATTGTGTTATATATCTAGTAGGTTAATGTTATATATATATATAGATATTGATATATATAATCATTCACTGCATAATATAAGTGACTACTGTATATGTATTCACCTTGCTTATGTATACATTAAGAGTAATAATTAAAAACAATAGCAATAATTAATAACAATGATAATCAATGTAGCATATAAATTGTCTACATATGTATATATAGTCTATATATATAGTATATATATAGTCTATATATATAGCATGCATATAGTCTATATAATATACTGTATATATATATATACATGTACGTCGCACTACATATCTCTATATAATATATATATATATATATATGGTGTGTATATATATATATATATATATATTTGTGCGTACATGAATACTGGGTGCAATAGAAACCCAGGTGGTATCCCCAACAACAAAGTTGGCTGGAAAAATGTGGAAACAACTGCAACCCTGGCAACGGGCGCCAGATCTGGATCTCAGTCGGTATTTGTTTTCCCAAGAATCTGCTACAGCCTAGGTATTGGTGGGATACCCCCTCCAAGGACTCACAGTGTCACCAGGGTATCAAACTACTTACCCTTCAGTAGATTAGCTTCGGAACCAACACGAAAAACTCCCTAGGAAATGATCTATATATATATAGTGACGCCCAGTATGTATGTGAATTTGCTGAGGGGTATCCAATCCATTCACCCGTACTCATTTCAGGATATAAAGAACAATATACTCAACGAAAAGCAGCGATGTGAAACAACAACTGCCAGGTTGAGCACCAACAAACTCAAGGATACAACCCCAAAATTCATCAAAATTGTGGATACAAATTGACCAAGCAAATGAGGGAAATCCCTCAAAATGAGTATGCCCTCGAAGCAAAAGGCAAGAAAAAGATGTGCCAAGAAATGGCTTGCAAATCATTGGCAAATGAGTCCTTGGCCTAACCAACTAGACAGGCATCCCGGATTATCCCAGTCATTCACCTGTCAACATTGCCATAATCAACTTGAAAACCTTATTGTCCCAGGAAGTAGTGACCGGAATTATCATCAGGGTCATGACAACAATCCCTCCCGATTCTACTTGGCTATCTCTCTATTTCTTCTGACTTATACCCCATTGCTTTCACATGTATTACTGAGTCTAACCATTGAATGGGTTGAACATCCAAGTAGTGAAAAAGAAACACTGTTTCCAGGTGATAAAGCCGCTACTAGTTGGGATACAATGCCCAAAAAAAAAGACCTATTTGAATCCCTTCCACCTAAGCTTAGATACCACCCATTTCAGGATAGTTAAACCATGTGAAAGCATGGCTTTACCACCCTAGTCACAAAAAATCATGGGCTTAACATCACTAAGCAGTTTTCATGAACCGAGGCTTCACATAGCTGACATAGCTATTCCCCCAATCCCCCAATGGCCGGCCATCTTCAAGTTGGCGCCCATGTTCATGGCAGCACCGCTCACGTTGCCCAGCGCAGGGGTCATCTTGGGTGAAAAAAACCTCGGGACGACCCTGGGGCTGGGAAAACATGGTGCTTGAACCAAGAAAATGTGGATTTATACAACAAGAACAATGAGTTTAACCAGCAAAAATGGCGCGAAAATCAAGCATAGAGATATTGGGTAAATATCTTCAACGAACATGAAATATTCAAAAACGTTAACCAGCTAAACCGGATATACAGTATTGGGTAATAATTTACTGGGGATATCTGGAAAATCTTGGGTTTAGAACATCGGATTAAGAATAATTCTAGGTACAAGTGAAACCTCGTGAAACCATCAAAGGGTGACATCATCCACATCATGGGGTTCAACCGCCATTCGTGGACCCAAAGGTCATAACGGATGTCTTTGCTCCAAGATCTTCCGAGGGGTGGTTTTCATCACCCAAAGTGGATCCAGGAAGCCATGACACACTGACACACCATCTTGATTCATCTTGATCCATATCCATTCTGTGTGTCTGTCAGATCCTGAGCCAAGTCGGGGTTTCCTCGGAGATCCGCCGAAGATTCTGTTGTCTTCTTTTGCGTGGGGATAGATCTTCCACTGAACTCATCCCCCCCCAGAAAGGGGACGACAAAACATGTTCGGTGTGGAGATTGTCCCCTTTTGGAAAACCACGGTGATTTGCTGCAGTCGACCCGAACCGTTGGGGAGTCATATGGATGATAGAAATTGGGGGTACCTCTCAACCATGGCTTTCCCAATCAAGGACCAATACCCTCTGGTAAACTAACAGTTTGCTATTGAAAATGGCCCAGTCGAAATAGTGGATTTACCCATGAAAAAATGGTGATTTTCCATAGCAAACTGTTAGTTTACCAGGCCGGGTAACTTGGATGAATTTCTTGGGATCATCCCAGCCACGTCCGCTCGGCCAGTCTTCCCAACAAGCGCTCCGTGGCCAAGAGGGACGCCTCTGGCTTGGCTGGTGAATCTTAGCCAAGAGATTTCCATCCTGAAAAATACCATCTTTAATCAGTAATAATCTATATAGTTAAACTCCTAACGCCCTGATTTGGATGGATAGTGGGTAAATTTGATATCTATCATCATTTCGGGTACTGTATCCTCTACTTCTCTTGTTTCAATATCATGAATTTGCTGGTGAAACATATTGGTGTTCCATCTTTCTTGGCTGGATATCCTGTTTTTTCGTTGATTGAAAACGGTCAAGTTTTGGTTAAAGATATATAATATCCAACCAACCAAAATCGATGAAGAGGTAATGTTTCCCTAGTTTGAGTTGAATAGCTGAAACTAATAGTCATGCCCTAAATGTGTTATTGATTTAAAATTCATCAAATTAGTCTTAAATCTTTACTTAGATTGATTTAATTTCAACCGATTACCACTAAATCACCATCTTTGATGGTTAAATGACCAAAAAATCGCCATGTTTCTTGGTTAAATCCCATGAAATCCACCAGAAATCCACCAGAAATCCACCAGAAAACGCGCATGGTGCGCCTCCGCCTGTTGCCCACAGCTGCCGCATTGCCAGGTTCCGGTGCCCACGTCGAAGCTGCAGCGAGCGCTACCTGGAGCGGATATTATGTATCGGACATTGCAAGGTAGGATATAGGATAATGGGATAATAATGGGATAATATAAGTTAATATTAAAGTTTCTAGATGGGGTACCCACACATCATCCAGTCGTCATGGATGCCAATGACATAGTATTATGATGTATTATGTATTGAAACCTATGGTGACTTGGGGGTCCCATTTTAGGAAACCGCCCATTGAACAAATTTACCTAGAAAATCAGGGATAATAATGGGAGAATAATGAGATCATCAAAGGAAGTTGGGAAGCAATCTTCCGAGTTCTGAATGACTTTTCAAGGGGGGCCTTGGGAAGTAACTTAGGGAAGTGGTGACTTGGGGAAGTGGTGACTTAGAGAAATGGTGACTTAGGGAAGTGGTGACTTAGAGAAATGGTGACTTAGGGATGTGGTGACTGGTGACTTAGGGAAATGGTGTCTGTTGCATGGGACTTGTGTTGGGGAGGAAGCCGGAGCGCGAAACATTGTGTTTTTTCGGGTAAAGTGGCTGGTGACGCGGGTCCGCCAAGCAACTGCTCAAGTGGGCTGAACGATCAAATGACACCAGCACTGGGCTCGACACTTTCATGGTGCCATGGGCACGACCGGCACGACGCATCCTTTGAGTCAACTGAGTCAACATGAACATCCAGTGCCAATGCGCTCTGAGTCTGGACTAGTCCTTTTCAGAGACAATGATGACATGTTTGGTTCGCAAATCAATCTTTAAAGAGGGCTCGAACATTTGGATCCTGAGTAACCCAACACCTCCGTGTAACAGCTTCTTTGTGTAAAAGCTTGCTGTGTGCAAAAGTTTGCTGTGTGTAAAAGCTTCTCTGCATAAAAACTTGCTGTGCGTAAAAGTGTTCTTTGTGTAAAGCTTTCTTTGTGTGCTTGTGTGTGTGCGCGTAGTTTTAGAGTGTTTTGGCATCTGTGGTTGCAGATCGCATGACGTTGCCATGTTTTCTTGCCACGTGCGTAGATACATGCGGGTTTGTGACGCGCTGCGCATGGTGGCTGTTTTGTATGAATGTTGGGTGGGGTGTGTTTTGGGGAGGAAGCCGGAACACGAAATGATCACATAGAAGGGGTGACTTAGAGAAGTGGTGACTGAGGGAAGTGGTGACTCTGGGGAGTGGTGACTCTGGGGAGTGGTGACTTAGAGAAGTGGTCAACCGCTGCAATTTCTGTTGCCATTGTGTATGTGAAAGCTTCTCTGTGTCAAAGCTTGCTGTGGGTCAAAGCTTGCGGTCTGTAAAAGCTTCGGTGTATAAAAGTTTCAAGTTGTTGTGCAAGTTTAGTATTGCAATTTGCAGAACATGTCGTGCAATGGTGGTTCGTACAAAGTTCTTTTGGGAAGTGTATTGTGTATGCATGGTAGTACAAAGTGGTACTAGGGAACAATAATGCCATGGTTTGGCAACGAGACACTGCTCAATTTTGTGGGTTCTAACTTTTGAATGCTAATCAACACGGTGTTCTGGCCGCAGCTGTTTGCATTTTCTTGGGGGCAGGCATGTGAAGCAAGAAAGAAGTAGAAACATGGCATTTGCTAGAAGTCTCCGGTATCTAACGCTTACAGATGTTTGTTTGTCAGCATTATTTTTCTCATGTTTGGAACTGTTAGTGTATGAGAAAGGCATGCATGATGAGAAAGCCATGCATATATCAAAGAGTGTTTGGACGTAGTGTGCAAGGAGGCGTGGAAGTGCGGCCTGCTTCCGACTTGGTGGAGCCATGGCATTGAGTGTGTGAATCCGGACGAATTCTGGTATATAGTCACCATATGTCACCATAAATCCATAAGCATTATCACATGCTTTGATATTGGTCCATATGGGCCCCTAATGATGGCCTTCACTATCAACTGGCATCGTGGGTAGGGAAATGCATCCAAAATCCATCAAAATCGTATGATAAGCCCGAAAAGAATCGGAGTATTCAAAAAACTCCCAAATTCATTGAACAATGATAGTGAAATCATAATTTTTGCTGGTTGGATCTCCATTTTCGTTGGTGAAATTTCCAGTGTTGATTTAACATGGCTACAGAACATGGCCATTTCTAGCTGATTTGCCTATTAAACATAGTGAGTTTCAATAGCAAATTGTTAAATTACCAGAGGGATCCAGAGGGTATATCCATTATTTCCAGGTGTATCCCTGTGAATATCCCATGGAATCCCGCCATATTTCATGGTTCAATCATCATCTCCAAAAAATTTGCTGGATAGATCCCATGGCCGCCATGGCTTTCTTCGAAGGCCGCGCAGGGCAGCATGTGCTCCAGGCGCAGGTCGTTCAAAACATCACGGGCAAAGGCCTCCTCCTGGGCGACTGCGATTTTTTCCACGAAAAATGGTGATATTTCATGGGATCTAACCATCAGAAATTGCTATTTTTGATGTATTGAAAATTGCTTTGATTTCATGGTGATTGAAATTGAAGCAACAAAAATATACGGTGATTGAAAAATGACATTTAAGCCATGAAAAATGACAAGACTGATTTGGTTAATCAAGATAGAAGAGGATATAATGATTATAACTATAATTAGGATAAAATGGGACATATATGGGCATATGATATTTGGGTGTGTCTGAAAATGGGGAGTTATCCCCAACTGTAGCCATTTTTTTGATGGGGGGCGAATCTTAACCGTAAACAGCAACCGGGGGGTCGGGATTTGCCCATGAAAAATGCTGGTATAATGGGCTACATTCTGTACATTTACCATCGAGGTTGGCAATGTCCAAGGTTGGAAACATAAGCAAACCTCGGCAGTATATGCAATACATTGTATTGAGGGCAAATCTTAACTACCAACATCTACCAACCAAGATTACAATAGTATTGCAATTCCACTGCCGAATCTTAACCACCTATTCTTCCAGGAATCACCTGGCTGGGGGTCTACGTGCCGTGTCAATCGTTGGGTCACCCAGTCCGTGTGGGATGGTCATGGAACCATACCGCAAAGCCACCTACGGACCTAGTCCTCTCGTCATGAATCAACATCTCGTAGGTCTGTATTGGATTTTCCGTCTTTCAACATTGGGATATGGAATTAACTTGCTACTTTTTTGGGTGGACAAGTTTGTGTTTTGGTCCATGGAATCACATGGAAACGGTCCATTTTTGGCAGGTCAGATCAAGCCATTCGCCACAGGAAAAAACACCAAGCTTTCCCTGTGAATCAGCTGATTGGTTCCAATGAAACTCAGGTGAGCTCGTCCACTAAAGATCATTTCCTATGGGAAACCAGGGGTGGAAACCATGGAGCTGTCCTCTGTCTCGTCGTCGGCCACAGGTGTCTGCACATCGTCGGGTGGCAAGAGCCTGGGAAGATCATATCGGATCCCAGGCGTGAGAAAATCTCAAATCACCCAGGTGAAGATTGAAATTGGATAGAATTCATAAGACATACAGTAAGAGCTGGAAGATCGAATCCTCATACCATTCTGTTTGCAATTCATAGGGAGATTTTCAGATTCGGCTCGGGGAGGATAAATTCGGGATCTTCCACTTTGGAACCGTCTCCGATCAACAAGTTGTCATCCTAAGTGGCACCTCGTCAATTTCATTCTGGTGCAGTGAACTATCACTGCCGCACTGCCCAAGATGGTTCCCCAAAATTGAGGACCAAAAATGCCCAAAACATGTTTCCCTTGGAAGATGTATATGGAAGCCATTGGTGCCCGTGTCCAAAGCCACCTCTTCTCTTTGGCCAGGTTGGGTTCCCGATTACCCGATCCCAGTGGATAAATACGGAATATGAAGAGGTTTGACGTCTATGTCTCCTGGCAACCATGGTTTCGGTCAAAGGAAACCATAAAAACTACCCAATGACCAGAGGGACTGTGGCAAATCCAACACACTCCAATTGAGTATGGGCATACATGGGTATACAACAACACCCCAAATATCCCAAATGATCAAATATGGTTGATGATCGATTTGTCAAATTTCTTGGACTAATCCAATATCCACTAATCACCACTTAAATTGGCTGTTTAAATCCTCATGTTCAGAGCTAAAAAAAAACACTTTTCCTAGTGATATTTACTTACGGAAAAAAAATCGGACCATGGTTTCTAGCAGGTGTCAAGTCTAGGGGGCAGGGATGACTTGAATCATTGAAAAACCTCCCCAATTTTTCGCTGAAAAACCTCTCCTTCCGCCAAGGCGCTGCGACGCCGCAGCGTGCCACAACCGCCGCCCCGGCCATGTGGGCAACGGGCTGCCGTCGAAGGAATCGCAGCAGGGCTGGCCGTTGGCATCCACGCGCACACATAGCCTGACATGGCGAGGTGGAGATGCTTTCAAGGGGGATAGAGGAACCCTGGGAGGCACCCCCTAGTCTATTTTTGGGATGTGCCACTTCGCAGGATATGGCCATCAAAATAAATGGGCTCCTGAAATGTGAAGATTTACTAAGATATCTTAAGTAGAATTGCCCTTTCTTCGGCCCCAACTCCAAACCCCAGCTGTCGCATGCTGTCGCTAGGTTCTACCGTTCTGCCCCTCATCCAAACCTTTGCAGGGTACATTAATTCGAAGAAATCCCATAGAAGTCCCGTAGAAATCCATAAGTCCAATAGAAATCCAGAAAAATTAAAGGACCGGATAACCCCACATGTTACCAACTTCTTTAGACTTAGACTGACCATAGAAGAGCAAGAAGGGAAGAGGAAGTATAAGAGTGATGGAGCGGTGATGGTGGGTGAGTTT
>Ga0126342_10018459_pt1 | contig 11952 bp, 9 predicted proteins | sample Cyp1metagenome_FD_92528 | JGI IMG/M metagenome (GOLD analysis project Ga0126342, IMG submission 92528) | Coral microbial communities from Lord Howe Island, Old Settlement Bay, Australia - Cyphastrea 1 metagenome | ecosystem: Host-associated > Invertebrates > Cnidaria > Coral ... | reverse complement strand
GGTTGCGAAACAACAGCCTCCAAGGCGAGAAACCAACAGCCAGACATCTTTTTCGAAACTCGTAGTCGTAGCCGTAGTCGTACTCGTAGTCCTAGTAGTAGTAGTAGTAGTAGTAGTAGTAGTGGTAGTAGTAGTAGTAGTAGTCCGACAAGGGTCAAATGTCTTATTCCCTGGCGCGCTCCCCCTTGCGTCTGCCGGGGTCGGCGGATATTTCATCAGACTCATCAGTGACTCATCCACACCAATCCCCAACTTTGGATCCTAAGATCTGCGTCCGATCATCGGTCCAATCTCCGAGGACGTTGCCGGAGTCCAAGCGCCAAGCCATGCAGTGGCGAGCTGCTGCACCCGGCCTTGGCTTGAGCCACTTGGCGGGGATCCATGAGGTTTCTATAGGGTCCTTAAATGTCCTTAATATAATCCCTATGTCAGTCCAAATATAACTGGGGTATAATATGGCATCTTGATATGGTATAGTATGGTTGTAATATGGATGTGGTTTTCCAATATATTCCAGCTAGGAAGTGGTGAACACAATCCTCATAATTCATAAGCCATGTATAGCAGATATTCCATGTCTAACTGGGTCGCATGGTTATGAGCCACTTACTAGCTGGGCACCCCCAAGAAGGGCTCAGGGGTGGTGGCTGTGAGTATGGATCCAAATCATTGACTCCAGAAAAAAACACGGATAGGCAATTTCCACTAGATGGATGACCCTGCTACATTGAATGATTTGTTTGAAAATGAGGGATACGGGATACCCTCAAACAGCCAACAAATAATGGAGAAAAACATGATGGACCATCAAAATTTGGCGTAGCCTATTTTCGGACAAAGCCAAATGACTGTGTCATAAGAATCCACCAATTTTGTGGGCCAATACCAATTATTTAATCAAAACCCTTGGAACATCAGCCAACTAACGCATGATACCAAGGTGATGTTGAGGATTCCCCAGTGGGAGATTTACCAACGACTGTGTTGGTGTTTCCAACACATATGGGATGTTACTGACAAAAACAGGAGCCGAATGACCCACAACAAATCTAGTTACATTGTATCACTTCCTTCTAAATAATCTACAGTAGCTGATCACTAGTCCTGAGCGTTGACCAGCTAGTGGTTCCTAAGAAAAGAGGCCTTGCTGATGGTTTAGCTCCACCAAGGCATCCTTGCAAGTCTGCACCTCAGGGGAACCAACATCCGACCCATCCAGAGCGACCAGTGGTCCAATGGGCATGTTCCTTACCTTGGCGGTAAGGAAACCAGCTCTTTGTTCAACTTTCGACCTTGGTGCCTCGTCCAAAACATGTGACTAGATGCTTCCTGGGCATCAAACAGGCACATGAACAGCCATCCGAACGCCCTGGTAATTTCCATGACTGAGGTTGTTGGAAGCACCTTTATTGGCACGGGATTCCAGCGTGTTAGTTCAAGTTTCTTGCAGACACTTGGCTGGCCCCCATTGCGGTAAGTGCTAAGCTGTTAAGTGGATAAGTGGCGATGCCCACTTCCAGCAGAAATTGCATGTGTGAAGATTTGTGAAGTGGTACATCGAACCACTGGAAAATAGAACATGTCACAGTAAACTTCACAATCCTTCAGAAAGTGGAGAGGCCACAATCCGTCACCTTTTGTGTCCTTTTTTTCAAACCTTTGAAAAACCTTTGAAAAACACTTAGGAAATGCATCCGATGGCCGAAAAGCTGCAACAATTTGGCCTTCATCATCGGCTGCAGCTCCTCCATCATTTGGGCAGGAGGTGGTCTTTCCATCACCCATCGAGCCATGGGAGATGTCGGATCATTAGGCCTGGCATCGCCTGGCATCGGCTCCAAGATGAAAAAGATGATTTCACCATATTTCACCATAGGTTTCTCCAGAAATGTGAGAAATGTGCGAAATGTGCTTTATTCATGTTATTCTTTGTGAAGAAATGTGGTCTGGAATATGGATCTTCATTTGCTACTTGATTGCTATACATTCTTTCCGTTGTTTTCATGTCATACTGGTGTCCATGTGATTTCAATCAATATGTGTGGAATCGTTGGATAAGAACCGAATTAGACTTGTTGAGGGTGTTGTGCCCTGGGGTTCTTAGATGGCTCCAGGCTACTCCTGAAAAAATTGCAGCAGTGGCTTCGCTGTAGTCCATTTCTTTTGTGTGGAAACATGGTGCATGTTACCATGTCATTTCCATTGATCTGTTTGAAATACCCTAAGTACAGGTTGCAAATTCTCCACAAAATTGGTACTGAGCTTTATATTGAAGGCACGACGTGCATGTTTTTCTAGGCTGTACGTGTTAACACTGGATCATTATTCTATGGCATGTGTTTGTTCTATTTTCAGTTCAGGGGCAGACCCAAGAACGTTGTTCTGAATTTGTAGGTCTGAAGGTTTTCTGTTCAAATAGCATGTTTCAGAATTTGTAGAGACCAAACTTGGGTCCTGGGAAAGGTTTCAGAAATGCGACTACAACATCAGGATCATCAGGGTATGCAATCTCATCAGATTAAGGGTGATTTGCAAGTTGACTTGCTGTGATGTGCGTTTCAGCACACAAGGCGGACAAGGCGGCTCAGGTGCAGGTGATGTCAAATCGTCATGGGGTGAGGTTCAAGCATCGCAGTTGTAGGCAGGGCCTCCTAGCACATCCAGGGTGCGTACCTATTTAGGTACAAGTACCACTTAAACTAAGAAGTTGAGGCTGGGTCCAAACTGTTGTGATGCAAACCTGGCTCATTCCAAAGGCATTTGGCAGCTACAACTTACGGCCTGTTTTGCCAATAAATAGATAACGTGTCAAGATGCATCTTCAAACAGGTCCTTTCGTAGTTCATAAAAAACATGTTTGAAGAGATCTCAGGAATTCTCAGGTCTACAGACCATGCAACGTTTCCGTGACTGACTGAATCAACATAGACTTTGTGGATTCTGTAGTTCCTGAATCGAGTTGCGGTTGGTACACGCAAACACGACAAAGATAGAACGTGCCCATTCTTGCGGAAACTGCCTTGTAGTCGTCGTTTAACTTGGCGCCTAGCATCCTTCCTCATTGGTCTGGTTTGCGGGATGAAACGAAGAACCCCAAAGCGCTGACCCAACTTCGCCTGTCAGGTCTTGCCCTGTGGGCCGGAGCGCTCTACATGTTGTGTTTCGCTTGCGTCACGCAGCAATGGCAAGTTTACATCTTGAACGCTGTGCCTGGGCAATTGCAACCGAGCTGACGCTGTGAACATGGCGCGAAGTTGCTCCTGGCTTCGGCATTCAGTTCACACAAGTGGCCCAAACTAATTGTTCGAAAATCTGGTGGGGCGAAAAGGAACCCCAAAGAAACCAAACACAACAGATCTCAAGTTATTCTCCTATCAGAGGGCGGCACACAGCATCAGCCCTGACACAGTCAGTCATTGTCAGACAGAGGCAAAGCGCATGACCAGCAACACCCACGGAATAATGTGGTTTGAACCATTCGGGCTGAGGTCCTTTTGGGCCCACAAGCTTTAGCTTTCCCCGCTATCTCTGCAATAAAGAGTCGGCTGGTCGCAGAACACGAGCAACTCGGTTGATTTTGCCTTTTCATGTTTACATCATGGAAACATGGAAACTAGCCTTTTGTGTCACAATCCAGCGCGGGCTTCATTCTAGTGCCACGGCCTCCGTCATTGAGATCATAAGTGACCATTGTCACAAACTCGAACCACAGCTGCGTGGTTTGCTGCGACTATCATGTTTCAACATGGCATGGAGTAGATTTCTCCAAACCATCAATGTGTATATATTTGACATGGACCGTTGTCAAAAAGCACCAGTTTTCCCAGGGCCCAACAGACCGCATTTGTTGCGACAAAACCAAGGCAGGGCCTTCTTCAAGGCACGTTACGCAAAAGTTGTCATGCTTTGGGAATCTTGCACAACGAAATTCAATTGCAAACGCTCTCCCTGGCATGCGCCACAACATCTTCACTGCCTTCACCTGCTTCTTCTTATTCTTCCTGGTTGATCTTCAGGGTTTTTTTAAATTTGTCCAGTACACACGAAATATTGGATATGTTTGGAGCGCATGAAAACATGGCAGAAAGTTGCGTAACACAAACAGTTGAAAAATATGCTTCTGGGTCAAAATTTAAGATCCATGGCGCCGCGTTGAGATGTTTCACTTCGAACTTTTTTTGACTAAGGCACTGCTCAAAAGATTGGCCAGGGTATGTGTAAAAACTGGGAAAAGTCTCGCATCAGCATATATTCAACCACTTGCTAACACCACGTTGACATTTTCCGTTGAATTCTTTCTCGGTGGCAAGGTGCTTTGACCACCGGCAAGAGCATTGCCGAGTGTATTGGTCCTATTCTCTTCGGTTTCCTCTTCGAGGTGCGGCGAGATCGGGATCCCCAGCCTGGCTAGCTGGAATATGGCTGGAAAATCCCTAGGAATGGAGCATGGAAGAGAATATGGAAAAACAAAAATTGAATGAGGGATTGCTTGTATTTTTCGCATGTACACCATGTGCAATTACAAAGGGTCAATTTTCCACAGTTTTCCATTGCTATGTCTGATTGCCGTCACAGCCGCCAGTGAGTTTCTGGTTGTATGATGGTATCCCCGTCCTGTCCTCGCGATATCCGCAGATATTTGGGGGTGCGGTCTTGAATGTTGAGACGCACGCGCGTCTGTGGCTAGGCCTTCAGCCGGCCTTTCGAGGGTGACTCGGGTGACTCCGGACACTCTCAGTTTGCTTCGAGGTGCTTGTGCTGCGCGTCCTGGTTTCAACAAAACTTCACATTCTCCTACGGCTTCAATCACAGGCATGAACAGCACACATACCCCAAAGACCCAGTTTGCCATGTCTGGCGAGACTGAGGATGTTGTTTGTGAGGATGTTTGATTCAGGATTTTCGTTTTGGATGTTTGATCCAGGATCCCAATTCTGATCGCATTCCTCCTCTGCCTTCCACTTCTCTGCCTAACCGCCGTCATCCCCCAGAAGCTGGCCAGTGACTTGGGCTGCACGAGGACTATGAGATCCGGGACACCAGTCATCACGAGAGCTAGCAGTAGCTAGCTGGAGTTACTCTTGCTTCAGCAAGGGGAGGGGCAGGTCTGAGTCCAACACAGTGTTTTTTGTCAGTCGAACCCCCTTTCCCCCCTACGCTCCCGGGGGATTTTTAAGCGGTGTTGGAAGCAGATGGTCACGGGCTTAAAAGCTGCCAGGCCTCTAGGCAATCTGCATTCAGCATGGTCAAAATCCCATCATGTTTCCAGGCTCATATGACGATGCCCAAGTTTCAAAATATTTCCATGTCAATCCCGACTTGGGTTATGGGTCGCTTTAGCTCATTGTCCCCAGCCCGTGAGTTGGTCAGCACCGATCCCCTGGACCCAGACTTTGAGCAACAGCTACTTGACCGGACGGTGAATATCGAGATGGAAAACCTGGAGGCCACAGCATCTGCCGACAAGATCCTATGGCCTCAGCTTCTACAACCTGTGGCTGGTGTGCATGAAAATACCAAACAATCTAGCTTAGTCGATTGGTCAAAGAACCTGCAACGGATTGTCTTGAGATGTCTTGCGTTTTATTTTGATTCTGCGTTTTCACAAAGAGTCTGGCTGACACACCGTGAAACAAGATAAACAAAGGGATGCTGCCAATAGGCTGAAGACGTGAGCTTGCTGGACCCGAGCCAGAGGTGGTGAATTGAAAACGATGCAAGCACCTTCCATTCCTTCCAGTTTTTCCCAAATGCGTAGCGAAGGGTTCTTGTTTTACTTTCGGGGTCTCAGGGTTGGGACGTGTTCGCTCGACGCTGCTTTTACGCTCGCAACCGTCCGCAACCGTTCGCGATGATTGTGTTACGGCTGTGCCTATGGAGAATGCTTGCAAAAGTGGTCACTGTTGGACGTTTGAAACGACTTGGTTTCGTTTGGCAGGCGTGGCACTTTATGACATTGCAAAATGGTTAATAACGTGTCAAAAGTCGTTCTGTTTGACAGGCGCAATACTTTTGCGTCGTTTTCAGAAGATGACTTCCATTTTTTGCGGCAGGCGCACCACTTTGGAGATGTCCATGTGCAGTTTGCTTGAAAGGTGCAGCACTTGGACGTGTCGTGTTGCGTGTTTTTGCGAATCACATTGTCAGGGCTGCGTCAAGTGGTGACGACGTGGAAATTCCGTGGCATGCGTGGCATTTTGCGACATGTATATAATGAAAATTGATGGATGCCTCGCATGAAACGTCAATTTGGAGGTAGCAGATTTTGGGGTTCATCAGGAAAACTCGCAGGAAAACGTCGGTTTTGTAGCTACAAAGTATCAAAATTTGAGGCAGTCTGGTACGAAATGCTCGTTTTAGAACTTCCGACATGTCCCCTCGCGATTCTCTGGTTTTGTTGTGGCATCGCCGCGCCTATGTGGAAAACTGCAAAACCTTCCGCTTTTGAAGGTTTCAAAAGAGGTTGTAATGTCGTTTTGCGTGGCGGGCGCGGTGCTTGATGACATTCGCAAGTGTCTTAAAAACCGTCAAAGTTCGTTTTCTGTGTCAGCCGCAATACTTTTGCAATGTTTTCACGATTTGTGGCAGGCGCAGCACTTTGGAGATGTCCAGCACTTTGGACGTATCGTGTTGCGTGCTTTTTGCGGATCGCATTGTCAGGGCTGCGTCAAGTGGTGACCACGCGGAAATTCCGTGGGGCGGGGCACATCGTGAAAGTGTCGTTTGGTGAAGATCCGTCGTGTGTGGAATGTCATTTTGAGTGGCAGGGGCGGTATTTGGAACACTTTTGTGATTGCAATTGCCGCTTTCCGCAACGCCACGGCTGCGCGAGGTGCGATCTTGCCTTCGTCTTTCGTGCCATTTTGAGTAGCAGGGGCAGTACTTGGTGATGTTACAACTTGACACTCTAGACTCGACCCTCCACTATTACATTGCACATGTCACACTTTACACTTTACACTCTACACTCCGCACTTTACACTTAATCCATACACTACACTCTACAATCCACACACAACACTTTACACTCCACACTTTACACTTTACATCCCGCACTCTACGCTTTAAGCTCCACACTCTACTCTCCACACTCTGCACCTCGCACTTTACACTCCACACACTACACTTCACACTTCAAACTGAACGCTCCACACTTTACACTCTACGCGCCACACTTTAAAACTTTACACTTGACACACCAAACTCTACACTTGACGAACCACACACTACACTTCACACTCCACACTCCGCACTTTACACTCCACATTTTACACTTTACACTCCACACTCTGCACTTGACTCTTTAGACTCCACACTCTACACTTTACACTGTACGCCCCGCACTTTACACTTTACACTTTAAACTCTGCACTTTGCACTTGACACTCCGCGCTCTACACTTTGCACTCTACACTTTACACTTTACACTTGACTCTTTACACTGTACAGTCCACACTTTACACTTTACACTTTGCACTCCGCACGTCACACTTCTCACTTACACTCCACGCTCTACACTTTACACTCCGCACTCTCCACTCTACACTTTACACTCTACACTTTGCACTCCACACTTCACGCTTTACATTTTACATTCCGCACTTTACACTTTACGCTCCACAGTCTACTCTTTACACCCCTCAGTGTGCTCTTGACACTTTACACTCCGCACTTCACACTTTACACTTTACACTCCGCACTCTACACTTTACACTCCACACTCTGCACCTTGCACTTTAATCTCCACACTCTACACTTCACACTTTACACTTAACGCTCCGCACTCTACACTTTACGCTCCACACTTTACTCTTGACACACCACACTCTACACTACTCTTTAGACTCCACGCTCTACACTACAAACTCCACAGTCCGCACTCTATTCTTTACACTTTACATTCCACACTTCGTACTTCACACTGGGCTCTCCACACTCTACATGTCACACTCCACATTTTACATTCCACACTCTACACTCCACACTCTACACTTTACACTCCACACCTCGCACTCCACAATCGCCACTTCGCACTCTACACAGTACATTCCCCACTTAACACTCCACTGTTTATACTCTACCCTTCCCACTCAACACTCTGCACTCCATTCCATTCCACAGTGTAGCAGGGGAAGAACCTGCAAGACTGTTGAAACAGTTTCCTTCACAAAAAGTGTTTTACGTGACTGCATTCGGGTTCGTAGGTTGGTCTTGTTTTTTGTGTACTGGAACACTATGATATCGCCAGAAATCACAGCCTTGCCAGGGACAAACTGCTTTAGCGCCTAGCTTGGAGGCAGGCCCCAAGAAGCACAGTGAAAGAAAAGGATGATGGGGGCACGCGGTCCAGGAAATGATTTTGTGGGTGATAAACATATGAAATGCCTCAGTATCTCGAATACCCTCACTTAATCCCCAGTTCTATGTGGATTATAAACCATTTACTGTATAACTGAGATGCACCTCCAAGTACCGAAAAGCAAAGGCCAGCGCAAGTTTCACGGCAACCCCCGTGGCAACCCCCGTTCATACTAAACATCCCCAGAAATATTATTATTTAATAGGGGTTTTACGCATATTCGTGACCATAAATATGGGGTGTTTTATAGGGTGGGATTTATTCTATTCTCTGGTAATCCCAGCACGCCCTTCCAGATTTCCAGGCGTTTCCAGGTCCTTGTGCTGAAAAGGCGGCTGATGATGGGCGCCGTGACGGTTTCACCGGGTTCCATGTGTTGGGATCGATGAGACACAAGGTTTCTGTATCTCAACGGCGCAGACGCCAGAGTTTCAGATCTCTCCCAGACAATGGCTCTGAGAATCGATTCAACGTGGTGGAGGAAAAAATCTGGGCGGGTTCACATATTTACCGATTCCACCATTTCCACCTCAACTTGAATTTGCCAGACTAGGCCGGAAGTGGTGCTCAACATTTGATTCAAACACGACCCAACGTTTGGGAATGCCATTGTCCAATGGAATGCTTGTAATATATCATCATTCAAGGGGAAACTTCTTGGGAATACCATCACCATGATCACAAACCTTCAGGTGATGCACGTCAGCCGAGGCCCCGCTTCTGGCATTTGTCAGTGAAAGGAACTATGAACCAGTCTGGTGCCCCAGTTGTCGCATCTGGCTGACCACATTCTTGGATAGGGATACAATGAAAATCTATGAAAGAGGCATCGGATCTTGTGACATATGTTTTTTAAAAAACATATAATATAATTATATACATAATCAATCATAATCATACATACACGTGCAGTATCATATTGGGCATTAGAGTCCTTGTTATTGGATATTGTTGGACATTATTGGATATACTGATATACTGAATTAAGCGGATAGCGACCACCATCTCCTATCAACAGATATTAAGGGATGGACCGTCCAGTGGCGTTCAGATCTGGTTCTGAGATGGCGGCGCACCACCATTATGAGCGAAATGCGGTTCCCAAAATGCCGTGGAGGAAAGGTTTTTTTTTATACATCAGGAAGCCCAAACCGCAACTTCTCCCTCAATTATATTTTAGATAGATAGATAGATAGATAGGTAGATATAAATGAATAAATACATTAAACCATGGAGAGATTATCTTTGCATTTTTGGAGGTCAAGAGAATCTCGGCGTGAGTTTCTCGTCCAGGTTTCACTTGGGAGGCCAAGAGCGGCTCTTTGACGTCACAGAGGCTCTCTGGGCACTCTCAGCATCGCCAACCGGCAAAAGAAGGGTATGATTTCATTGTAAAACATGTGCAGAATTGTGGGATGATATGTATGATGAGTGTATCACGAACTTGTCTTGTGGGATAACCGTCAGGCATTTGTGCACACACCTGTTGCGAGCTGGGACAACCTGCCATTGAGGACTGAGCTGGCGCAGAGCTACCACCCTGGATGGTGAAAAGGAGGGCTTCATCCTAAATATTTGGTAATATTTGGTTTACTGAATATGTCATATCTGTACCTATTATGAGTTATGAAGTCATGCAATATGGAACCCCCTCCAGAGCACTGGTTTTCGGCCTGCTGTATAGAAACCGGTTTCTGTGGATCATTCGTCATTAATGATTGCCACCATGCCAGGATCAGCGGCACCTTACAACCAGACGCTTGCAAGCGCAGGACCGCGCGAGTTGGGAATGGAGATAGGATCTGGTTGAGGACAGGTATCAAAGAAAGGCTGAGGTACAGGTTGCTTATTCATGAAGTCTGGGTCCCAGAATTGCCGATCTCCGAATACAAAAAGCGATTTCATTGTACTTTGTTTGCTGTCCATGGCCAACATTCTCTGGCTTGTTTTTCACAGAGTTCGGAATTCTTATGTCAGGTGTTGACGCAACCATGGGCTCCAGCGTGTGATTAGAAAGTTGAACAAATAAAAGCATTGCAAGGCTGCATGCGCCACAATCAGGGCGAGGCCCGGATCTGTTGCTTCGTTGAACAGTAGCTCGTTGAATCGGCCCGTGCAATGGCTGCTGCTCCAACTGCAATTTCAATGGTGTCAACACCACCACGGGCCAGTCAGACAGGAAGGGCGCAGCTCGTCAATGAATAGGGTCAGCTTACCTTTTGGGAAGCATGGCAATGAGAAATCCCCTATGCCCTATGCCTATAAATGGGCATTTAAATGGGGAAAATCATCTAATCATATCTCATCTCTACCCCCTAACACCAAACGCCATCCCAAAAACAAATAGGCACCTTGAGTAGTTTCGAATGTATTTGGTGGTATTTGGTAATACTAAATCAAGACCTTAATAGGAAAAACTAGGTATTTTGATTTCAAAATCGCTCAAAACATTTTTCAGATCCACATAAAGTATTGCCAAAAATTGGATCTCAAAGGTTTCACCTCAATTGAAACCTAATCATGTTGATCTGAAAAGACAGACCCTAATAATAAGCCGCCCCTAACCAACTACTTTTTCTTACTAAGGGGTGAAACCCTCAAATGGGACCTTGATGTTTAAACTGAATTAAAAATCAAATTAACCATCCTGAAGTTTCCCAAACATGACAGTCTGGAGTAATTTTTATAAATTGGGGTGTATTCAGAAAAAAGAAGGACGGGATTATTAATGAGGACTTCGAATTTGCCTTGTTTGATTACCGGAGGGTGGCTCAAACAAGTCCAGGGGATCCTGTGATACTCGCAGCACATTGAGGCGACCCGGCATATCTACGCAGATCGCGGTCACCTCCCCTGTGCCGATGTATCAGTTCGCACCTGTGACGAGTCCGGTGATTCCCACTTTGCTTGCCCCGCAAGCATCACCACCTCCTACAAAGTTGAACTCGCCCGTGCGTGACGAGTTGCAGAAGCTTCTCAGCAGAAACAGTCACTTCGAGCCTTCGACGCTTGGTTCCAAGGATGCACTCCACGGTGCGCCCAAGCTATGGATAAAACATTTGTAGATATTTGTAGAGGTTGCCACGCCAAAACTGGGATACGCATCAAAAAAATATTATTAGGATCAAACAAATTGTTAATAGGATCAAAAAAAATATTATCGGGATAAAAAAAATATTCTGGGAGAGGGAAGGAAGGAAGGAAGGAAGGAACGAAGGAACGAAGGACGGACGGACGGAAGGAAGGAAGGAAGGAAGCAAGGTGAAAGCGGTATTTCAGGACACTGGACACTTGTTGAAAGTGGCTCTCCAACTATATCTACTTGATTTAACGTACATTGGCTCACAACAGGCATGGCATGTTGTGCATTATATATATATGTATGTATGTATGTTATGTAATGTAATGTAATGTAATGTAATGTAATGTAATGTAATGTAATGTAATGTATGTATGTATGTATGTATGTATATCTGGAGTACCATTTATATATATATATATTACATATATACACAAAATCCCTGAATACCATATTCCACCGCACACAGGAGCACAGACAGGTATTGTCATTCTGCTTTGGGGGAGGCGCTGCG
>Ga0126342_10018458_pt1 | contig 11953 bp, 12 predicted proteins | sample Cyp1metagenome_FD_92528 | JGI IMG/M metagenome (GOLD analysis project Ga0126342, IMG submission 92528) | Coral microbial communities from Lord Howe Island, Old Settlement Bay, Australia - Cyphastrea 1 metagenome | ecosystem: Host-associated > Invertebrates > Cnidaria > Coral ... | reverse complement strand
TAGTAGTAGTAGTAGTAGTAGTAGTAGTAGTAGTAGTAGTACTAGCAGTAGCAGTAGCAGCAGCAGCAGGAGGAGGAGTAGTAGTAGTAGTGGTAGTGGTAGTGGTAGTGGTAGTGGTAGTGGTAGCGGTAGCGGTAGTGGTGGTAGTAGTAGTAGTAGTAGTAGTAGTAGTAGTAGTCAGTAGCAGTAGCAGTAGCAGTAGCAGTAGCAGTAGTAGCAGTAGTAGCAGTAGTAGTAGTAGTAGTAGTAGGAGGAGTAGGAGTAGCAGTAGCAGTAGCAGCAGCAGCAGCAGTAGTAGTAGTAGTAGTAGCAGCTGCTTATTAGCTTATATTAGCAGCAGGAGCAGCAGCAGTTGATGTGTTTGTCGTTGTTGGCAGTGTTGTTGCTGTTGTTGTTGTTGATGATGTTGTTGGTGGCAATGGTGGCAATGGTGGCAATGGTGGCAATGGTGGCAATGGTGGCAATGGTGGCAATGGTGGCAATGGTGGCAATGGTGGCAATGGTGGCAGTTGTGGCCGTGTTGGCAGTGGTGGCAGTAGTAGTGGCGGTGTTGGTGGTTGTTGTCGCAGTGGTTGTGATTTGGTCTGGTTGGTACTGTGTGGTTATTTGAGCATGCTTGTGATGATTTATCATTGAATGCACATGTCGCAACGCGTTCGCTGGTCCAACCTGCCGGCTCGCAAGTGGTTCAGGATTGCATATTCTTGATCAGAAAACCAGTTTCTTGTGGCAAAGAATTGTGTGTCTGCGCTAACACATGGTTTCTTCGCAGGAAACATGAAAGAAAATAGCGACTTGTGGATTTGAATTGGGTGCAATGTTCTGACAAACACCTTTTGGTGCCAAAACATGTCGAAACAAACACAACATTTTTAATGTTATATTGTGCCCAAGGTATGTGAGGTGTTTATCATTTTTCTTGCACTTTCATTGACATGTATGTTGTTTTTTTTCAAACAATGTGTGTTTTGTTGCTCCAAATCAATGTGCAAACGAACAAAAATTAATCATTTGCTTTTGTAAATCTGTGCAACCTGGAAGATTCACGTGTTCAATGTTTGCTTAGGATTTTTGGGACAACAATATTCCGGGCCCAGTATTTTTAAGATACGTATGCATGTAACATGTATCCCTTCGCACAAACACGATTCCACGAAAGCATCGAAACCAAAAAACAATGTTTCATTTTTTGACTTATTATTGGTGGATACATTGTCATATTGCGTCCATGTTGGACATGAAATTGGTGCATCTTGGTTAAGTGACGGACTGGAGGTCATTGCCCACGCATGTTTGGAATGCAATCATGGAATCAATAATTCAACGGTCGACAAGCATGTTCGCATTGTTATTTCAAATTCAAAAACCTTGTCAACATCTTGGTCGCGTATTTGGCTGCCATTTTTGGATCAAATTGAGTTCCATTCCGTTGACGAATGTTTGGGCAGGAAAACAACATGAACTGATCCCAAAAAAGGTTAAAACTTGTTTGACAAATGAACGCTTTGATTGGGTTGCCTATTTTTTTGTTCGTTTGGAGATGGGGATTTGATACGGGGTTTCCGTCCCATGGAACGTGGGAAAACTCCGACTCGTATGACCAGTCGAAAATTCGCGAACGAACAATTTCTTGAGAAACTCCATCCCAAATTGTAATTTTGCAGACAATTTTTTCATGTTGTGGAAAAATTTCAAACTGCGGTGACCGTGCTGCCGCTTAGCAGCTTAGCATGCCATGTGCAAAACCCAAGTGCGAAAAACCATTGGGCAACCCTCACCTGGCTTGCCGTTGTGGTCTGGGTTTCTGTTCCGAGGTGCCCACTGTTTCGATCGATTAGTTGGTTGAAACCAACTTTGAATCCATTTGTTTTGGCCAATCATTGGTTGGTACAACAGTGGGCAGGTGTGCCAAGTTTCTTTGGTGGTGCTTAGGTGCGATTCGAACTCAGGTTGATCCGATATGATCCGGTGTAACGAAAACGCTGCTTGACACCCAATCATAATGAAATATAGTGAAATTGGGTAGACATTTTTTTTTCCGATAACATTTTTTTTCCGATACATTTCAATCATTGCAGCCCGTCCAGGCTTGCTTTGTGGCCGCGTGGCACAGGAAACATGCCAGACAGTGTCCAAATGGAGAAACCATCAAAAAGGACTGGGGTTGCTTGGCGTTGGTGCTTCTGCTATTCTTGCTAGCATGGCAGTGTTTCCTTTTTTCTACATTTTTTCTTACATTTCTTCCTTTTTTTTTGCATTTGACATCGCAGATGTTGTCATTGCTGGCAGACAGGAGATGTTGGAAAAGGCAGGTGGTCCTCAAGCCATGACGAAAAACGGCGCCAAATTTCTGATGGCCGTGGCCGTGTCCAAAGTCTTCGAGGCTGAGACACTGGAGGCACCGAAGGCGCCCAATGCGCCCGAGGCGCCCGAGGCCGTGGAGGCGTTGGTCAACGCAACGCTGCTGCCACGGGTGCCGGTGGAAGACGACACCGGTGGCAACGCCGGGGCGCTGTTGGCGGAGTGTGCTGAATTGCGGAGAGCACGGGAAGGGGTGGAGGAGTTGAATTCGCAGCTGCAAGCCAAAGTGGCATCTTGATTTTGGAATTGATTCAATTTGATGTGGAATTTGGTGGAATTTCTGCTTGTGCTGACATCTTGTTGGATGGACATCATTTTGTTTTTTTTTGGATGTTGGGCCCCCATGAAATTTGACCTCCAGAGCGGTTGCCTCGATTCTGAAGGATCGCCATCATTTGTAACATTGAAATGTTACCTTTGGGCTATAATCACCATAGACTATAGTGACTATAGACTATAGAAAATTATTTTTGGTCCAAACCATGCCTAGGAGAAGTTGGATCGCGATTCTTCGGATACGTCGGAGCGCTTACAACGGGCTCTGCGCGAGGTGTCGCGGCTAGAGAAGCAGCTCCAAGAAGTTGCAACAGCCGCAGGATCTGCAGGTGATGCACAACAGCTGCAGGCTGAACTTGCCACATTGCGGGTGGAGAAGACAGAGCCTTGCTGATGGGGGACCTGATGGGGGACGTGGGTTTCATAAAGAATATGTCAACAACAAGTGGGGTTTTCCATAAATGGGCCCCAAAATGGATGATGGAAAAAACAGTAACATGGGGTGATTTGAGGTTCCCCATAGAAACCATTGAACAAATCCCGTTGAGGGAGGGACCTCTGCTGGGCAGCTCCGCCCAGGACATGTGGCGCGACATCGCCGGGCTCCGGGCCGAGAACAACGACTTGAAGGACGACCTGGGCGATGCCAAGAAGGCGCTGCGCCAGGAAGAGGAAACGAGTCGAAATGCCTTGGAAAGGGCGGAGGTGGCGGAGGAAAAGGTGAAGTCCAGTGGCCAAGACGAGGTGAAACAGCTCCGGGAGGACAGAAAAATCACTGATTTTAACAGAGATTTTCCATGAGGGCAAGAGTAAAGGGTTCAACATTAGGACAATTGGTGGTGAAAATGGTAGTGAACTCTCAGAAAGTTGATATTTGAATTTGAAGAGGAGACAACCCCTGGAGGAATTGAAAGAAAGGGAAGCGAAGGAGATGCAATTGGAATCGGATGTTGCAAAGTTACAACATCAGCACGAGGAATCTGAGACTCTTTGCGCTTCCCTGCAGCGGACAGAAGATTCTGCGAAGGAAGCGTTGGAGCAGAGGTCGGAGGAACTTGCCAGGGTAAATGCGGAGAAGCTGCGCCTGCGGGAAGAGGGCGAAGAGTCTCTTGGTTGAAACTTGTTTCATGGGGATTCAACCAATCCAAAGGTGACACCCCCCAGTAAATGATTATTAATCCATATTAATTCCTTAATCAGCTCTTATTATCAATGTATAGATGTACTGTGTATATATATATATACACATTTATCTATATCTATATCTATATCTATATCTATATCTATAGCTATAGCTTTGGCTATATCTCTATCTCTATCTCTATCTATCTATCTACCTATCTATCTACCTCTATCTACCTCTATCTACCTCTATCTACCTCTATCTACCTCTATCTACCTCTATCTACCTCTATCTACCTTCATCTAGCTCTATCTACCTCTATCTACATACATACATACATACATACATACATACATAGAAACATAGAAACATAGAAACATAGAAACATAGAAACATACAAACAAACAAACAAACAAACAAACATACATACATACATACATACAAACAAACATACATACATACATACATACATACATAGAAACATACAAACAAACAAACAAACAAACAAACAAACATACATACATACATACAAAGAAACAAACAAACAAACAAACAAACATACATACATACATACATACATACATACATAGAAACATACAAACAAACATACAAACATGCAAACATGCAAACATACATTACATTAAATTACATTACACTACAGTACACTACACTACACTACATTGCATTGCATTGCATTGCATTGCATTTCATACATACATACACGCACATATCATGACGTTGATATTGGGGTGGTATAATCTTCATGATGTCAGTGTTAGCCTTGCCAGGTGCCGCCAGGAGTTGCAGAAGGCCCAGCTTCAGCAGCGCCAGCTGGGGGAGGACCTGGCCATGCTGCTGCAGGAGCTGCAGGAGAAGGCCGAGAGCCTTCGAGGCTCTGAGCAAAGGCCGGGGGACCGGGGATGGGGGATGGGGGATGGGGGAATGCAACCAGCAGAAAATGGGGGGTTTACTCTATTGATCTCTGTTTAGATTGATTATATGATATATGATTAATGCCTTGGAGATTAGATGTGAGTTTTTCCCTCTCCAAAAATCTCGGGCTGATCGGTTTTGATGGGAACATCAAGGGATGCCCTGTCCCAAGTTGATGTACCCACATCATGGACACCAGAATTAGTTGCATCAACATCTTGGATCAGAATTCGAGACCAGAGAAATTTGCCCAATGAGGGGCCAACTTCTTCTTGAAGTCTTGCTTTCCTATAGCATCCTATAGCTGTAGCTATGTATATAAGTGGAATTCTTTTCACTCCAACCTGCAAAATATAGGGATGACTCGATATGTAGAATATTTTGCTCTATTTTTTGCGGATGATCGAAATCCGTCTTTGAAACTCAGTTTCGATCGCCGTCCTTCCAGGTGCCAAGAGTCCGAGCTGCGCAGTGTGAATCTTACCCGTGAGCTGCAGATGAGCCAAGAGGAAAGCCAGCAGTTGCAGGAGGAAAGGGGGAAGCTGATGGCTGATGTCCAGGCGGATGCGGCCTGCGGCCACACCCAACTGGTGCAGAGGAAACCATTGATTTTTTTGGGAAACTTGAGAGGAAATGTGAGGATTTTGCACTCCAATTCAAGGGGCTTCATGCAAATCCTCTGCATTCGAATACGAATCAGATTCATTTCTGGGGATCCTGATCCCCAATGATCCTTGTAGAGTGTTGAAACCGTCGATGATAAATCGGGGTTCTAGCAGTGTACTGGGTGAAGGAATGTGCTGGTTCCAGTATAGGACTTCGGCTCTCGACTGATGCGTAGAACCTCCAAAATTGGCAAAATCCTCAGGTAGGCTTCTAGCAGAGCATGGCTTTGTAGCATGCATTGAATACTTCAATCATATATTGGGATACATGACGTGGCATGCCTCGATTTCATCAGTATTTCATGCAACAGGATAGCCTAGACACGACTCTCAAACCTGCTGCGTTCAGGTTGCAGAACGCAAGAACCAACAGCTAGGAGAGGAGAACCAGAAACTGCAAGTCCAGCTCAAATCCTCAGCTGAAGAGTGCGCGCAGTGCGACTTGCCCGTTGGCATTCATGGCAGAAAATCGGTTATCCATACTTTCCACATTGTTCATTCCAAGCGGAAGTCCGGGATCAGTACAGCAGTGGTTTCGTCTCAAGCTGGGTGCACAATTTTCGGCGCCCGGTTGAAAAAAGTATGATCACTGTCTATACTCAGATTTTCGTAGTGGATCTGGCCCATGAAGAGGATGGAACTGGTCAATCTGGTCACAAGTTGCGCTGTGAGGTGAGATGAAAGTTTCGAGCCTGGCAGAACAGTTGCAAGAGACACGGATAGAGATGGTGGAGGCGCCAGACCGGAAGGTGCTGACAGGTAAACGTTTCACCCTCCAAATTCCGTCGCAATGTGAAGCAATGTGAATATTCTTATCCGTGTTGGAAGGATAGACGCAGCTGTCTCAACTTGAATCCCCTTGGACAGCGACTAGAAAGATACTGTACCACTTGACTGGGTATTCAGTACTCCAAAAACTGGATGGTTGGTCATGGTTGGTCATCATTTTACCCGCAAGTTCGGGGCTAATCCCCACTGAAAATGGAGAATTATGACTTCAAATGGCCAGAGAATGGGCGGTTGCCAATGGGTGGTTGCCAATGGGCTTCGACCTCAACCCCAGCTCCAAGCCTGGGTGTGGTGCATAGGAGTCTAGAAAGTCAGAAGAACAGCGCCTGACGTTGCAAAAGCAGATGCAGCAACTGAGCCAGGCCCGGCGCAATAAAACCTGCCAAGTCTTTCTTTTTTTGGCGGAGTCCCTCACTCTCAGGGACAATAGCATACTCCACATATATATATAATTATATACATAATAATAATAACAATAATAATAATAACAACAATAACAATAATAATAACACCGATAAAAACAATAATGATGATAATGATTATGATGATGATAATAATAATGATAATGATAATAATAATAACAATAATAATGACAATACTAGTAATAATAATAGTAATAATAACAATAGTAATCATAATAATATACATAATAATAATAAAACCATAATAATAATAATAGTCATATAATAATAATAGTAATAATATATACAATTTAATATATATATATATATATAATATACTTATTCTAAGACACATTATTATTATTATTGATAATATATAGTATGCATATATAATATATAGATGCACTGATATACAGCATACCCACATGCACATGATAAGCAGGACCTGCGAGCTGTGGAACGGCAGAACGAGCTCCAGGACGAGTCGTTGCAGAAGGTCCAGGGCGAGTTGGTTGCTGAGAGGAGCAGCACGCAGGACGGGAGAAGTGGATATTGCACAAAATCAGGGGATCTCACATGTAGAATATATATATATATATATTATAAATATAGGTACATGGTACTGATAATGAATAGTAACTTTTTTTGTTGTTATTCTTTTCCCTTCTTATTAATTAATTAGTTACTCATATGTATAGATACGTGTATGTATGTATGTATGTAATGTAATGTAATGTAATGTAATGCAATGCAATGCAATGCAATGTAATGTAATGTTATGTAATGTATGCATGCATGCATGCATGTAATGTATGTAATGTATGTAATGTATGTAATGTATGTATGTATGTATGTATGTATGTATGTATGTATGTATATATAATATTACTTGCGTTTTATTAAAATCATCACCGTATGGGTGACTGCAAACATTTTGTAATTTTCCCATGTCACGTTGCCCAGGAATGGCGAGCCCCTTTGGCTGAACTTCTGTTTGGCTTCTGGAATCTGACATAGGAGTGGGCGGAGCCAAGAGATGGAATGATTCACTGTCAATAATTTTTTGTTTCAGTAGAGAAAGACTATATGATCCACTTTTGGGATGCCTTGAACTCAGCACATGGCTTGAGAATCTGTGAAAGCAGATGGCCACTTGAAGCCCAAACCAGGAGGCAAATCCATAATGTCTTTTTCTCAGCATTTCTGCAACTAAACTGGCTTTTGGACTGCGAAGATCTTCTGTTAGTCTGCACCAGTCGTCTACCCTCCAAGAGATCCATGTCAATTTTCTGAACTAAGGGAATTCAAATCTCCTCTCCCTTTCGCTCTCTCTCTCTCTCTTTTTGTGCAGATCTCGCACTTTCACCTGCCAATAGCCTAGAAGTCTCATAGTCAAGCCACTTGGTGTTTCATCCTCTTCAGCAACTAGTTTTTGAAACGGGGTACACAGGGAGTAAGTGGGATTACTCTAGAACTATCAGTGATTTTAGATGATTATGGTATTTTTTTCCCATTTTTACCTAAGATTTTGTGAAGCACCAGCCGCAGACGGTCCAACGAGCTGCATCTCAGCATTCCTAGGCCTTCATTCTGGAGGAACAGGACAGGAATCGGTCGCTGCAAGAACAGCTTGTGGAGGCCGAAACCGCCAAGTTTGAGGCACCACGGAGCGGGAGAAACTGGGAAGCACCACGAGAGATCCGATTTTTCGAGGATCTCGTTGATTACAGGAGATCTTCATCAGTCTTGGACATCCACACCACAAAAACTGATAGCTAAATTTTCTTTATGACCAGTGGCTGGTGGCTAAGTTTTTTTTAATGAACCAACTCATAACTGGGGAGCAGCACGTTACAGATGGGTATGACAAACACAAATTGACTTACCCTTCGAAAAGTGGCTAGCCAATTGTCGCTTCCGGTTTTGTATTCCATAGTCTTGACCAATTGCCAGACAGAATTGCCAAACAGGCTTGTCCAATAATGGAGGATACCCCCCTTTATGGCCCTTTGAATGCCAAACATGTTGATAAAATTTTGATAAACGTTTGTTCCTTTGGAATTGGGGTATAGGACCCATAGGACCCCCCAAAAAGTTGCAGAACATCTGCGCATTCTCCAACATCTGAGGATTTTAGCCCCATAGGCCCCAGGCCTCCCAGATCCCAGGCGCAGCAAGCCGAAGCGCAGCACCGGCGCCTGGCCGAAGGGATGCAGCGGTGCCTGGAGAAAAAGGCTCCAGCAGCTGGGTGTTATCATTCTGGTATTTTGCCACAGTTTGGGGGTAAATTTGGGGTGTATGAAATTGGGTTACCAGAAATGATATCAACATTTTTCTTTGAAATCCTAGGATTTTTGGCTTTTTTTGGCTTGAACTTTCCAGCGAAGGCTGTAGGACGACCAGCCTGGGAGATTCCAATGGATCAGAATCCAAACCCCTGGGCTCTTGGGATCTGGGGATCACAGTGCGTAGGAAGAAAAGGTCTCACCGAAGCTGCTAAGACTTGGACTGCAATATTTTTTCAGAGCCAATTTGGGGGCCCTAAACATAGTAGTTTGATGTAGTTTGATCATATGAAGTAGAGAAAATGAACTTCTAAACCACTGGATTTTGGGAATAGCATATTTTCAGCCAAAGCCATTTCTGGCAGTTCGTCATTTTTTCCCGTCGCGATTTGGCTCAACAATTTACTACGTAGCTGCAAGCCTTCGCTCTTCTGGGTCACTGCAAGGTGGTGAACATCGTGGTGGATTGGGCTGTTGTCATAAGCAACTGGGCACCTCCAACTCACATGGTGTTTCTTGTTTTAAAGCAATGACACCATGGCAATTTTTTGGGTATCTCGGTATCTCCTCTCCTAATTTTTGGAGACCAAATGGATTCATTGCTTACTATTTGGGCCACTGTTGTGATGGCTGTCACACCAAGGATTCCTAGGCTCATTGAATTGCAATGAATTTCTTTTTTCTTGCTCTGTGCCTTCAACAAATGCAGATGCATGGTGTGTCTTTATGTGTATAGTGTATACTGTATATCCACATCACGTGCATAGTCTGCTCTCTTCCATGTTGGCCAGTTCAGCGCACATGCGAGTGGGCATTTCCTAGCAGCTGTGATACTAGGATGAATGGACTCAGCTTTGGAGATTTCGAGAACAGCAGCTTCGATTCCCTGTACAGCAGGATTGCCCAGGGCTTTTGTGGAGCGTCACTGGCATGTCAAATGGCGCAGTCACAAAGTAGATATATAGCCAGAGGTTCGAAAATCACATTTGTGAAGGACAGATGAGCGATTGATGTATGTGTTCGTCCGCAATTTGGGGTCACCGAAACAGATGTGTCAGGCAAAGGGGCCAGAGTTGTGAGTCCCAACAAGTCGAACATCATTTTCATGGCAGTCCATTTATGACATCTTGCATTTATCACTGAAAAGCAGGTGAGATGACCATTTTCTAGTCATTTTCCGATCATTTTCCCATATTTTCCAGGCTTCTGGGTGGAACTTCCAAGCTGCGATCCATTTTCAGATGCCATGTTAGGTCAAGGCTTTGCCAATGCCAAGCATTTGGAGCAGGTCTGGTGGAATCCAACCTTTGGGCCTTTGGGATTTCGGCAACCGCACTATAGATTTGAATGCAGATAGAATGGGATATATTACATTATATTATATTACATTACATTAGATTATATTAGATAATCTTACATTACATTAGATTATATTAGATTATATTAGATAATATTAGATACTACTGTCTTATATATTGTATTAGTTGTATTAAATTATATTATATAATATCATATTATATTACAAAACCACAAACAAGAGAGATTTAAGAGGTTGCTTCATTTCGATGACAGCGCAAAAGGAAGCTCTGAGAGCAGAACTCAGGATCTTCCACTATCAGTGAGAGTGTAGAATGAAGTAAAAATTGACATCATCAACTTGCATCCCAGCACATAGGATGATTATCTCAAGGGACAAACTGCAGTAACCACGGAAAAAGATGTGGAACATGTTCACACTTTTTTTGGAAGATTCTTGGTGTTTTGTTTGCTCAACTCCGCATTTTTTTGATTTATAATCTATTTTCTCCAATAGGTTCCATTTTTTTAAAAGGAGAATCTGCATCGAGTTTTTGGGGTTTTCTATATGTGATATTTTTGAGATTGACTTGGACCCACGAGGCGACCAAGGAGTTGCAGAACCTGAAGCCAGGCAGGGAACGACCACAAAAATCAGGGACCAGGGGTGTTTTTTGTTTTTTTTTGTTTTTTTCAGAAAAAGCGTTTTCTTTTTCTTGTTTTCGTCAATAAGCTCTGAAATTTAAAGATTAGACTGGAAGCCAAAATTGATGGTCAGTTCCAGCAGCAAAATCGTCTTGCCAAGCCGTTTTGGAGATTCCATGGCATTTTTCAAGGAAGCATTCCATATTATATATATATATATCTAATTCCATATTGTATATACATATAATATTATATTTACCTTGTTAAGCATACTGCACACCCCACAGGGTGAAGTGTCACACAATGGAAGAGCTTAAGTGGTTTGCAGCGGCTCCCAGCACACCGAGCCAACGTGAGGTGATTTCATGCCAAAGATCGCGAATGGAACCACCATGTGGGCTAGCGAGAATGGGTGGGGTGCAGGTTCCACTCAAGTTGTGGAATTGATAGGTCTTCAACCGAGATTTTCTAGGCGAAGGATTCGAAGGATGTAGGGGATCGGTCAGCCACAATTGCATCAGATGAACATCAGGGGATTCCAAATTTCGATCGCAGGCCCCGACATCTCTAAGGCAACTGGCCCAGCGAGAGCGACCGGCACCCCGTGACACTGCTGGAAGCTGAGTGGTGGGTGTTGGCGATTTCCATGCCTGTCAATGGTAACAGGCTTGAGAGTTTCACTGATTTAAAGTTGCCCAGCATGGCCCATGATCCAAGAGTTTGATCAACCGACTGGTCGAGGTTACGAGACTTGCAGAGGTTGGGGCTGTTGATGGGTAATCGACTGGATTTCATAGTTTATGGATTTATGGACAAGAAAATGCAACATGTTTTTTTCCATTTTGAGCTGCAGGCACAAGATTGGCAAGCCCTTCTGAGAGATTCTGGTCATTTTGCCTAGATGCAGCGCACTCAACACATCTCAACACATGTCGGACATGGACCTCGTCATACAAGGTGGGCCCCCCTGGATAGCCAAGTTTGTTTATAATCTCCATTATCGAAGGAAGTTTAGAAGTCAAACTTCCGACAATATGGACAGATGAAAAGCAGCGCAGGGAAGAGGCAGAGAGAAGAGAAAGTTTAGAAAAGATAAGAGTAGAAGAGAAAGAGTAAGATGCGCGAAAAAGGTAGGAAAGCCGCGATTCACGGTGTTTTTTCCAATGATTTGTGGCTCCG
>Ga0126342_10018457_pt1:5000-11953 | contig 11953 bp, 9 predicted proteins | sample Cyp1metagenome_FD_92528 | JGI IMG/M metagenome (GOLD analysis project Ga0126342, IMG submission 92528) | Coral microbial communities from Lord Howe Island, Old Settlement Bay, Australia - Cyphastrea 1 metagenome | ecosystem: Host-associated > Invertebrates > Cnidaria > Coral ... | reverse complement strand
TCACGACCTATCAAAAACAGGAGGTTTTGGCCGAAAAATGCCCCCCCCCCAGGTAAACCTGTAACCTTTTACGAGTGCCATCCGGACGATCACGCCCCAGCACCTTCGGTGCGGGCGGATTTAGATATACATGTATTTGAATGTACACACATATATATATATATACACATATGTATATTCATGTATTTGTAAATGTATATATATATATATATGTACATATATTTATATGTGCATTGATTTTTTTTGTATATATATCAAATACACATGTATTTAAATATATTTATTTACGTATCTAAATACATGTATGTATATAAGTACATATATATATACACATGTCTCAACTCAACTCAACCGTCATGGGCAACAGAGTCTGTCACGACGGAGCGAGAGGCGGTCACTCGGGCCCCTCTTTTTACATAACCCAGGCCGCGCGCCCCCACAGAACGACAGGGCTCAGGCTCAACACAGCTGCCGCGCATTAAGCGTGGACTTACAATGCTACGGTGCTGCAGAGCACCTACACAACTCATCCAAAAGAAGTGCCGCTGCAGAACACCAAAAAATGAAAAAAAATCAAATTAGCCAGTCACTTCAGCCAAGTGGTCCACCAATCCTTGAAGCTCTCGGCGCCATTCCACTTTGCGGCGCTGTGCCGCGTTTCTCCACAGCACCAGTAGCCAGAATGTCAGCGACAACAGCTTGCAACAGGTCTTGGTGCCCTGGGTGGACGGCCAAGTAAAGCTTGTACTCATCCTTGTTGAATGCTTCTTTGAGCTTGGCACAAGGACGAGTGTGTATACCGGTAACACGGAATATGACTATTTTTCTTGAACTCTTAAGATGGCAGTGCCTGGACTCGGGGGGATGCATTTTGGTCCCGAAAACCGTCCTGAGTTCTACATGGAGCCTGAAGAGGAAAAATTGCACATGCATGCATACATGTAAACATATATATATATACACATAAATATATATATTTAGAATGTATATATATAGAGATTATATATATAAATATATTAACTATTTACATATATATACATATTTATAATATATATATAGTTTATTTACACACACACATATATATATATATATATATTTAACACACATATATAACATATAAATATATATATATAGAATATACATACACACACACATATATATATATTAATTATTTACATGTATATATATATTTATAATATAATATATATATATATAATATAAATATATATATATATATTTTTAGTTTATTTACATATATATAACACACATATATAACATATATATAATATATATATATATATACATATATATATGTATATGTTTATATTTCGAAAATTATGTAGAGTTATATACACATATCCATTTGGATTTTTCCCTTTTGTTTTTGTAGATCCAAAACATTTTTTTTTTCGCCAGATTCCTTTCGTGAAAGGAACTTGCTAGTTGCGACGAAAGACCAAGCCTTGAAAGGACTGGGACGGGGATTCAGTGGACTCCCCATTCGACTCCCCATAAAACGTAACCGCGTGATAATGAGGATTGGCTAAGTTGGCCACCAGCATCCAATAAAAAAAGGTTATTAATCATATATTTTTGGGGCGGGCATGACATTTTGTATTCGTATTGAGTGGGGTAAAATATAGCAACCTCAGAGCGAAATCACCATAAATGATGCGGATGGTAAGGGGAATGATGGGTTAGCGAAGATGGGTTTGGACTTGCAAATGGTGATTGTCATTTCTTTGATCATTCATTTTGTTGAAACCCATGTAACTCCAGTTGTTTAGCTTAGTTCTCTTCAAATCAGGCACTACAATAATATCAATGCATTGGTCACATATCCAACCGAAGGCAAAGGTGCTATATCATATATACTGTTTGCTCTTAGAGGTTGGAAATGTTCTGAAATTAGACCCTTCCTCATGTTCCACAGCCCAGCGACAAGTTGCGGGTCGTCCCAGGCGCAAAGTTGTGACAAATGACATGTCTCGGAAGGTGTTTTTCAAAAGTTCAACAGTGAATGTTTTTCATTTTTCTTACCTCAAGCAACATCAACCATATCATTTTCCCAGATTTTCCGAGATTTTCCCATCACATTGCTGTGGTGAAACAGAGGAGATGCCGCGGAATGATGCGGCAGACGTTTTTTTCTGAATTGTCACGTACATATTTGTCACATATTGAGATATTTTTTGAGTTCAATTTGTTTTTAAGTCCTAGCTGGGCAGCACTCAACCGATGAGAATCACGGGTCTGGAGCAAGGTTTCACCGTCCAGGTTTTCTGGAGAGTTTCCGCGTCGAAAATGTCGCCACTGTCACGATGCTTTCCAGGGGTTCCTCCGAGGTTTTTCCCATGTAACTGGACTAAAAACATCTAACTCAGCGGGAAAGTTGGAGTAGATCCAAGTAGATCCAGCCAATCTATGGCGATGTCAGCATCTCAGCTTCGGAGCTGATGGGGAGTCCCATTGAATCCCTATGGATAAAACAAAAATATGGAAAGGGCATTTGCTCATTGACTCATTGATTCTTGCTCAAAGGTAGTCACAGAAGGCCAGAAGGCTTGGCAGATGTGAATTTCTTGTGGCACCTTATCTAGAAATGTGAAACGTGGAGGTTGTGGCGGACATTGGAATCTGGTGCACGAGATGTGGTGTAATTACCGTGCACGATGGTTGTCCCCTTTCCTGCACTAAGTGGCTCAATAAGATTTGCCAACTCAAATTTACATATCACACACACACATGTTTCTCATACATCCATCATTTGCACCTGGCGGGTGTCCGACTCCAGCTCATCAAACCTCTGACAAGTCATGATGGCATGGCACCATTCTGACGTTTGGCAACACTAGTCACTAGTAGTCACTAGGCAAATTGCTTCAGCATTGCGAATAACAACAGAAAAAGGGGCTATGCACCGATTGCCAAACAGCAGACTTGGTTTCCAGAAATGTCAACTTCCGAATCCAGTATTTGTGCAACTTGTTGCCCCAAACGTTTTAACCAACCGAACTAATCCGAAAGAAACGAAGAGTGGAAACAGCCTTCAGCAGCGTTCAGAAGATGATCCATGGCCCACGAAGGCTTCAGCGCGGTGGATGTTTTTTTTTTCTCCCCGACATCGGAAGGGAACATCACAAATAAATAAAACACGGCTTTTTTTGCCATCTTATTAGCCCAATATATCCCAATTATATCCCATTAATGATCCCAATTCTGGTGCTATGACCATGGCCAGGTTCGCGAATCCTGGATTTAAAAAAGGTGACAGATCGAGGCAGGGATGGTTGAAGTCTCGCTGAAAATGGTGGTATGTAAAAGTCTGACCTGATTAAAACATATGAAAAACATATTGAAACATATTAAAACCACGTTTTGTTGTGCAGATTTTTGAGACAATGACACCCATTCATTCCAATCCAAGCCTCACCAGGACGAGGCGTTGCGAATGATGTTTCGATGTTCATTCATTTGGGGTTAAAAAAAGGACACCCAATATGGATTTACTATTGAACCAACTTTTGAAGGTTCATTTCATTTGTATACCGTATACCAATGGTTACCAATGACTTGACCCATACCTGTGAAGAAATATGCAAACTGATTTCCCCAGTGATATCCCCATAATTTTTCCATTGTATCCCAATTGTAGCCCGATTTTTCCGTATTGCATATTGCCATATTCGTCATAGCTATAGTTTGCTAATAAACACAATGAATCATTATTAACCCCACGAGCATCCCTCATTATTAACATCTTGCCGATGGTTAATCTGATAGTGGTTAACACCGCAGGATATATATGTATATATATATAATGTTAAGTATACCAAACATAGGTATCAAAGTATCCATATTCTTCGGTCTCCTGAAAGCAGGTGGAGTGTTGCAAAGAACTCCTGAGAGCAGAAGAGCTGACAGAGCCACCAGGCGCGAAGTGGAAAAGTCAGAGACATCTCAGTTGGCTTCAGAAACATGGGGTCAGTGGGACATGAATGAAATCTTGAACATTGATTACTATTGGTTAATACCAGAGTCATCAAACATGGCTGGGAAATCCCCAAGCTAAATGGAGATTAATGGCTGGTTTATAGCAATCATCAATTTGGGAAAATAGTCATTAATTTTGCGACCTGGACAATCACATTCTTAATAAAGGAGCTACGTGAAACATGCCTTTCATAACTTACTTTACTAGAGATTACCCTCCGGTAATCAAACATGGCAGGGGAGAAACCAGTTCGCGGATTTTCGCAGCTATAAACCTCTATTTAGCTCGGGGATTTTGCAGCTAAGATGAAGGGTACTGGTAGTATTTTTTTTATGCGAACAACACAGGCAGGGAGGTTGTAAAAAATGAACATGCTTATTTTTTACTGCGTCCTTCACGCCCACGCACCTCTCGGGTAGCTGAGCAACGAGAGACACATCAAATGCCGTTGGAATCAAGTAAACTTAGAGGGGGAAATCTTATGGGAAGAGCAGCCCTCAAGAGCGTGGGTGAGAACCCCAAACCAACAGGCACCTTCAGACCGGGGGCAAAAGGAACCGAATCTCCCGCAACTTTACTCAAACCAAGGGGTTGGAAATTCTTTACAGTTGGGCGCAGTGATGACCTTGCAGCCGCCACACTTGAGAACCCAAAGAGGGAACGAAGGGCACGCACGGTGCAGTTTTGGATATTGAGTGACTAGACTCGAGGGGAACACACCCAGTGGGACTTCTGGAGAACATGATCCACGGCTGCGTGAATCTAATAACCTCAACTTTAGCTGGGGCTCGTCTTCCTTTCCGATTTGGTCAACTCCGGGAAGCCGTAAATTCATCGGGGGGAATCCCGGAATCCTGTCAGAAAAAGATTTTGATGAAAAAGTGGGATATTGAGCCCGAAGTAAATCAAGGGTCAAACTTGCAATTCCCCAGCATGTAATATAATATACTATGATATAATATATATTAATATATATTATAATGTAATATCACATAATATAATACCAGCAGTGCCGCACAAGGCGGTGGCGGAAGTTTCAAAAATAGGAAACCTATAGGAGAGATTGGTGCTTGTGAATCCCGGATGGCAGAGCGAATCCACTGATCGACCGAAAGGTGGTTGCAAGGGTTGCAGTGGTCACCTCACCCACAACTGCTGGATGTAGTGTGGTGTAGTGCCGCTGTAGTTGTGGTTGTAGTGTAGTGGAGTTGTAGTTGTAGTGTAGTGTAATTAGTGTAGTGTAGTTGTGGCTGTAGTTGTAAAGTAGTGTAGTGTACTGTAGAGCAGCGTGGTGTACTGTAGTGTAGTGTACTGTCGTGTTGTGTACTCTAGTATAGTTTATCCCATATTATCCCATATTATCCCATATGGTCCCATATTGTCCAATATTATCCAATAATATCTCATATTGCCAAAAAAAATCTAATATAATCCAATATTAGCCCATATTGTCACATTATCCCAAATTATCCAATATTATCCCATATTATCCAATATTATTCCATATTATCCGATATTATCCAATATTATCCGATATGATGCCAAATTATCCCTTATCCCGATATCAGATGTCCCAGGAAGGCCTGGCCTCTTCGCTTCTGAAGCGACGACCTCGAAGCGACGAGGAACGCTAGCGGACGAGGCCGTGAAGTGCTGTTCCATCTGGTCAACGAAGAGTTTTGCTATTGAAAATGGCCAGAAATAGTTGATTTACCATGATTTACCTAGTAAAAATAGGGATTTTCCATAGTTGTTTATGGAAAATGGATGAAAATGGGTGATTTTACCATAGAAATAGTTGATTTACCTACTATCTAAAAGTATCTAAAAGTGATGATTTTCCATAAATATGCGGCAGTTTGACTGAGTCCTGATCGATATTCAATGGATTGGTTTTTTCGGGGAAATTCCAGGAAACCCCGATGATCTTCATGGGAAAATCTATGGTTTCCGGTTAAGATTTTCCCTTAAACCAATCCATTAATCTATCCATTTCATTTGGGGATTTGTAAAATGTGAGGACCCCAAAATGGATGCTTCATGATGGAAAATGTTATTTGAATCGATGATAGGGACCCCCCATCTATATCCACTATATCTATAAAGTTACAGTATGTTACAGACATAATGCATATAACATATCTATACATGTCGTATAATTTTTTAGATACACTATAATACATCTATATACATAACATGATACAATATGTATCTCTGCATGTCTACATAGCAATTGCGCTGTTTCGTGACGTCAAGCCGCGTCGTTTTGGAGCGCTCCAACGACGCGGAAAGCATCCGGCCATGCCACGGGGCCACTTGGGCGTCTCGGCATCCCCATGGTTCGGTAACGATGGCGGGGTTTACCACATGGGTACGGAACGAAAAAATCACCTGGTTCATGGTCCATTTATGGTTTCATAGTTTCATATCCAGAAGCATGTTTAAATGACCAATCTCCGAATTTCTGGATAGCCTTATCAGTACTTATCAGCCTTAAGTCCATTTTAGATTATTGTACAATCCAATCTATTGTTGAATCCATTATCCATCAATTGTGAGCCTTAAATCTAATTGTAGTTTCATATCCATATCAATGATCAGCCTTATTAACAGTTTCATATGCATTTTAGATAATTGAAACTACATATACAGTAGTACTTAACATACAGTTTCTAATATAATATATATAGATAATCCATATCTATATCCATATCCTTATCAGCTATATATGATTGTATATAGATGTTCCAATGACGCTCCCTGGCTCCACAACTTGACCACCGAGGGGATCTGGATGTCGCTGTGCTACAGGATATTCCACAGGCGATTGATCCCCGCCGGGTGGGTATGGATCATACCATTCCGAAGACGTCTTCTGAAACATGGAACAACAGTCATGAATTGATCCCATGAATTATTTTTGTTTAATGAAAAACGATGATTTCACCGATATTTTTCC
>Ga0126342_10018456_pt1 | contig 11953 bp, 12 predicted proteins | sample Cyp1metagenome_FD_92528 | JGI IMG/M metagenome (GOLD analysis project Ga0126342, IMG submission 92528) | Coral microbial communities from Lord Howe Island, Old Settlement Bay, Australia - Cyphastrea 1 metagenome | ecosystem: Host-associated > Invertebrates > Cnidaria > Coral ... | reverse complement strand
ATGCCAGATAGAATGCCAGATCGAATGCCAGAAAATATGTCAGATAGAATGCCAGAAGATTTGCCAGTAACAAAATGTATAAATGTCATGGTGGGGATCACACGAAGTAAAGTAATTGTTTTGTGTTAATTAATAGGTATAGTAATGGGCTACAAGAGCTGGACTCTTCATTGCCCAGGAAATTGGACTTGGAATAACCCAGATGCAACCCATGGTGCTGGAATATCTACCTACATAAAAAAAAAAAAAAATGACCATCCAATGCAGTCCACCGGGTTGGGGAGTGCGTGGTTTCTTACGTCCAAAATCAACATGTCTAACCATGAAAAATATGACCAACAGCATGTAGATTATTAATGAATATATGTAAATATATGTATACACATATATTCATATGCCATGTAGAAAAATATGACCAACAGTTCAGTTTCCAACATGTAAAAAATCAACATTTGGCCATGATTAACCAACAATTTATAGGTGGAGATCTCGATTTGCCAAGCCAAGCACCCAAAAAAAATCAGAAAAAACATACGAAGATTTCAGCCGCATAGAGATGTAGCCAATGGTTCAATCAGGAAAAATGATAGCGAGAAATGATGGAAGTGGGTGTATGTCGGTGTATTCATTTTCAGTGTGTAGATGTATGATGATAATAGTGTATATATATATATATATGCAATTAGAAATAATATCTAGATAGATAGACAATCATGTATGTATGCATGCATATAATTTGTATATATATATATATATATACATACAAAATTATGTTTAATTTATACTGCATAATTTAATTGTATGTGTACAATATATATCTATAAAAACAAGATCAACCATACGCATGTGGCTGGACTTGCACTTACCATGACCGGACCGCACCGACGTTGGAGGCCTCAACCGCCTTTTCAGTGTCAGCTTGTTGGAGCAACTTGGGCACCGTCAACGGGATATGAAAACTACCATGATGAGGCGGACTATGATATATCCTTCACATACCTTGGAACAATAAATGGTTGGACTCAGTCATGAGTCATGAAAAAATGGATGAAATCGGATTTTGCCATCCAAAAACTCAAAACATTGTGATTTTAGTGTTATTTTTGGGGATGACTAAAGATCGTTTTTCAAATGAGGTGTTCCCAAGTCACGGCGGCCCTGTGGCGCAATTTGCAGAACATCATCACAGTTTCCCAAAATGGAACAGAAAGAAACGGTTCATTCTCCAAATGTTGGAAACCAATACAAAACTGGTTGGTAGTTTGGAACATGATTTTTATTTTCCCCAATAGTTGGGATGATGATCCAATCTGACGAACTCATATTTTTCGAGGGGTCGAAACCATCAATTACTCGTAGAAAAAATGGGTGAAACCACGTGAAACCATATGAAACCAGTCATGTCCCTTACCCTCCGGCAAAATGACAATGGAAAATCTTAGTCTATCGATGATTTTCCCATTATCAATGGATTGGTTTCAGGGAAATTTTACAGGAAAACCCCATAATCCATGTATGGTTTCCTGTAGATTTTCCCTTAAACCAATCCATTGACATTAAGACCTCCATATCGAAGGGAGTTCCCATCATGTTTGATAACCAGAGGGTAGATCCCAAGTCCAGTCAAGGATCATGATCGGAAGCCGAGGCATGGTTTCCTATCTCTCATGCATGCTGGGTGGATATCTGGCAGATAACCGCTTGGGGCGCTACAGGACTGCGTATCTCCATGGTGGTTGATGTTACTATTACAACACACTGCGGGCGTTATCATCATTACCATCTGGTTGGTGGTTTGGAACCATGGAATTTTATGGTTTTCCATCATATTGGGAATGTCATCATCCCAACTGACGGAAGCATATTTTTCAGAGGGGTAGGGCTCAACCACCAACCTGCCATCAGTATCGTCTGGGGTAGAAAGTTTTATTCCACACCATCCACAAATTTGATTTTGGTGCCACATGACCTTTATGTCTTATGTTCAAACTGCTTTTCTGTGAAAATGGTGGTCAAAATTGCGTATCCCAAAAATGGATGGTCAATACACTGATCAAGATCGACGGTCCCCAGGGTTTTACCCTCTTGTAAACTAACACAAACTATATGGAATATCATCATTTTTAATGGGAAAACTCACTACAAATGGCCATTTTCAATAGCAAACTGTTAGTTTACCAGAGGGTACACTTTGACTCATACCGAAATTCTCGAGGACTATCCTGTACTTCGCTGCCATCTACGTCTTGGGCGTGGTGATCATTGCTCTGTCTGCCATCCCAGCGGTCATGAGAAATTCCATCAGCGTGCCCATCTATCTGCCCCTCGGCAGTCTACGCGTAGCGGCGAGCCGCGGCGTTCGCCGTTGTGGTGGTTTCATTTACCAGGGAACCTATCGGTATGATGATTAAGAAACACATAGAATATATACATATATATATGTGAATTTTGGGGTTTGCAGTAGTACATACTACCAAGTTTGAAGACAAGGCGACGGCTCAGAAATTTGATTCTTTGATTTGTTGGATCCTTAAGTTGGGTCTGCAAGCTTTCCAACTCAAGTTGTCATTTTCCTTGCTGAAACTGATATTTTTAGTGGTGTTCCATCATATTCAGGCAAACCCAGTTTCCATAGAATTTATTGAGACCCCCTGGCTGATGAGGCCCCCATTCCCATAATCTTCCCATACTAATTACTGGGTTTTGAACATAGGATAAGATTAGGGGCCAATATGATTTCCCGGTTCATGGATTGTGATCATCCATGATAATCCCCCATATATACCCTCTGGTAAACATACAAAAAACAGTGTGAAATCACTATTTTCAATGGGTAAATCCCTCATTTCTATGGCCATTTTCAATAGCTATGGTTGACATAGCCAGAGGGTAATATGTTGGTTAGTATGATCCCCTGTAATCATCAACCAACAATAGTTTCCATGCAACAATCAATCTTTCCAGCATCATCATCCCATAGGTAAGGGATTTTTTCCAACAAAACCTAATCTGGTTGGTGGTTTCAAACAATTTTTCAATATTTTCCACTCTATATATGGGATAATCCTTCCCATTGACCTGCATATGTTTCAAGATTGTTATTGCACCACCAACCAGGTTATTATTATATTATATAACCATTATTAGCCATATAATAACCATATATTAACCATTATTAACCATAAATTAACCATAGATATGTTTGGAACAGAAACTGGGTTTAGCAGCCGCTCCCTATCCGCCGTTTTGCTCCAGGCTCGGTGCCTTTGTCTTTGTGGCTTTGGGCACGGGAGCCATCAAGCCCAACGTCATGAACTTTGGTGCGGATCAGTACGACACGGAGGAGTGTTGAACCCAATGACTGGTGCTTGTTGATGATGTTGGGCCAGATGGGATGAAAAATTACCCTCTGGTAAACTAACATAACTATGGAAAATCACCATTTATAGTGGATTTGAGTATATGGATGGTGTTGGATGTATTAACCAAAATGCTACGCACAATTGATTTTTAATATCATCTGACATTTATGTGACATTTTGGTGAAGCAGCTGACCCTGGTGATTATTAATGATGTTGTCGGATATATGAACCAATACGCACAACCAGATGACCCTGAAGGGTTTTGATTGGAGCTCCACATGACCCGGAAATCCCCAAAGTAAATGGAAGTTTGAGTGAGAACATCATTGCACTAAATGGGTGATCTCCCATTGCCATGTTTGATGACACCAGGGTAGATGGCTTTGCCATCAGATTTGGTAAAAAAAAGTGGAAGCATTGCGATTTCTCCAAGTAGAAGTTGGCATTTCATTGGCTAACATGGGCCCTAAGAACTGAATGATACATAGAAAACTGCGAAGCAAACATGTTTCATCGGTTGCTCTACACCATTGGGATATGACTATTTGGTTCCTTGGGGTATTTGTAGCCAAGTTCTGCTGGAATAGACAACCCAAAAATTGGATTACTGTTATGCTTCCCATGGGGATTCGGCCCGTGTTTAGAGTCTTTTGAGGATGGAGCGGGGGAAGCTGCCGTTGCGGCTTGTGAAACTCTTCAAGTGCCGGAATATCAAGTTATATCAAGGTATATCAAGTGATATCAAATTATATCAAGTTACCCATAGGATCCCTGTATGCTATATATATGGCGACATTTACCATCAATATACCCCCAATGTTAGCATATATACCATACATGGATCCTATGGGTTCTATCAAGTTATATCAAGTGATATCAAATTATTTCAAGTTATATCAAGTTACCCATAGGATCCATGTATGCTATATATATATGGTGACATTTGCCATCAATATACCCCCAATGTTAGTATATATACCAGACATGGATCCTATGGGTTATATCAAGTTATATCAAGTTGGTGGCTGAAAAATCCAGCCAGTTTCAAGTCAACATGTCCAAGTGATGATCATACGTTTCAATCGTTTCAGTAAAACTACAAGGTGCGGCCCCCCGTTTACGACAGCTAAGTTGACGCACATAACTTGGTAAACCAGGCTTATCACGGATATAACGAACATTAACGAACTAGTTAATGGGGTGATAAACCAAAAGTAATGGCTAGCAGGGCCTCACCTGGCATCATATTAACATAAAAAAGATGCGCGCGTTTTGCCTCGTGTTGCCGGAGGACCCTGAGGAGTTAGTACAGCAGAAAGCCTTCTTCTCCTACTTTTATCTCACCATCAATATCGGCACCTGGGACACCTTGGGAAAAGTGAGGTTATATGAAAGTTAGACTCCGAAAACAAAACCTATGAAGTAGATTGAAATAATGCTTTGTACATAGGTATCCCGGTATCCCATTCATTATATGGTTTACCATGATGGTATCAGTTTCACGTTTGTTTTTGCGTCGAGTCAATTTTTGCCGAGCATGTCTCCGAAATCCGTGGAAATCCACGGAAATCCTGGGGAATCTACCGGGAATAACCATAGTTATATGGATTATTTTCCATCTACTGGGGGATCACCACACTTTTTTTTGAGTTGGTCGCCATGTGGAGCACAAATGGGGTACCCCTTCATCAGTATTGGGGGGATGACCGCAACAGTGAACCTGTTGCCCTCTAGGTTATGTCAACAGTTTGCGAAAATGACCATAGAAATAGTTGATTTATCCATTGAAAATTGTGATGTTTTTTCTAGTTGATAGAAAATAGTTGATTTATCCATTGATTTTTCCCATGGTAAAATGTTAGGTTACCAGAGGGTAGTGAAGCAACAGTGAACCACCCCCAAATCTACCACTTTTATGGCTGGGATTCCAACCATCAATCCATATTGGGTGGTTTATGACATTGCTTTACGAACATTCTAAGTACACATGGTTGGTTCACTTCAAGGACAACTTCCCAAGTGTTGGTTTCTTCAATTCTTCTTTAAGTATGTTACAGTATGGTCCCCAAAATAAGAATTGTATTCTTGTTTAAGCGTCATATTCTTCAATTCTTTGCACATTTTTTATGGTCCCCAAGAAACTCCGGCCAAGTTATCCCCACACCAAGTTCCACCCACGACCCGCTGCTCCAAGGGGTGGTCTTCGCCATGGGCTACACGGTGAATTTGGCCACCAGCGAGAGCACCGAGGAATCGGCTGGCTCAGGCTACCGTGATGATTTTCATGAGGCAAAATTGGAGAATCCCGTGGAATATGGAATTCCCTATGGTTTTCTATGGTTTAATATGGTTTTATATGGTTTCATATGGTTTCATGGAATATGGAATATGGAATCCTCTACAGGATGCGGGCCCCCCAGTGATGTTTGTTGGTTTATATCCCATAACAAAACCACCGTTCACTATAGTTATATCTACCATAGACCATACTTGAACCACTTATAAGGCAACTTAGCTATCTTGGGGGCCCCATCCTGCATGGTTTAATATGGTTTCATATGGAGAATCATGGGATAACAATGGTCAAGAATGATTGAGAATGGAATGGATTTTGGATGGGAGCTATCGTTGATTTTTGTATAGGCGTTAATGGGACAGAATGATATAATGGTCAACCTCCACTCATAGTGACTACTAATGGGATGAATTTGACAGAGTTGCTCCACGCCACTGGGAAAATGAGAGTAACAAGGTCATTTTGACGGTATTGCCTAATTTACTCCCCTTGTACCTGGGATGTTTGAAGCAACTCAGCAAAATTAAAGTTGAACCATGTTGAACCACTAAGAATACTTGGGGGCATGCAGTAGAACCATGATTTTTATCGCTTTTTTTCACCATAGTTACTATTGGGGCCCAAAAAAATCCCACCTTATGGAGGTTATTTTGTCCCATAGTTTTGCCCAGAAATTCATAACCCCAACTGGATCAAGTAGGGATCCAACCAATGTCCGAAACTGCAGATTTACCAAAGATGTTACCCTCTGGCCTCTGGTTATGTCAACAGTTTGCGAACATGGCCATAGAATTTTTTGATGGAACACCCATAAAAAAAATTGTGAATTTTTCCCATAGTAAAATGTTTGCTTACCAGAGGATAATTTCTTGGAATTGGAGGTAGCCTTTTTTCAGACCCAAAGTTCATGTCTTGGTTGCATATCCCATGAAAATCGCATGAAATATCCACATCTGATTGGTGGTTTGGAACATTTTTTATTTTTCCATATATTGGGAAGAATCCTCCCAACTGACTAATATTGTTCAGAGGGGTTGAAACCACCAACCAGACATGTAACGCATGTAATCCTTATTTTCCCAATGGCAAACCCCAAGAATTGAATCGTTTTAAGATTAGACGTGGCCATTTCTGTGGATGCCGAAAGAGACCCTGAATTTGGAGCGGAAAAAAAGGGCTCCGGATGTCAATCCACATGGAGGATCTCAAAAAACAGAGTAAGATGATGGGGATACCGGGATACAGTATGTTTACTATGGTTTTTCATAGGGAGAATCATGGAAGAATATTGGTACAATAATAATATATCAATACCCTCTGGTAATCCAACATGGCTAGCTGGGAAATTCCACACTAGTGTAGGTTTATAGTTGGGAAAATCATACAACGTCATGGCTGGCGGACTTTCCGGGCATGTTTGATCACCGGCTGATGGTGATCCTTCGCGGTAGCCGGTGTTTTCCAAGATACGATGACTTTAAACTGTGACTATGTTGATGGTGTCATTTGTGAAACGATTGAGATATTGAACTGAGATTCCACAAGTATTTGAGATATTTGTTGGTCATTTAACGTAGCTATGGAAAACCACCATTTATAGTGAATTTTTGAATTTTCCCATGAAAAATTGTGATTCTCCATAGTCATGTTAGTTTACCAGAGGGTATTTGTTTGTCTCTTTGGGCAGCCGGAATCTGCAAAATGTGGTACCACATATAGCTATTGGATTCTTTGAGTACTTGAGGGCTTCGTGGATATTTATGGGGATGAGCATCAAGCTATATCTGCTGATTCTGAAAACGGGGTTCCCAATACTTTCACCCACAGGAAAAGATCGGCTGTGAAACACAGGGCACAACTTTCGCCGGCACATGGGATGTTGAGTTTGAACCAGCTGCTGTGGTCTCAGTGGGGACCTAAAACTTCATGATTTTAAGCGATGCTTACTCTAATTGCCATGTTTTTGTGGCTTACATCCCGATTTGTTGTTGGATAAGTTTCATGTTACGGCGAAATCTCCTCTTTGCATAGGAGATTTCTCCTAAATTTCCCCATGAAGATTTTTCTGGAAATCTTCCCATCCGGAGGTTATCTGAAGTCCTACTCCATCGCAGCTGCTGCCATGCTCACGGCCCTGTGCTGTTTCGCTTTGGGCACTCCCAGGCGGCTGCGGTTCTGTCATGGTTCCCGGGTACAGTTGGTGGAAAATACATGACCAGGTGATTTCCCGGCAAGTTGATGTAAGTTGGATGGGGATATACAAATCTTTATAGTTAACTATAGTTAGATGGATAATTAGGTGCACTATAGTATAACTGTTTGTAGGATATTCCCGGTTTTTTTGGTATTCTATAGTTAGATGGAATATCTATATAGTTAGATGGAATTGTAATCTTTTCACCAACTAACTAATAGTGCACTAGTTATAGTTAGATGGAATTCTATATAGTTAGATGGAATATCTATTAGATAACATCTTACAACTGGGGAGACCTTAATTAAGTGCACCCCTACCATCTCCCCATCGCCAGGACAATCCGATGGACTAGCCTTAGGGCAATGATGGCACTGGAAAATCCTTACAATGCGGGGCCCCCAAACGATAGCTACCCGGCCTGGTAAACATACAAAAAACAATGGAAAATCACCATTTTCAGTGGGAAAAATCACTATTTCTATGATCATGTTCAATAGCTATGTTAAATGCCTAGAAGGATCCAGAAGGTAAGTTGGTGTATAACTCCAATCACTTTGGTTGCTGCTACAGCTTAGATATATCTATCTTTAACGGAGTTTGTAAACCAACTTATGACTGGGAGGGCCCAGCTTGTGACTGGTCATCTTTGGGTTCATCATCCCAAATTTGTTTTTTTTCCTCGTGCATTGTTTAAGACAAAGAAACCAAGCCAATGCCTAGATGGGTTTCCAGATGGGTTTGTGGAAATCGAGGACCCCCCAATTCCATCCAGCCTTAAGCTTGCCATTTTGGGTATCCCCTATTTGGGACAAATCCATATCACACCATGGGTCCATGTATTGGATTCCTTCCTGACCTAAGGGATCGTTCCCAGTCCTATATTTTCCCAGGGGAGTCTTTGCTCGAGATGATCATGAGATGATTCTTTCTGCGGAAGTCTTGTGAAGGATGATGAAAATAAATGTAGCCTTGCCGAGTGGTCGCACTAAGACACTTTCACTGCCAGAGTCCTCCGAAGTTGGGGACTTGCAGGTGCTTGCCCAGAAGTCCTTCCTGCAAGGCTTCTTGAGGCTGGTCACTGCAAACGGGCAGATGCTGCTGGATCCAATGCAATCTCTTCAAGCAGCCGGCATTCACGAAGGAGACAACCTCACTGCTCTTGCCCTTCAAACACGCATCGCTGCAACAAGGCGTGCCTTTGCACTGTGGCGCTCCGGAGGTGACAGCATCATCACATGGGGCAATCGATCTCATGGTGGCGACAGCTCCGCAGTCCGAGATCAGCTCAGAGGCGTGCAGCAAGTTCATGCCTCGAAGAAAGCATTTGCTGCGATCCTGGCAGACGGATCGGTTGTGACCTGGGGCGACGAAGAGTATGGTGGCGATAGCTCCGCAGTCCGAGATCAGCTCAGGGGCGTGCAGCAAGTTCATGCCTCGGAAGGAGCATTTGCTGCGATCCTGGCAGACGGATCGGTTGTGACCTGGGAAAACCCAGAGTATGGTGGCGATAGCTCCGCAGTCCGAGATCAGCTCAGGGGCGTGCAGCAAGTTCATGCCTCATTGACAGCATTTGCTGCGATCCTGGCAGGTGGATCGGTTGTGACCTGGGGCCACGCAGCTTGTGGTGGCGATAGCTCCGCAGTCCGAGATCAGCTCAGGGGCGTGCAGCAAGTTCATGCCTCGAAGAAAGCATTTGCTGCGATCCTGGCAGACGGATCGGTTGTGACCTGGGGCCACGCAGCTTGTGGTGGCGATAGCTCCGCAGTCCAAGATCAGCTCAGGGGCGTGCAGCAAGTTCATGCCTCGGAAGGAGCATTTGCTGCGATCCTGGCAGATGGATCGGTTGTGACCTGGGGCGACGCAGAGTATGGTGGCTATAGCCCTGCAGTCCGAGATGATCTTTTGGTTTTGTAGGCAACAGTGTGATGTGTCTTCGGCGCTAGTTTTGGACAGAAAATGCTTTTGTGTTCGGTACGTCAAAATGTTTAGATCCCTTTTATCATATATAAATCTATCCCACTATTGGTCTTCATGCTTTCTTTGGGAGTATAGGGCACCCTTTTTGAATTTTGTTCGCTGCTTTCCTTATTGGAGGAGAACCATCACAGACTTCGAGGGTTGTTGGGCATCATTTGTGATCACATGTTCCCTAAAAATGTATGAAACAATTGATGTATGGGATGCCTTTTGGCAATCAATTCAAACGTGGCAATGGGAAGTATAGATGGAGCTGTTAAATGGTTTTAATCGGCAAGTCCACTATCAATGAGGGATTCCCAATTGCAATGTTTGATTACCCCCACAAAATCGGGACTGAGCCTCTGGGTATATAACCAGATGTAGATATTCATATATGGCAATCGATCTAAAGGTCCTTGCAAGGAGTCTTAACTGTGAAAGCATGTGCATGTTATGTTGGAAACCCTCGCATTTTTTTTTCGAGCTCGCGTTTTTTTATTCGCGAAAATTTCGCGACAGTTGGATATTATGAATCATTATTATTGCATTGTATACATTACAGCTTGCTAAGGGCTACCACCTCCTGTCGCCCCGCACATTTACCTTTCGCTTCATAGGTAGCAGCCAAGCTTCGGAAGGTGAGGCTTCGCCACAGCCAAATACCATGGTCTTGAAGCACGTCCTTGCACGTGTCGCTGGTACTGCCTAACGTTGCTTTCTGAAGTCTCAAGAAACTTCCAAAAGTGAGGCTTTGAGAGCCAAACTCTAAGGCCCCTGGGGTTTGCTTTTCCTCTGATGTCTGGGGTCTGTGGATAGGGGTATTTTCTCGAAAGTTTCGCGAAAGTTTTGCGAAGGAGCGGGCGAAACTCAAAGTGCATTTTGAAGGGAGTGGCCCAGTAAGCCTTGCAAAAAAAAGTGCCTAATCAGAAACAACCTGTGCTGAGAAGGGGATTCCGTGATGCTAGCTGCATGTTTATAAGGCTATGAAGAAGTTATCCGTGATAATATTGTGTGACTTGGCAGGCAGGTGATGAATGAATCTTCATAAGAGCGGTTGTTACTCAACATGGGTGCCGCGAAAGATAAACATGGAGTTCGCGAAAGATTCGCGAACGTTTTGAGTTATTCGCGCAGAATGGCCGTTCCCGGATAAGGGAATTTTGATCAACCATCATATATAAATATGTTTGTATATATATATATATAATATATTCTGGGTCAACATTGGTTAGATTCTGTAGTAACTACTTTAAATTGTTGCTGCCATGGGTAAAATGTACTAACCAGCTGAAACAGATCGATTTTTGACACGTATCTAAGATTCACCATGTATCTTGTTATATCAATGTATGCTATTATGTATTCTTATGAATGTAATGTGTATATATATATATATATTCACAGAATTTCTGGGAATGTCAAATATTATTTGATCTATTCAATGCGTAAGTTCTAAAACTATACCATTAAGATATTTAATGGTTATATACCCCCGCTTGTCTAACATAGCCATGTAAAAACCGAACATTTCGTGATGGTTTACCCATTATAGACCATTGGACATGGCCATTTTCCATGGCTACGTAAACAAAAAACAGAGGGTATATCTCAGGAACTGATCATATCCCTCATTTGCGTTGGTTGGAACCACTATTGCCGCAGTCTTGGCGCAACGTCCGTTGAAATCCACCATTTTGGCAGGTAAACTCCAACGTTCGCTGCTTCAACCACCATTCTTGCCACTTAGATCAGTCATGTTTGGTGGTCAAACTATCATTTTGCTGCGCAGCAACCGTCCCTGTCCCAACCTTTTGGGAGGTATGTGGGCAAGGGTCGCGTGCAACGACGGCCCATGGCCAGTGTCATTTGGCGACATCTGTGTCGATCGGCCGAGCAACATCTGCGGGGCAAGCTCTGCGCGGCTTGGCGGAAATGCTGTAGAAATGGGGATCTTAAGCGGGCACCCCCAGTTATAAGTTGGATTATAACCACCATTAACCAAAGTTTTGAGTATCATAATGTTGGGTCCTGATTAGTACCTAGGGTCGCTATTGTGGCAATTTTTCCAAATTATTCTGAAACTCATGTATTGTTTGGAGGGTTCGCTTTTGTGGCAAAACAAAATTGGGAGAGCCCTT
>Ga0126342_10018455_pt1 | contig 11954 bp, 15 predicted proteins | sample Cyp1metagenome_FD_92528 | JGI IMG/M metagenome (GOLD analysis project Ga0126342, IMG submission 92528) | Coral microbial communities from Lord Howe Island, Old Settlement Bay, Australia - Cyphastrea 1 metagenome | ecosystem: Host-associated > Invertebrates > Cnidaria > Coral ... | reverse complement strand
ATATATATATATATTTACAGCCCATCAATCTGACTACAGATGTTGACTGATGTTCGACAGTGACATGCGAACGGAAATTCGTCATGAATTTCTGAGGCATGGGCCCCGTTCCAGCTGAACGAACCAGCTTGGGGAAAAAAAGAAATGGCTATGGGTCTACGGTATGGGTCAAAATTTTTCAGCTCCGCCCCGCAGATTTTTGGGTCATTTTTATCCAATTTTGTTGAAGTATTAGAAGTACAGATTTGGTTATTCTTAGTATCTAATGTTTATATGTGTATATTTTTAGTATCCAGTATTTAGTATCTACACCCAAAAGTTGCAGCACCTGTTGTTTTTTTGATTTTCCTCGGTTTGGTGCACCGGAGTTTTCATCTGAATCCCCCAAATTGACCGACGAATTTGAGCGGAGTTCACCAAAGCCTGAGGGGCTATTTTACCCATTGGGGATCATCCTCCAATATGGATTATAGTTGGTTATAATAACCATAATATAGTTGGTTATAATATATTATGGTTATAGTTGGTTATCTAACTATTATTGTCAATATGATTATCATAGATATTATGGTTATATTATGGTTATCATCAATAAATGATCATAATCATAACCATAATATCTATGATAATCCTATTGACAATAATCCTATGGATGATCATAATCCTATTGATGATCATCTTTTAAATGAGACTGGTCTCATAATCCATTTTCATAACCCATCATCATTGTCCATGATCAAAATGCAGTATCATGATCCAGTATCAGAATCCAGTATCATAATGCATAATCGTAGTCCATGATCTGGGGATCCCTCTCAACCAACCAATTTTCACGTGAGATCTCGATTTCTTGCGATCCAGAGATATCTCTGCCGCTGCAACGCTCCTGCCACAGCCATCGCTTGAAACATGACAAGCCATGCAGATGATCAAGGGTAATGTACCATAGCTATGGAAAATCACCATCGTTGAGAGGTAAATCATCTAGACATGGGCCATTTCCAATGACTATGTTGAGTTACCAGAGGCTATTTTTCTAACTGGTCGTTTCTCATTGTAGAAATCTTAAATCGACCATCGAAGATCCGGTAACTTGGAGCTGTGACCCTATTGAGTAAGCGCCGCTCAGCTGCCCAATGGCCGAAACAGAGGCCACGATGCCAGAACGTTTAGTCATTGGTTTGCCAAACATGGGATAAAACATTGGGATGTAGTAAGCTGATATAGATGATTTAGAACATTTCATGAGGCAACAAACAAGTCGTTTGTTTCATGTTTTCTCCACAGAACTTCATCCCAGTCCCAAAATCATCACAGGTGCCGGTCGCAGTGAGTCAGATACCTCAGATCCACACAGTGCTTGGCACCTCAGATCTACACGGGGCCGTTCTGGGGATGTGGGTGCCTTGCATCACTGGAAGAAAGTTGGAGATGATACCCCCACTTTTTTGTGAAGAATTAGGGCATGAAGAGCCCTAGAAACTATTTTTATGGGGGATTTCATGGATATATATGGACCATATATGGACCATATATGGACCATTTCTCACCATTTCTCAAGACCGTTGCCCCAAGGCCGTGGATCATTGGAGCCATTTTAATCGTGGTGAGCCCTCAGATCTGGCGCAACCGCTCTGAAGATGGGCATCTCTCCAATTTCTGGCCATTTTAGATGGATTTGATGATTTGATGGTTATATGGATTTTATATGGGGATTTGATATGATTTTATATGGATTTTATATGGGGATTTGATATGATTTGATGATGTGGATGCCATATGATGCCATGAAACCAGAGTTTTGCCACCAGGTCTTCATCCTGATGCCATTCTGGGTGATGGGAATGAGGAAGAAGTGAGCCGTGAACTTCGAACGGAAGAAGGTCTTTTTGGTGGGTCAAAACCTAGGAGACATGTGAAAGTGCAGAAAGCATGAACATCCTGACATTTGAAAAGCAGCTGGCCTGAAAATTGACCAGGGTTTATGGGACTTATGGCACTTATGCAAGAATTTGACGTGATTTTTTTGGTCAGGGCGTGAATTTTGCACCGTGAGGTACTCAATCTTTGGCTTTTTGAAAACCAGATGATGCCCCGAGAAGGCGCAGGGAAGGCGGGCTTTTTTCGCGCACGGCAGTTTTTCGTTGGCACGGCAGTGAAGTCGGATGCAGGTGATCTGAGGCTCTAGAGATACCAAAACAAAAATTCTGGTGATATCCAGAAAGTCTCGGGTGAATTCCAGAGATTTTCGAACAGAGCTGTAGCAGCGGTTCGCAAAAAGCCGGAAAAAGTGATTCTGCGGCGACGAATGGCATCATGCAGCATGATTCTGATTCATTTCACTGCAGTATCCAAAGAGGTACATAATTCTATATAATTCTTATCTGCGGTGCACGGATATTTTTTATTGCCCCAGGGCCCCAGTCCCAAGTATAATCGCCATGGATGCCGCTTATACCTTCATTTTTCTTGGTTAAATTGCCATTGTCGTCAATGTTCTGTGGCATTTTGGCTCAGAATTCACAACAAAGGGCTAGGTCTCTGGGGTGGAAAGGGGGCAGAAGCAGAGGGAGGGCGACGTCCTTACCCATGGCGGAAGAATTGCAGGCAACACACTTGGGGCTTATTGAGATTTTCCGATTGGTTTCGGGGATTGGTTCACCAACCTGAACCAACCATTTGATCGGAAGATCATCGGAATGACTGGTGATATGACCAACATGGGGATGTCTGTGTTGGTCACAAATCCTCAGAAAATAGAGCATTTGTCCTCGAAATGGCCATGAAACAATGGGGTAAAACTGAGGTTTTACACCGAGTGGCGTTGGCGAAAAAATGAGCCACACTCATCTGCCCATTTTTTTCGGTGGTGTGAATATCCACCCGAACATGTGTAGTGCTTGATCCCCATTTTGATGACGTTGATGAAGGAAATATCAAGAACCTTGAAACAAACATCAAACCTCTGACTTGACTGAAGGGAGTACAGGAACCTCCCATAAAATTGATGGTGAAAAGGACTGGTGTTCTGTGACATGTTCCCTGAAATCAATCCATTCACACTGAAATCCAAGCACTTCATAGCCATTTTTCTGATCCGAAGCATCTTCCGTTCAGGTCATAGGTAACGAATACCCGGTCACTTCGCCCACATTTGGACCGCAGCAGTCTCAGAGGGTTTAGGGTTCCTTGAGACCTCTCCAGAGCTACAGGAAGTTACTGTTCGCTAATTACATGCAACATTTCAACTTTATGATATAGATACCTGGGTATGCGAACATCAAAGATTTTCCAGTCATATTGTGTATATATATATAGTATGTACCCTCATACTTATACTTGTAATAACATGATTTTCTAGTTTAATTTCCAAGGTCGCACGGCTTTTTCTGTCAAAGAGAGGTCAACAAATTCGGTCCTTGCCTGTGATAAAACCAGACTCAAAGCCACACGCTCGACTCATCAGTTCGACCCACCAAAAGACCCAATCAAAACCCACAGGGATATACACATATATATACATATACATATACATACATACATAACATGACATAACATAACATTACATACATTTCATGATATTTCCATCAGCTTTTCTGGCGCTTTGGTGGCCCAAGGTCCGGCGACCTCTTCGCGGTCTCCTCGGCGGGGGACATCTTTCGCTACTCTACGGAAGGCTATGACAACGAGCGCCTTGGAGCACTGTCAATAGCCATTTTACCCTCTGCTATTGAAAATGAACATTTGTAGTGGATTTTCCCATGAAACATGGTGATTTTCCATAGTTTTTTGTATGTTTACCAGAGGGTATGCAATTTTAATGATTTTTAATGGGAGTATGTAGTCTTAAACCAATGGATTATACTGATAAATAGCAATTTTGGGGATTTTTAATGGGTTAAAAAGATCTTAAACCAATGGATTATACTGATGATACCCCCAAAGTCACCAATGGATCACTTGGTCCTCCCAAACAGCCGTATTTTAATGGGTGATGATAAACCAACAGATTTTTCGGGGTACCCCCCCATTGGATGGTCTCAATCAGAAGGTGCATCTGGAAGCTGGCTAATAAGTCGTCCCGCAATGGATTTTGATATTATTCTCCAGTATATCAGATAGCATAACCCTATAATTTTTTCTTATATCATTTCTCAGTCATATTTTTATGAGTCATTTCTTTCCCCATATTTTGATGGTTCAAACATCTTTTTATTTTCCCTATATATATGTTGTGATCATCAACTACCAGGGCTTCAATATGGGTGGCCACTGAGGTTTCAGATGGAAGCCTGGGGAAATTCATCGGGCCAGCCCCTGGGCTTAGACTTTGACAGTCAGGGTGTAGCCTTCGTCTGCGACGCAGCACATCAAGCGATCTTTCGCATTCTGCGCGTCAGGGCCTCAACGCGCAAAAAGGCGCTTTAAGCTAAAACTTGGAAACTGGACTTATGCAGTTACGCACATATTTTGCACATACCTACATACTATACACATCCAATATATATATATATGTATAATACTACAATTGATACATATATGTGTATATATATATATAATACATATATATATATATAATACACACACATATATATAGTATAAAAGTAAATTTTCATATGTGTATATATATAATTATGTATATTTACATAATTATATATATATATATACATACACATATGAATCTTTACTTTTATACTATATATGTATATGTAATGCATGATATTCACAATGTATACATATACTGAAGCCATTCGTAATCTCTTCTCTTCCGCATCTTCGATGACCAGTTACTTTTTCCGTTCCTTTTTCCTCAGGTGGAGCGAGAGGGAGGCACCTTTGCTCATCAGATCGATCCCTATGTCAAAGAGTACGAGCAGTCCCAATTCCTGGGACCCAACTCGTTATGCCTGTCTCGGCAGTTGGGTGCTCAGAATGCTCAGTTAGTTGTGCAGCTGATGTTGCTTGAAAAAAATGCGATCACAGAAAATCTGACAGCTGTTTTGTGTGTCAATCATATCCTAGCCGTTTTGTGAGTTACCCCCTAGTTCTTTCCTTTACTCCTGTGAAATACTAGAGTTGGCAGAGCCCCTGGTTGTTTTCTTTGCTGATACTGTAGAAAACAATCATTAGAATTGAATCCTACATCCTTGGTAAGGATTCCAATATCACAGATGTCAAATGCAATTCCTTAACGTGGATATAATTCCTCCTCATCATTAGAATGCTGGAGATGCACATTTTGTTCCAACGAATCTCCCACAACTACTGCAGGACTGGCATGCTGTACTTTACCGACAGTGGGCCTTCGCCTCGGGTTTCCTTTTGATGAGCACAATTCCTGATTTGGGCGTGTCTGAAACTGGGGATCATTGACATTTATGGTGATTGTAAAATAGAATACCATCTGGTTATTTAACATAGCCATGGAAAATGGCCCATTTATAGATGGTTTACCTATTAAAAATGGTGATTTTCCATGGCTATGTTAAATAACCAGATGTAGGCATTGATGATTAACCGCTGGAGGTTTTGAAGTAGTAGATTTCCACACAATTTCCAGACATTGTTCAGACAACTTCATTTCTGGGACCACCGATCAGACCAAGCAGGAACACTCCAGAATGAAGAACTATGAGATTTTTTGCCCTTGGATCTAAAGAATCCCAATAATGCAGTGCCCATATGGTATTCCAAGTTTGGGTTTCGCAGAATTTCATGAAATCACTGGAAATCTCTACTTTGAATGGATAGCAAATCACGACTATACCTGATTATACCCATCTTTGTCCATGAGATTTAACCAATCGTGGCCATTAGGCAATCCGAGAAAAATGATCACCGACCCTTGATGTAGTAAAGCATTGTACTGGATGATAACCAGCATTATACTTCATCAATGGCCTCATGATGGTAAACCAGTAAACTTTGATAAACACACACACACATTAAACCAACCCAATATTTCCAATTGTATGTGTGTGTATATGCACATACACACACACACGCAATTTCTTTCATATTTTCAGCATCATGATTCAACTTGGCTTTACAAGTTGGTCAAACTTAAATGTCAAAGATGATACAATCAGGCATAGTCGTGATTGATATAGATTTTTGGTTTATAAACACCATTAAGTAGTTCGATATATCTACCGTAAACCAGAGTTTTTTTTTTTTAATAAACCAACTTAGCTGAATTGTGGGATAACCGCTGCCTTTGGTTATCCCATCGAAAAAAATGGAGGAACGAACTATAGTTATTAACTACTTACGATCCGTTGGATGATTCTCCAAAGATGGGGGGTGTAGTTCCACTTTCTGAATGGGCTGCGGGGTATCCCAACAACTAATTGCGGTGTAATTCCCGTTCCATGGCTCAAAATTCCAAAATTCCGAGACTTTTTATCAGTGTTCAAAACATTTCAAAACCCTGGTTGATGACAAAAGTTCGGGGGATTGTACTATATATACATATATATTGTATATATAAATTGGGATTACAATGATTATAAGAATCAGGGGAATCCCAACAGAAACCAGGCACTTGGCCCTCCATGTTTTGGCCAAAAGGCCATTGGGGGAGACCTCGCTGCAGAACCCCAGCGGCTCGGTTTTTGCCATCAGCCCCTCCACACAACTGTCCCTTGCTGCGAATGGGATGGCGGATGGGCATCGGAAAAAATGGGAGAAACATGAGAAACCCCGAACACGGGTCAAAAGGACCACCATTTTGATGGCCACTTGCAGAAAATGAGGTCTCAAACCATCGTTTTTTTTTTTTGCTTTTTGTTTTTCAAGGCAAAGCCATACTCTGCTCAAGAGAGTTTATTTTGGAGCTGACACATCACTTGAAATTGGTGGCTGAAATCGTGATTGGGCGTTCCTGGGGAATGGTTTAATGGTTACAGAGGAAACAGGTTGGGATTTTATTCTTTAATCAACAAATCGAGATTTCTCAAAGAAACGGGGAGATTTTTCACAGCTATATACAGCTATGATATGTTCATCTGTTCACCAAGATGTTCACCAACACCCAGCATGCGGATGGTGGATGCCCCTGCAACAACCTGAGGTTGATCCCACTGTGCCTCAAAACTTTGGCGCATCCTTGTGGGGTGGCACTGTCGCCTGATGAGAAGAACATCTATGTCGGGGCCCGATTTTTTCGAGCAAAAAACATCAAACAACTCGTGTCCTTGCTGAGAGAAACCACAAATTTACACCCCAATGGATGAAATCTCATAAAACCATTTAATCTAGGAACTGATCATCCCAATTTACACCCCAATTTTACGAGATGTTTTTCAATCTGGGAAATGATGATCAGTTTTTCTTGGGCAACGACAAAACATCCATCTGTGTACTGGTCAAAGAGGGTGAGAAACTTGAGACACTTGAGCTTGAACGAGCTGGTCTTTTTGAGCGTTTTTAGCAATCCCCAAATCACAATATATATATACACATATATATATATGTATGTATAGATAAATGTAAATATAAATATAAATCTTTTGGTATCAATTTCTTTTCCACACAGATACTTATCTGATTTGCTTTTTCCAGCGTTGGCTGAAGTTGCACACAGCCGGCAAAATGCTGCTGGTTTCCTATCAATATCCCAGTGACCCAGTGACTGCTGATTTTCCAAATTGACAGATGAATAGTCTATTCAACAGGGGTTGGTAAATGTCCTAAGTAGAGATCACCCAACTATTGGGGATCTCATTTTCACTAGGTACTTGAAAGTGATGTTCACCAAACAGGATTACCAACTGTTCAATTCCCTTCAATTCCCTGCTTTGGAGTGCCTTTGTAACAACTCCTTGCCACAGGTAGCAGAAACTGCCATGAACCGTGCCTCGTTTGCACAACAGAAAATCTGCATGTCCCACTCGACCCGAACGGCACCAATTTGTGTCAACTCTGCAGGCATTCTGCGATTCACTCAGCATCCGCTGCGACCTTGGAATGTTGAAGCTATGGGAGTGACCAAAACTCTGGCTGGTGAGTTTTTAGGCATGAGAATACTACTTGGTTTATTGGAATTTCCTAGAAATTATCTATACTGTAAATACTTATGTGCAATATATATATATATGTCACCCAGAATGGGAGTCCCATTCTCAACCGTCGCTTTGGTAAAGCGGTACCAGGCCGCAAGTCTTCCACTGCAGTGTCTTTTGTCAACTCAGTGGACGCTTTGGCCCCACAGCATTGGCGGTGCGCCCCCGCTTTTTTCCAGGTGAGATCATTTCTAACTGATGGGAAAATCACCATGTTTTTCATGGGAAAATATGGAAACTCCACTATTTCGACTGGGCAATTTTCAATAGCAAACTGTAAACGTTTACCAGAGGGTAATTCACCAAGAAATTGATGAGTATGTCACTTTGGTTTCAATCTTTGATGATCCAGGATGAGTATGTAAGGTTTTGGAATTTTCATATGCAGACGGTTCAATGCCTTTCATCCAACAGCATTTTATCATTGCATGTATGGGCTTAGATCGATCTATAAACATTCGACATAATTTATTCAGGATGCCACGAAGCAAAATATGGGATCAGAAATAGCCACAATTCTACAATAAGTTGAAACAAGTTGGGGCATTCAGCCATTCCTATGCCATTCCCATGCCATCATTTTCTGCCCGGGGCAGCCGTTTTTTCCCGGCGGCTCAAATCCCCCCCCTTTTTCGGCGCCGCGCCATATGGCGGAGCGGCGGAGCTCAGTGCTGCATCCGAGCACCAACTTGCTGCTGCATGTGAAACGCTATTGGTGACTTTTGGTGAGTCAAACGCTGACTTTGTCGCTGATTTCTCCAGGATGTGGCCGTTGTGGAACGCTTGAATTCCATGAATTCCCAGCCAGAGGATTCCGACAGCCCGATGACGGAAGGGACCAAGTGACCAAGTCTGCAACCCGAACGCGCGAACCAAAGCTCCTCCGGAAGGAACAAATCCCAAAATTGACCGTTCCGACCCTGGAGGACGCAGGAAAAGAGGTCCTTTTCACGGTGAGTTCTGCCGGGCACACTGCCGGGTGATGGCAAGTGATTCAGATGGTGCCCGTTCTGCTCGTCCCTGAAAACGAAGCATCAATCGACCAAGGCTTTCAAGTCCAAGTCAGTATTCAACTGGCTGACAGGTCAGGTAAATCCAGGTAAATTCTTAGAAAACGCCAAGTCTTTCTATCAAACTTCTGCGTTCGCATCCGAAGTTTTGGATGGGAAGGTGGCCCAGGGTGAATTCCCTGTGTGGGACCATCCCCGGCACCAACTGAGCGGCTGAGATCTTGGATGCATCCCATTGATTAAAGCTTCAATCATGATGTTTATGGCTAACTTCTGAGTTTATAACATGCTGCAAGTATATACGGTATAATATGTATATGCACATCATATATATATATACACATACAATGTATATATCAAACTCATTCATGGGAGGACCGCATTCGCTCGTAGCTGCTTGTCATTCACGTTTTTTTTCAGAGTCATAATTTGGAGGCACGGTACAAGTCATGAAACATGGTGGTATGGCCATGGTGGTAACCAGGGTGATCCTGGCGCAGTTGCATCAGCTAGTTGCTGAAAAAGATGTCCATGCTACGAATGTAGCCTGGCTGAGAGCCAGAACTTTGGTTGATGGTTCCCCAAGATATACTTTCCGTGCTATTAGGAATGACCTTTCTAGATCCCATGTTCGACTTTCACATGACAACTGAACCACCGACCAATGACCAAAGGTACCCGACCGGTACCCGACCACTGATCCCATTTGCCAATTGCGGATGCCGATTTCAGCATCCAGCGCCTACAACGCCAAAGAAAGAAAGGGCTGTGCTGGCTGCCCACATTGAAAGATCCGGGGCTCAATGACTTCTTTCGTTCATAAATATGATTTGGGGATATTTGGGGCGACTTTTGAACACTTACCATCATTAACAAGTGAACATAAGCAACATTAAACCACTGTTAGGTATATGATTTCATCCATAAATAGATATATAATCAATACCAGCCCAATAGATAGATTCAATCGATTCAATAGATATTAATTATTTTGTCAATATCCATACATTCAACAGCATTGTTTCGTATTCAACCCTTTTTTACACTAGGGTTTTTTCACCTTTTACACCAGGAGTTTCGCTCACAGGTGAGCGCAAGGGGAGATCTCTATGTGGCACACTTCGACTTCGCCGAGAATGCCGAGCATGGCCGGATTGTTGGGAGTCCCGGCGCTTGGGAGCCAGGATGAGCCAGGATGAGCCAGGGGGGGAAGTTGTGGACTTTTGAAGATCCTAAGAGAAACTGCAGATTTATGTGGATTTATTCATGATTTATGATATAAAATGAATCTTGATGTAAGAATTATCATAGTTATATGAAACTAGATTATGATTTATCATATTTTTTTCTGGATCTAGATGTAGGAATGAATGATTCAGCTTCGGTATGTATCTTGTTTCAACCTTTTTAAGCATGGTGAGTTCATTGAACGTTTTTTGTAGGATACAATGGGATATCAATTCTTCACCAACCATGCACAGTAAATTGGATTATATATGATATATGTATACAGATATGCAACCAACTACATGTTCACTTTTTGTTCAAATCATTTGCAAAAGCCAAAAACAAATGATGCAACCCCCTGGTTCGTCCACACTCAAACAACACATCCAAACAATATGATATACCTATCACCAGAGGATGAATGAAAACACTGGCTGTACGCAGTGATTTGGATTTTAAGTTTTCAGGATTTAGGGTTTTAATTTAGGGTTTAGGGTTTTAGGTTTAAGGGGTTTTGGAAAATGAAAAACTTAAACCCTGCGAAGGGACTTGAGCATGTCAAAGGATATGCGGGATTGGCTGCGGGCAAACCTAGGGGTTGCAGCGAACATGTATAAACATCAAAGAGCAAACAATAGACTCATCAGCATCGCCTCAATCTGCATAGATCAAGGGTGATAAATTGGACGCTTGCAAGCTTTTTCCTGCCAGGTTGTGCTGAACAGTGATGGAGAGGCTGGAATTTCGATCACCAGAAATCCCACTTGGTGTATTTTTTTGGAGCACATTGGGAACATGTGAAATGTGTGTCAGATCCAAACTTGGAACCAGACCATCTCAGACGAAATGGTATGGCTTGTTCCAAGCTTTGGATCGTAGTTTTTAGAGAAATTCAGCAGTCGCATTTTTCCGGAGCTTCGTGTCTTTGGAAGCCAAGTGGCTTGAGTCCATGATCAAACGAACAAAGTTGGCCTCAAGTGATAAAATATTCATGGTTTATACAGATTTACAGACTGTTTACATCAATTTTTTCGCTCCCCCATTATGAAAAACATCCCCAATTTTTATTGGTGGAGGCGATCTACACGACTATCACGACTGGGACCATTGGGACCATGAACCCCCTTGGCTGGTCCAATATGGGGATGGGATCTTTTCAATGATATATCCCATTACTATTGCCAAGATGGTGACTTTTTTAGAATCCTGTATCCCACTATTATGATTGGGTGTAACTAAAATGATGTCAAAAAGATATGATGATGATGATGCTGATGATGATGCTGATGATGATGATGATGATGATGATGACGATGACGATGACGATGACGATGATGATGATCATCATCACAATTGTTTTCGCTATCCCACTATAGTTGATAATTCTTGATTCCTATATACCTCAAATGTGCATTCATTGGGATGTCCCATGATTCTATATCCCAGCAGTATCACTGTATTTATATGGAGCTTATTAAAAAGGGGGTTGCCATATATAAAAGATTTATCAGGGGGATGCCATGATGTACCCGTAGTACCGCACAAGGCGGTGGCGGAAGTTTCAAAAACAGGAAACCTATAGGAGAGATTGGTTGTTGTGAATCACGGATGGCAGAGCGAATCCACTGATGGACCGAAAGGTGGTTGGAGCTGT
>Ga0126342_10018454_pt1 | contig 11954 bp, 12 predicted proteins | sample Cyp1metagenome_FD_92528 | JGI IMG/M metagenome (GOLD analysis project Ga0126342, IMG submission 92528) | Coral microbial communities from Lord Howe Island, Old Settlement Bay, Australia - Cyphastrea 1 metagenome | ecosystem: Host-associated > Invertebrates > Cnidaria > Coral ... | reverse complement strand
GCACATAGGGGAAAGGGAAAGTTCGATATTGAAACAGGATGAGCGCAAAAAGTTGTTGAGAGATGAGGGGTGAAGCCTAGACATTGAAACGAAATGAAGATACATGAAGATACATGCAAAAAAATGCTGAGAGACACAGGAGGAATTTTTGGGACCCGAAAATGAATGCTGGAAGAGGGTGGGCGGAATTTAGATCTTGAGACAAGATGCATGCAAGAAGGTGTTGAGAGAAACGGGGGAACATGTAGATATTGAAGCCAGGTGACCGCAGAAAATTGGTGAGAAAGAGGCAGGTGGGAGAGGGGGAAGTTTGACATCGAAACAAGGATGAACGCAAGAAGTTGCTGAGACGAGAAGAGGAAGTCTAGATATTGAACCCAAATGACGGCACATGCAAGAAGCTGGTGAGAGACGAGGGAAAGCTGAGATATTGAAACCGCATGAGTGCGGGAAGCTGTGGAGAGGCACAGGTGGGGGGGACTTTAGCAGGCCACGGTGGAACCAGATATAAAACCAAATGAATGCAGGAAGTTGCTCAGGGGCACCGGGAATATTGAAGCAAGATGAATGCAGGAAGTTGTTGTGGGGCACCGGGGAGGAAGCTCAGATATTAAAACAAAATGAACGCAAGAAGGTTTTGGGGAGGCTGTATAGATATTGAAACCCAATGAATGCAGGAAGTTTAGGAAGTTTGATGAGAGGCACCAGGGGGAAGTTAGATATTGAAACCAGATGAGCGCAAGAAGTTGTTGACAGACAAGGGGGGATCTTAGACACTGAAACCAAGTTGAGATGCATGCAAAAAGTTGTTAAGAGGAGGCCAGAGGTGAAGTCTTGAGACCAAGCGAATGAATGCAGGAAATTGGTGAGAGGCACAAGGGGGGGAAGTTTAGATAATGAAGCCAGGTGAATGCTCCCAAGTGGGGCACAGAGATGTGAAGAGTAGAAATTGAGAAGAAGAGGGCAGAATGGGAAGGAGGTGGGAAACCCAATGTGTCACAAGGAGATGGGCGCTGCACTCCCTAGAGAGTATAGATATTGAAGCCCAATGAATGCAGGAAGTTAAAGAAGTTTCATGAGAGGCACAGGGGGGAAAGTTAGATATCGAAACCAGATGAGAGACAGGGGAAGCCGAGATATTGAAACCAAATGCGTGCAGGAAGTTGCTGAGAGGCACAGGGGCGCAGGAGAAATTCGGATATTGAAACAGCATAAAGGCAAGAAGTTGTCGAGAGGCCAACGGGGGGAAACCCACATATGAAACCAAATGGATGCAGGAGGTTGAAAGGCACATTGGGGAAAGAGAAAGTTGATATTAGAACAAGATGAGCGCAATAAGTTGCTGAGAGTTGACGGGTGAAGCCTAGACAATGAACCCACATCGGCTGCAGGCAACGAAGACCGTCATGGACAGATGTGTAAACGTACCGGCGAGGGATGCTCCTGGACACAATGGTCGCAGCTGATCGTGCCACATGGGTCGACATGTAACCTCGTTGGTTAGTATACGGTCACAGGACGCATGGACATGTAGACGCGGCTGGAATGCAAGAAGATGAATGCAAGAACTGTGTCTGAAGAATTGCAATCAAGACGCGGCTGGACAGAAACTGGAGAATCTATCCAAAGGGGGTATGGTTTGGGAGCAGACCGTGTACAGGAAAGGCTCCTTGCCATGTTGCATGCTAGCTGCTAGCTAGCGCGGTCAAGGCTCCCACACTGGCTATACCCCTCGCAAGCAGCAACGAACTCACCAATGACCCATCCTGGGGATTGCAAAGCAGACGGTGCTAGCGCGGCTCTAGCCCCCTACTGTCCAGGCACGGCAGCCACATTAACTGTCATTCTCACACAGGTTGGAGCTCAAGGCTCCCAGACTGGCTATACCCCTCGCAAGCAGCAACAAACTCACCAGGATGAGTGTCCAAGTCGGTTCAAGCTGTGAGAACAACACTACATGGCACTTCCTGCCCAGTTGCATGCTAGCGCAGCTCTAACGCCCTACTGTCTGAAAAATTGCGATGCAGACGAGGCTGGACAGAAACTGGAGAATCTATCCAAAAGGGGTATGGTTTGGGAAAGGGACGGGTCGAGCAGGAGGAAGGATGAGGTCCAGCAGGACAGTGTGCAGGTCCAAAAGAAGGGTAGCCATCTCCAAGAGAATTGTAGTAAGGTCCAGTAAAAGTGTCCAGGTCCAAAAGAAATGTAACAAGGTCCAAAAAAAGTGTTTTCCTTTGAAGAAACTCCTAGGGGAATCAGTCAAGCCGTTCAAATCTTTGAGTTTCTGTTTGTAAAATGACCGGATCAGAGGCACTTGAAATGATTTGAAACTGTGATGGTGTGGGTAACCAAAAGACAGGTGTACCGCATCCATTTTTCATAAAAATCGAGAAGTGTAACAGTCTGGCTGATTAGTATGGCCACGTTGCACAAGGTTGACACACAATACATTTTCATGGCTCAAGAAAACAGGCGTCCTTTTGGCCGCTGCGCAGCTTCTTGGGTGCCTGGGAATCTTCAGGTTGTTATGAGCCCAAGCAAAACGCTTAGGTGACTTCGCTGTAGGGGCTGACTGCCATGGACCGACGTCGGAGCAGCCCTTAGCTGTTGAAGATGTTGGCCAAGGACAAGGCCTACTGTCAGGTCATGTGCGCCAGGTGAAAGCTGAGCGCGCTGTGGTCGGTGAACCGTGGACCTCCTCGGACCTCTGGTGTTGGGGAGGCCACATCGACTATGACTGCAGGCCCTGTGCAGGCCATAGTTCTCAAGCCCTGTGCAGGCTGCTGGACCTATGGCGCTGGGCCCTGCGCAGGCCGTGGCAACTACGGGTGCTGGTCCTGTGCAGGCCGCTGCAACTATGATCGCTGGCCCTGAGCAGGCCCTTGGTGAACTACGTCCTGGATGGGGCACTTTGCAGACCGTCGGTGCTGGGCGGTGAGAGAGAAGGAGATGTGTACGTCGGCGCAAAGGTCTTGCCGATGGGATGGTCGTCGGCAGTCGGCGTCCTCCAGCACGCCCATAGGCGCCTGGCCCTGCGGTCACCGTTGACTGGGGCCGGGCTGCTGGGACATTGTGAAATCAGGCGAGACGCCATCTTCCCGGACCTGGAAAAAGAAGATGCGCTCTGGTCCCTTTACTTGCACGACTCGAACTTGATCGAGGTGATGACAAAGAAGGTGGCCAAGGAGATGGAAGGTCGTCCATTGGAGGAGCAAGAGCATCTCCGGAGAGCATATCGCCACTGGGGAATACCCGTGTCGCTGGACAAGGCCCTGGTCCGAGCAAGCTCAGCAGAGAAACTGGGGGCGGTCATAGATGGGGATGGACCTGGAGCTCGAGCTAGCGCTGGTAGGCTCTTGGCGATGTTCTTCTTGGTGCACTTGGTCAAGCTTCTCCTGAGCGAGACATTGAAGAGCTGAGAGTGAGGCTGGTATGAGAGGCCGAAGAGAACTTCAAGCGTGAGGCAAAGAAACTTCGTGGTCATGATGGTGAAGCGATCTCCTACCATACCGCTTCCAGTGGTCAGGGAGCTGGGGTTCTTATTGCTGCCGCAACAACGACAGCAGCTATGTCTCCACCTCCGGGCTTTGGGACGACGGCGGCTGGGGCTTCAACGTCACCGCAGCAGACTGGGTATGGACAGGCTCTACATGGGGGACATCTTCTACATGGTGGATCGCTGTCTATGAAGGCGAAGCGCATAGCACTGGAGGAGCACATGGTGGAGCTCAGGCCTATGGAGGTTCTGCAACAGTTCTGAATGGATCTGGTGGTGCGGCTGCTGCTACAACATCTACATCTATACCAAACGGTTCAGGAGGTGCTGGAGTTCTAACGAGACCACCTGGACTTGGAGGCCAAGATCAACACGGACTTCAAGCTAGTCCGGAAGTTTTGAAGAGTGCGGAGCTTCCACTGCTTCCGCAACCTGGTGGAGAGCAGTCTGCCCTTCAATTTGGCGATTGGTTGACCTTGGTGGCACCACTGGTGGGGGACATTTCCAACCCAGCCAGAGAATGGTGGGGCGAGGTTCTGAATGAGACCACAGCGCTCTACGACCGGTGGTTGACTAGTACGCCTTCGGAAAGGATCCGACTCCGAGCTCCTGAAGCTTTGAGGTCGGAGGCCTGCTTGCGCCTAGAGCAGAGGATTGTGCCTCTTCTCCTGAAGTCCATACCGAGACCTGGTGTCCAACCGAGTGATGAATGTGGTTGGAGTGATGCTGCGCCTGTGGGCGCTATGTCAACCTGGTGGCAGTTCGGAGAGCACCAGCATCCTGCACTTGCTGATGGAAGGGAACATTCCTACGACGGCCAATGATTTGCTGAGCGGCTTGCGAAAATGGAAAAGGATGCGAAATCGTGCCATTGAGCTCAACCTGACGTTGCCAGACCCAGTGATCCTGACAGGCATTCTGCGGAAGTACGCTGATGCTTTGGGGAAGCTTGGAGGGATGCAACTTTCCTACAGGATTGCTTCAGCGCGACAGGAGCTAGCAGTTGATGTGAGGCCCACGGCCATGGCAGTGGAGTTCTACGCCGAGTACTTGCAGTCAGAGGCGGAGGAGCTTTGCTTGGGCATCGAGTTGAAGACTACAACTGGTGTTGCTGCGACCTTGAAGGCTTTGGATGGTGGCACATCTTTGGCTACAGTGGCATCTGGTGCAACGACTTCTGCTTCTACGACATCAAAGGGAGCATGTCGCTATTGGAAAACTACGAAGGATGCAAGAGGGAGGGGGGCTTCATGTACCTTCTTGCATGATACCTCAGACATGAAGGGAAAGTGCTTCAACTGTGGTAGTAGTGGCCACGTTAAACGTGAGTGTCCTCACAAGTCTGCTGGGAGTGCCGAGACCACTTCGACCTCTTCTTCTACTACAACTCCTGATGGGAAGAAGGTATCGAAGGTGAAGGCAGCTACGACGTCTTCCAATGGGAGGGAGTCAAAGGGCTCAACTGATGAACCCCAAGGGGAAGGATGCAGAAAAAGGTGGATCTCAGCCAATGCTTGAACCAGCGGCCCCTGCTGATATGCCGCAGGCTGAACCAATGGGTGAACCGGCTGCTGAGACTGCGACCGACTTGTTGAAGGAGGCGACGGGCTTGTTGAAGTCCATTCGAGGACTGAAGGCCTTCCGGGTCAAGTCCGTTGGAGAAGGGCTCTATGGACTTCCAGGTGAATTTGCACTACAGGATGGTGGAGCTACGCATGCCTTTCGACAGGCACGACCAGATGAAGAAGCTGACCTCATACCGACCAAGGTGCGGTTGGCCTGTGGATCAACGACGCTCTACAAGCACCCCAAACACCAGACCTTGCTGAGCAAGAGCCCTGTGGAACCAATCATTCCTTTGGCTTGGTTGGTGGCGGCGGACTACAGGATCACTTGGCGAAGAGACAATATTGTGATTCATCATCCCACAAAGGGTCCATTGCGATGCAGCTTGAGAGGAGGATGCCCGGTGATGTCAAGGGCTGAAGGCCTATCTTTGCTTGGCGACCTTGAAAAGATGCAGCAGGTCGATGTGAAGCTGAAGGAGGAGGTGGTGGGCCGAGCGATGGCCTCAAGTACCCCACTCAGTTTGGAAGTGCATGCGGGGCCAAGGAGAGTGTTGGAAGGAGGTTTCTTCTTCTACCAGTTTGCCCTGGAATCGCCAAAGCTTTGGCGATCACGAGAAGTTATCCTGCATCTCTTCTCTGGCAAGAACTACAATTGGCCATGGTGCGAGCTTGAGCAGGCAGGGTACACGGTCCTCGCCATCGACATTCTAAACGGCATTGACTTGCATGACCCTGCCATGTGGGCTTTCCTGTGGGAGCTCACGTGTGCTGGGAAGGTAGTGGGGGTGATTGGAGGACCTCCATGCAGAACTACATCAAGGCTCCGACAGCGTCAGCCATGGCCACATCCACTTAGAGGAAGAGAGGTCAGCGCTTTGCCTTGGAGGGATTGTCTACGTGGGATATGCATCGGGTCAACTCAGACATGCTCGAGATCTGGGATGCCATAAAGACTTTGGAGACCCAGACGATGAAGTCCATGCTGGTGAAGTTCAACCTTCTGCTGAAGATCCACAACCCCCTGGGGGATGGAGATCGAAAGTTGATGGATGAATTGGAAGGAGACCTGGGATCGGATAGCCCAGAAGTGGCAGAGGATGCGGCAGTCACCGTTGAACGGAGAACGTCAAGGAGCTCCGTTAACCAGCAGGCCTTCAGAATGTCACCATGGTGGAGATCTTAGAGTCACGCCACATCTCTCAGGTGCTGGATGGCATGAGCAGTATTTTCGGCAAGATGAGGGCGTTGGGGGTGCCAATCCTGAGAATCCACTCGGACTGCGAGAAGACCTTCCGGGCACCCAAAGAGTGGACCATCGAAAAAAGAAAGTGTCCTGGCCAAAAACCGGGGTGAGGGAAATGAACCCACTTCGGAATCCAGGGTGAGGGAAAATGAATACCCCTATAGGGCTCCCTGGGTTTGTCGCGTCTGTGCGCGATGAGGTTGCTAGGAACCTTGGGCCCGCAGCCATGGATGTCCAACGGCTACATGCAGCCACCACATGCGGCCAAGGACAATGTTTGGATTTTGGTCGATGGTGGATGGGTAGTTGGAGTTCATCGGGGTCTCAGGATGAGGAAGTTTCATCCGGTGCATCGGTCATGCCCTGTGAGGATTGGTGACCTGGAACCACGGCCGACCAGGGTAATCTGGTGGAGTGGCCCGCGCGGCTGGGAGCTTGCCGTGCGGCACGATGACTGGAGCACGGACAGCACAATGCCATACAATGCCTGATGCTCCTGCGCAAGGGCGGTGGCGTGGCTGGACCTTTTTCCGCCTCTCCGAGACCAACCACGTTGGTGCCAGTTCTTCAGGAAGACGAAGGCTGCGCCCGGATGTAGTTGAGTGGAACCCTCTGGAAGGAGACCGTGCATGGCAACCTCCGGCGCAGCTTGGGCGATCTACGGCGGCACAACGGCGGGGACAAGCGCCCGCGGAGCGTGGTGCTACAACAGTAGCGCCTGCCAGCACAGGCCAATATGGAGGTATGGGTCCGCGGCCGAGGGGCCCACCAACATGGAGCTCCGCCAAGCCCCTGGGGCCTATGGGCCACCTACTGCAAAGGCATCCCCTATATGGCGTCTTCGGTGCGATCTGGGGGATCGATGGCATCAAAGAGTTCCATGCCGATGCCTACATCGACACCGGTGCCAGCGATTCCGAGGGGAAGCACGGTGCTGATGAGGCCTATGGCCAGTCCGAACAGGTGGAACGATGGGTCCACCTTGAGCGTGAGGGGAGGGGAGAGCACTCGCGAGGCGACATTGCGTGTGCTTCAAGCTCCGCTGCCACCAGCCCCACAGCGACGGAGGACTCGCTACTTGGAGGCGAACCGTGGGGATGTCGAGTCAGTGATCCAGATCTTTGGGATTTCCTGCACGGAGCTACAATGGAGGCAAGCTCAACCTATGAGGAGCAGGTGTAACCCGAGGAGACATCATATGGAGACTTCTCGGTGGTGACTGAAGAAAACGGAGCTGCCCCGCCAGAAGAGGATGAGAACATGTAGATAACCTGAGAAGTTTTGGAATTTGTGGTCAGAATGACCACCAGTTTTTCCCAGTTTTGAGCACATGACCAAAGGTCATGGGGGGAGTGTGATGGTGTGGGAAACCAAAAGACAGGTGTACCCCATCCATTCTTCAGCGTCCTTTTGGCCGCTGCGCAGCTTCTTGGGTGCCTGGGAATCCTCAGAAACGATGTGCCAACTTCTCCACGATCTTTGGGAACCGTGAAGACTATGAATGGAAAACAGTGACAAAACATTCGCATCCAAGGAACATGCCATTTTGATCCGTTTTGCATACATATTCAAATGGTTCGCACATCCCATCTTCGATTCAATGAGTACAAGAATGCCAATTGGCTGGGGACTTCAGCCGTACATCATTTGTCCAATCTGATTGATGTCTAATGTAGCTGGTGTACTACCTACTTACTTACTTACTTACTTACTTTACTTTACTTTACTTTACCTCACTTGCTTGCTTGCTTGCTTGCTTGCTTGCTTGCTTGCTTGCTGACTTACTTGCTTGCTTGCTTACTTGCTTACTTACTCACTCACTCACTCACTCACTCAACTTTACTTTACTTTACTTTACTTTACTTTACTTTACTTTACTTACTTACTTACTTATTTTCTTACTTTCTTACTTTCTTACTTTCTTACTTTCGAAGATCGGATAAAACCATCTGGCTGCGCAGTGAAGTCCAAACAATTTTAGCCCATGGGACCCAAACTGAAAGGTGGATTGAGCAGCTTTCAATGAGGAGAAGATCTTGCCTCTGCAGAACCAGGACAGAAATTTGGTGGGTTGCAGAACTGTGTTTCCAACCGCTAAATATGGGGTTTGCCAAAAAGAAAAAAACGGTTTGGGATGTTGCTGGGTAACAAAACTGCGGATGAAATTGAAACTTTTGGAGGTTCCCAAGAAGCATGGGGATTTTGTTTCTTTGATTTGAAGAACAAGTGCAGGCAAAACAAACGTTTTTTCAACGATCTGAATATTCCTCTGTGCACTCTTTGTGCATCGTCCTTGGGAATCCTTGGGGATGTTGCAAGACCTTCTGTGGAGATGGTTTCTCGGTTTCTCGGTTTCTCGGTTTCTCGGTTTCTCCCACCGGAATTTGGTCTCTAGGTGCAAATATGGATGGGCACAATGCATGCCCCCTATGCGCATGGCACAGAACTTGGCGATTGGATTCTTCATCGACCACGTTGTGATGCGCGTGATGTGTTTGGTCGAGCTGCGTAGGCCGGACTGCGATGCTCAGAATAGCATGTCAAACCACGCAAGGACTTATTTGGGCAAAATGCCATGCATTGGGGTATAAAGGATACATAAGGATACACCGTTTTTGAGGGTGTGTTATTGTTTTTTTGCAGGCCTCGCAGCGACCGTCAATCAAAAACCCACTGGCTTTGAACGGCAACCCCTCAAATGTCTGGGCACTTAAAGCACCATCAAAAACATTGAGTCACATCATTTTAATGCCGAAAAGAAAAAACACTTTGCGTACCAGACTCGACATTTCAATGCTGTGCGTGTATCCTACTAGATTCTAGACTCTAGACATTGACCATTGCCATGTTTTATCATCGTTTCTTCTGCTGGCACTGCAGCTTCCGTGACATTTTTGGACTAGAAAAACCTCATTGCCAGATTTGCCAAAGTGGCTAGTGGGGGAAATTATTCCCACATGCTTATCAATTCATGGTTATGGTATGTTATGGTATCAATTTACGGTTATTTTATGTTATTTTAAGGAAAAAAGTGGGATAAATGATCTCAGTCGAATCACATTATGATCACAGTCGTTTATCCGCCGCAGGAACAAATTGATCGGCCCTGCAGTGTCTGAAAAAAACTTTTTTTTTTTTCGTCGATGGTGCGGTGGAAAAAACGGGGTGCCATGTTTTTGTTCAGACTCGAAAGAGTCATCCGAATTTCACAAAAACCTCACGGTGAACGAGTTTGCACAAACAAAAGCAAGAATTTAAGGGTTGTTACCCTCTGGTACGTCTGGTAAGTTAATATCGCCATAGAAAATCACCATGTTTGGTAAATCAACGAACTTTCTATGGCAATTTTCCATAGCTATGTCACAAATTACCAGGTAAATAAAAAACACATATCATCTCATATCTTTGGTGAAGCTCACCATCCTGAACTGAGGCGAAACTGGGAAACTGTAGGGGGCTGTTCTGCAGATTCATCAGGAATTGACAAATTTTCGCCCGAAAGTTTCGTTCTGAAACCAGCGCATGAATTTTCACTTCATACTATGCAAGAAGTTTATGGCAGTGGGCTAGAAACAACGCGTTGGAATCAATGTTGAATTTTTCTACGCTAGAAATCACGAAATCATGTTCAATTCGAATCCAGATGCCCCCATCAAAACAGGTTGTGCGACTTACGTCGAAACGCCACGGGTCGGATCAGTTCACTCCTGCAGAGTCTGCATCAGATGTGATGATTTTTGGACCAAAACCATGGTTGACTGATGATAACATGGGGTTACGTAAGATGAGAAGATCATACTGCAGTATGGGAATCCAAAAATTAAAAAACCATTAATGTTTAACATGAGAATTTTGCGTTTTTTTTCAGGACTGCTCAGATTTTCGAAGACGTGACTCTGGAAGTGATTTTTTTAAGGGTAGCATCGGGTAGCCAGCCCAGCAATTTAACTGTGTGGTGTCTGCCCAATGGCCCAAACCATCCCCCATGTATCCACATCTGTATCAAGTCCCAGGAACCGATTGATTCGAGGTACCGATTCCATTAATATAAGGGTTATTATCAATGGCCTATGTAAGGGAATATCCCTCCAAAATATAGCCAAACATATGGTACTAACGTACCTCCATTTTAGGATCCTGGAGATCTCCCACTGGATTTTCCATTAACCATCCATTTTTGGGATACCTCCACACATTTTCGGACAGGACACCCCCTTGGGATACCACAACACCTATCCACCTATACCGTTTCTATCCACATGCCATGGCGGATCTCAGTGCGATGAAGGGCATGGCTGCCGAGTCACTGCAACATGCTGTGGCGCAGCAACAGATGCAAGCGGTTTCTTGGAGGGGTAAACATGGTTTTTGAGAGACTTTTGCTACGTCTTTGTTCCAAAGATATGATAACATGATGTAAAATGGTTGATTTTTGCTTCAACACTTGGGTAGACTTCGTGATTTGTACACTCAAAATGTGTTAAAACTTTAAAACGTGAATCTTTCCTCCAAACATGGTGTTAAACCTCGGCGGGACTGTCCCATAGATATTTTCAGGAGAAACAATTTGGTGATGAATCGACAAAGGTTGGTGAGTTGCTGTCAAGACCTTGTTACTCCAGTGGAGGATCTTTCCGATTATACACATTGTATGGGGGTTTCCATAAGCGGGGGATACCCAATAGCTGGATGGTTTATTGATGTTTATTTCATGGAAAATCAATCTATAAATGGATGATAAAATGGGGTATCCCCATGTCAGGAACCCCCCATACCAACAAGCCTTAGCGGACTCACGAACCATGGTTATAAAGCACGTACCAAGTGGATCCAAGTGGAATGTTTTCTAATCCAAACTCACCTTCAAAGGTTTTTTTGTAGAAAATCTTTAGGATGTCAATTTATTTTAAGTTACGTAAAGTTTTTTGGGGTACTCTAAATCCCACTAATTCCGCTATAAACCTTTTTCCATCGTTCGGGATGGCAGATCTTGCAGGCTTTCAATGGTGTCAATAGCATCGCGAAGGACTTGAAAAAAGATTTTGGCAGTTTCCTGAGCTGCGGCGACTCCTGGTGTATGACCATTGAAGATACAGAGCCAGGTGACCAGACCGACTGGAAAACCGAAGTGGTTATTTAACGTACGGGCAAACTGGAAAACCAGCATTTTTTCAAGGTAATTGATCCTCTAAAAATCATGCAACAGTTTGCTATGGAAGCCACGACCCATAGACATAGACTATGAAAATGATGTTTTACCGAGCCAAAAACTGTTTTTTTGCTATGTGAAATAACAAGAGGGAAACTGCGGCGGCTTTTTAAATCGCAAAAATGGGACTTAACTAACCACTTAAGATGGGGCTAGGCCGGCCACCAGAAAATGGATGAAAATGGGGGATTGGCCGGCTACCAACAAGATACGATTTTAAAGGCCGATCCCAGCTGAACACACTTGTGAGTTTGACCTGTCTAATGTATATTTTGTATAGCCAAGTGATCACATGCCCCCGTTGACATTTGGCTTTAGGGCCCTTGAGTCATACCGCGCTGCCGTGTTAAAAGTTGGGCACTAACGATCCCGTTTCCAATTCAGATTGGTAGCGGAGCGGGTGACGACCTGCATCCGGTGGTACGTCAGTGACCCAGG
>Ga0126342_10018453_pt1 | contig 11954 bp, 10 predicted proteins | sample Cyp1metagenome_FD_92528 | JGI IMG/M metagenome (GOLD analysis project Ga0126342, IMG submission 92528) | Coral microbial communities from Lord Howe Island, Old Settlement Bay, Australia - Cyphastrea 1 metagenome | ecosystem: Host-associated > Invertebrates > Cnidaria > Coral ... | reverse complement strand
TTGAAGCTGTCCAGTGAGTTTTTCTGCCACACCCGCCTCCCATCAGCAGAACTGATCAGTTGGCCGGCCAAAGCTGCTGATGCAGCTGACTTATGAATCAGTGCCCGTGGAACCAGCCAAAAAAGGGTGCCACGCAACTGCAAGAAGCTGAGACAAGTTAACATGTATATATAATATACAGTATACAAAAATAACAACAATAATAATGACAATAATACTGTGTATATATGTGCATATATGTAAAAATACATGTGAGCGGTTGCCGAATACCCGATGCTTTGTGTTCTATTCTGTCTTCCCTTTCGCCATCTCTTTCGCGAACCTTTCGCGATGTGGCGTTTTTCTTTCGCGGCATCCACGTGTCTGAAATACACTTTCGCGGGCTTTCGTGGAAAATCTTGAAAGAATTCCCTATGTTCCCTGGCAAACACATACTGAAACATTTGTTCCCCGCCTGCCATGCGAAAGTCTCTAAATTTTATCAGAGCTGCATGCCGCCCATCGCCTCTTCCTCCTCCTCCTCCTTCACCTCCTCGTCCTCCACTCCACCCTCAACCGCGAGCCAGATCTCAGTGGGCACTGCCGGGCTTCAACCGCGAGCGCCAGATTTCAGTGGGCACTGCCGGGCCCCAACTGCGACCGCCAGATCTCAGTGGGTACAGCCAGACACCGCGAGCGCCAGATCACAGTGGGCACTGCCACTCTCTATCGAATGGGGAGGGGCCATCCCAGCTAGTTAGGGCTTTCGCGGAGCTTTCGCGAAGCTTTCGCGGCTTTTCGGGTCGCATCTATAGAAATGTGAATAATATATCCGTATGGATCCAGATACATCTGAGGACACTGTCTATAAACATACACTTAAAACTTAAAACCAGGATTTTGATGGATTTTGAGCCTTGAAAGCCTCTTTCGCGAGCTTTCGCGGAAGCAAATCTTCGCAAAAGCTTTCGCGAATCTTTCGCGGACGTGGTTTTATCTTTCGCGGAGCCATCTTACTTTAACAGCCCTTTAAATCTCCACATGGAGGTTTTGGCGGCTGCTAATGTAGAAGGTATGTGCGAATAAAGCATCCTACATGTAGATGACCCTCAACCTACACACGTGTAATTATATGTATATATTGTCATCTTTTGAAGCATATGAAACATTTCCAGTTGAAATCACGCGAGCACATGCGCGCAAGCATTTAACACGTGCACGCGCGAGGTGCGCGAGCAAAGACCGGCGCGCACGCGAGACGCGCGAGCAAAGACAGACGCGCGCGCGAGGTGCGCGAGCGAGTCGCGCGAGCACTGCGCGCGCGCTGGTTTGTAGGCGCGCGCGTGCGCGCGCGCGCACTTCGGACACGCGCGCTCGGAGAGCTTATTTGCGCGCTCGGAGAGCTTATGTGAGCTTATTTGCACGCGCGCGCGCGTGTCCGAATGCGCGCGCCTGTCTTTGCTCGCGCAGCTCGCGCGCGCTCGTGTTAAATGCTCGCGCGCTCGCGCTGCGCACACCGCAGCTGGTGAGGCACCATATATGAACTCATATGTTTTGAATCAAGCCAATGTATACATGTCATACCTCTATGACTGGCACATGTTTACCATATGGTTACATGATCATCTCTGCTACTACAGTAAATGATCGTATGTGATCGTATTTGTATGTAATCATCTATTTGTGTGTTCTGGGAACAATCATATGCTAGTGTCCATGCGAACTGTTCCCAGCAGCAGTATCTGTGTAATTATACTACTTGCAATCGCTGACAATGTATATCGCAGAACGTATGTGTAAGTGTATGTCTGCATGTCTGCATGATCTGCATGAACTGCATGATCTGCATGATCGATGGCCGCATGTCTGCATCTCTGCATGTCTGTGTGTCTGCATGTCCACATGTCTGCCTGTCTGCATCTCTGCATGTCTGCGTGTCTGCGTGTCTGCATCTCTGAATGTCTGCATGTCTGCATGTCTGCGTGTCTTCATGTCTGCATGTCTGCAATTCTGCATGTAATGTATGCATGTATGCTTGTATGCATGTATGCATATTTGCATGTATGCATGTATGCATGCAGGCAGGTAGGTATGTAGGTGGGTATGTAGGTATTCACGTATCTACATACGTCTACCTACCAGTACCAAATGTGCACGGTCTGGCCATGCAAGAGTGCTCTTTGTGTGCATGGACTGTCCAAGGAGCCAAAATCAGCGAAGAAGGGCTCGTAGATGAACTCATGATCGACGCTGAAGAAATGCACCTCCGTCATAGCGTCATTTAGCGCAACAACGCAGGCAACATACTCGTAGCAATCGCACTCACTGAGACATCCAGTTCAGCAGGCTAACTTTTGAACGTTGCAGGATCAAAAACTTGACGCTGCGTGGCAGCTTGAAAGTGGAAGCTGGAAGCAGGGCACGCAACAAATGCCTTTGTCTTGGACTTGGCTTGCGCGTTCATCTCATGTTTGTGTCATGTTTGTCTCATGCTCCTGGCGCTTGGGAAACTGCAACTAATCCTGCCTTGGGACTGGCTCTAGGAGCGGTATGCAGTGCCACCCAGTAGAGACGGTTTGAAATGATCTGGCGGCGCTGGTGGTGGGACAACAGGGACTAGCAAGACTTCAAACTGTCATTTTCTACAATGCCAAGCACACGGCTGATTTGTGCGAAACAGCAATCACGGTTTCATATAATATACAAGTTGCATTTAAGGCGTGAAAGACTAAATCATACATGGCCTACAATCAACTCAGGAAATGCTTTTGATATCAACACATCTAAACTCACACAAACAAACATGAAACTTGAGTGCCTACTTGCTCGCACCTGTGGAACCAAACCTTGGAGACAGAGTACATCTTAATCTGAAATTATCTGAATCTAAATATCTGCAGTACATATATGTGTATATATATATATGTATATTGATCCCCGACCCCAACTGGTTCAGGAGTGGGGGGGGTGGATCCTACATTTTTTCAAATGTATGGAAATCATGGTGGGGTTAACCCCTCACTTTTTACCAGAAACGTATGGGAAATAGGGGGGTAACCCCTCAAAATGAAGCATGTATGAGTGTCAGATGCGGGAAATGTATTCTTTGTAGGGGTATTGAGTTTGAAAATATATGCTGTGGGGGGTACAACAGACAAGAGCCAATGGATACATAAACTTTTCTATATCAATTTATGCACGCATGGGGGTTCTGCACCTCAATCCAGTTGATCTCTTTTTTCCTGAGAAGCCTACTGAAAACTGTGAAAACCAGAAGATCACCTGGGAATACCTGGGGTCACCTAAAAATAAGTTTCGGTGGGTATCCCCAACAGCCGCAGCGTTTTATTTTTACAAATCTTTCTGAAGCGTGCTGCGAAGCCAAGCACTGGAAACAGCTCAGCTGGGTTTCTGTGAGTTATATAAATGGCCGCAAATCCTTTTGAACCTGACCTGGCTTCTCTGGAACCTCCTCCGCAAATCCTGTTGAACCTGACCTGGCTCTGCACCAAAGCCTCCCCAAACCTTCTTAGGAACCTTCTCCGGAACCCTGTTGAACCCTCGAACCATATAATGGCTGAAATATGTTGGATCTGAAATATGCTGAAATGTATGCTTTGCAGGGGGTACCAACGACTACCTTAGCAAGATGTAAAGAATCAATTTTCCAAAAATGATGCGCTTTTCGTCTACCCAACCCCCTCAAAGAAGGGTATTCCGCAAAAAATTGGGACATTCCCGAAGATCCCGGAAAGACCAAACCCGTAAAATGTATGAAACCACCCCCCGACCCCCCGAAAATAAAAGATCCTCGGGGCGGTGGATATCCGACCCATGGATCCTATATTTTTCAGACACCCCCAGGTCAGATAATGTATTTAGGGGGGGGTCCTGGGGAATCAATTTTTGGAAGACGATAAATGTATTTTTTTTCCTAACCTCCCTCCGCCCCTAAAATACATTTTTAGGGGTGGGTGATATATATTGTGAATGGGTATGACCTGGTACCTCTGCGTTTAGAACAAGTCACCCTAGCCGATGTTCAGAACGTTGTTCAACCACCAAGCACGCAGCGATCACACCTTTGCACTCCAGCAGCTAGTCAGCGTAACGGTCACTAGAGCCGATTCAGACTCCGCGCTTCAGCCAGTTAAGGCCCGCACTTGAGCCAGTTAAGGCCCGTACTTGAGCCGGACAGGGCAAGGGGAAACTGTGCTACCCGCTGGACTGGACAACATAGGTCATGTCCCACCGACGTGTTATTAACACCCCCACGCTCGATGAAGTATGTAGTCGAGCGAAGGAGCATACGCCGGGTGAGAACTTCGTAGACCATTGAATTAACGGAAAAGAAAGGATTGGTACTTCTCCCATTCAAAAGTGGTCAAGCTACGATCGACATGCGTCTTTGGTTCCCCTTTATTCCCATGTTCACGATCGTCATACATGGTGCACCGTAGAGGTTCCCCAGCCGCAGCGTTGCAATTCCTGTCCCGGACGATCGTCTCAGACAGTTCACGCGCAGCTTTAAATACTTGGGATCGGCACTACCGAGGTTGCCTACCTCAGTTCAGAAGGAATTAAAATAGTTGGAAATCTACTCAGAAGCTATAAGAGTCGAATTATCCCAGCTCTCATGCCTCTCTCAGTAGTTCTCCACGATGATTCATCCTCACCCAGATCTTCGGCGTTTGGTCGGGTTACGCTCTGGGTCGTTCTCGATCGCCTTCATGTGATATCGTGCATTGTCACGATCAGCAGGGTCGAGAGATTTGATGTTGTTTTCCAGCTGTGCCCCACTCGACATAGAGGATTGCAACTTGGTCTCCCAAATGCCCGCCAGACTGGCAGGCATTTGAAGTCCGATCTTGTTGAGACTCAGCATTACGCCGAATGTCCTTGCCCTATCGATGACCGCGCACGTCAGTGAGATCGGGTCGATGTGAAGATAATCATCTCGTTGTGGAGGAGCTACTCGGAAGTAGTCACAGGTCCTGACCGCGAACGCTCCAGCGATGATCTTCCTGATGAAGTCCGTGACCTTGCGTCTTACCTCTGCCTTGTCCTCATCTTCAGCGTCCGCCACATCGGTGAGCTTGTTAATGATGAACTGTGGAGTAATTCCTGTCTGGACGAGGTACTTCATAATCCTGCAAAGAAATTTCGCACCTTCGACACCCATGATGTACATCTCCATGGTCGCGATTTCCAAACAGTCCACCTTTGGCATGTCGATTAAACGCTTCCACGTATTCCTCCCTCGTGGGTTCACGAAAGTCACCCTGCTCATTCTCACCGACCTAGGTGTCATACTCAGGGATGTTCTTGCTGTTCTTGGTGAGGTCGACATAGGAGTTCATAGGTGCATTAACCATTAACCATGCATGTAGACAAAGTACATGCGATACCGCGACTTCAGGTGGGTAACAATCATATGGTCCAGGACAGGTGCCGACGAATCGATTGCGTCCTCTTTCTCAGCCACGTCCACACAATGGATGAGACATCCATGGAACCATTCTTGTTGCCCAGGCAGGCATCTGGCCCATCGCTGACGGTGGTTCTCGGCCTCTTCAGCCTCTGCTTCGCGGCCATCTTCGGCCTCCTGCTTCTCCTTCTCAGCTCCCCCTCACAATAGTCTTTGGTTGAGGTGTAGGCCTTGATGGTTGAGCCTCTTCATGAGTTCCTGGCCTGCTTGAACTCGTGCCGGACATGTCCACGTCCTCCTCTTGCTCCTGCGCTTCCGTCTTTGCTTTCGTCGCCTTGACGAGACGGTCAATCTCATCCTTGTCCATGTTGACGTCGCCATCAGCGTCGCCACTGCCGTCTCCAGCAGATGCTTGCCCTTGCTCGGGCTCTCCAGGAGATCCATGTTCATGCTGTTGTGGTACACGCTCTCCCCAGCTTGACGAGCGATCCTGCGCATCGAACGCAAATGGACAGGTTATTGGGGGTCTCAGTCATGCACGCCGGACAGATGAATCGTCCAGACTCCTTTGGGATGTAGTTCTCGGCTCGGCGATGAAAGTCACAAGCCGATTCCTCAGATCACTTTGATATTCCAGGGGGGGCGCTCTTGCTCACGGTGCAAAGGGATTGAGGAACACTTGAGTTCGTCCTCCTTTGTGGCCTCCTGGTCGATGACCTTCTTTGATGATACCAACCATGTTTGCTATCTCAGTGACATATGACAGCAATACTGGAACTCGTTCGCCAACACTGTTGTCATCGGGTGACAAATTTTCGTGTTGTCAAGATGAAAGTTGCGCCCCTTTGATGAGTGCACTGGGTGATCTGACAGCGATTGGCGCCAAGAATACTTCACCATATCGTGCGATGATGTCTTTGATGTCTGGATTTACATCGAGCTTGTTCTTGAGATAGTCATCGGGCTCGGTGTAGTTTGAGTCCAGGACGATGCAGAGGAATTGTATTCGAACTTTGTTTGTCCTCTGGAATTCTGACCAGGCTGTTTTGATCATCATGTTGACCCGGTCTTTGCAGAATGTACAATGCACCAATCCGTCGTCCTCTGTCCTAACCTTCTCATGGCCAAAGATCCAATTGTAGTGGACGAACTCCATGATGTCAACGCCCTCACCAACGATATGCTTGGAGTAGAACTTGCCGCCGTTCACTGGCAAGATCTTTGGCTTTCCAATCTTGGTCTTGACCGGGAGTTTGCAGTACATCTTGTGTTCCGAGTACTTGCCAGCTGCCATCACTTCTTTACAGCTCAGGGTGATGCCTCGTTGGCTGCGGCTTCCGACAAAGTTGGCGCCCTGGGATTGCGTTTTGGGGTCATGATTTGGGTCCAATTTTGGGCCTAGTTTGGGTTCCAATTTTTAGGTGGCGTTCTCTAGTCATGATCTTCAATCAGTGGTCTGCTCGGCGATCTTATTCAACGGTCTGCAGCAAACCAAGAACTTCAACCAAAGAAGGAAAGGAAATTTAGGCCAACGAATTTTCTCAAACAAAGAGCATGTGTACGTCTACAGGCCAAACATAGTCAAGACATGGCTCCCTTGCAGAAGATACACAGCGCGCAGTTTCACGCATGGGAAAATCATGGAAAACCAACAGCATGCTTGCTTGCCGCCGGTGCCGCGAAGGACATGTGAGTCTCATTGCTGCTCGACTGTGGTTGTTGAGACATTGCTTCAGTCAGCTTCACTGCAATGAACCATTTCCGCTTCTAACAGCCCAACGACTAGTAGTAGGTCAAGTAGAGCAGGATGCCGAAGACAAAGGTAGAGCCGCCCACCGGAGTGGGGATACCAACCAACCAGGTAAGTGCGCTCTCAGAGCGTCTTGCCGTAGGGCTCGGTTTCCACGTAGTACCACCGTACGCCCGGGGTAGAGCGTGCGGCTGATAACCTGTGAATGAGTCATGACCTCGTGCCTCTGCGTGTAGAACAGGTCGCCCTAGTCGATGTTCAGAATGTTGTTCAACCACCAAGCGGTCACTAGACCCGATTCAGACTCCGCGCTTGAGCCAGTTAAGGCCTGCACTTGAGCCGGTTAAGGCCCGCACTTGAGCCAGACCGCGGGCAAAGGGAAAACTGTGCTACCCGCTGGACTGGACAATGCACTCACTGTCTAGCTACTATACATAGGTCACGTTTCACCTTCGTGTTATTCACAATACATATTATATATATATATATACGTACACACTCTCTACCTGCATAAATATGTATACATAAAACATATACTTGTACATTTGTTTATAGATAATATATCATACATGTGTCATGCCAGTACAGCATCAATATGAAGCGTGTCGGAGACAGCTGGCCTCTGTGGCATCTGCAAGATCACGTTCAGACATGGTCTCTTTTCAAGCTTTGCAACTTGTCAAGTTCGCTGAAGTTCGCCACTTTAGCCAAACTTTGCGAAACTTGTTCCGTTCAAGGTACGACCTGGGCTTCGAAGCTTTCCCAATCCATAAACAGAAAAATATATTTCAATGTATTTGAATGTATTTGATATATTTTGATATTATTTGATATTTTGATATATGTTGGATTATTTGGGATGCATTTCAAAAGCATGGTTGTTTGAACAAGCCTGCAAACTCTTATCTCTACGTTTAGACAGGGCAGGAAGAACAGACAGCAGTCCAAGTTGGACGATCCAAAAGTTCCAAACATCTTCAACACTGTTGTCCGCTAAGCCACTCGACCATGCATAGGGATTCCCGAGCGCACGGCGGCCCAACCAAGAACGACTCTTGAGATCAGAAAGGATGCATGCAACGGAGTATCCCCGGCAAGTTCACGAATCTTAATTCATTTTGGGTATATCTTAATCTTAATTTCATGTCAATTCCCTTTCTCTTATCAACATGCAAGTTTGGCCCATACAGAGGCTTTGGATAAAGAAAATGCTGAAGCTGCATTGAGCCAAGAGCCAATTTGGCCCTCGGACCATACAGGACCCTTTCATTTTTTTAAAAATGGGTTAAGAGGTGTGATCTAAGACATCAAGTGTTCCCACACCATTCGGACAAATATCGTCCACAAAGTCGAACTCGAAACGACGGATCCAAGGTGTCAATACTGTCTGAATCTGCTCCTACAACCTTCTGCTCGTTCTACATATGTGAAGGCCTTAGACATCTTCTATCTGACGAAACCAAGTAAGGGAATGTCTGCAGCTTGTCGCAAGTTCCGCCCGACCTCTCCGTGCGTTTGCTTCTCGGAAGTGTTCGTTTGCTCGTCCACTCTTTGGCAACTTTGGCTCAAAGAAATTGTATGCCCTTGGACCTCAGAACGGACCTCAGCAAGGTTCAAACAAAACAGAGTCCATCTAAGGAAGAAGTAAAACCATTGCTGTTAAAAAGGTCGAACCACTGAAGTGGGAGAGGGCTACTGTGTAAAAGTTGACACGACAACTTCAAACAGCCACCGAGGGGATTTTGAGGGCGAACACCATCTTACATCATCTTACACTGTCTTACCCTGTGTTATCATAGATTCTCTTGGCCTACAGGATGTGCAATGCCAAGTCTCCCAGCCTCCGAGGCTGCTGCACCTGGCAAGGCTGGCACTTGTACAGCTTGGCATATCTTGGTACAAGCTTGGTACAAGCTTGGTACAAGCTTGGTACAAGATGGTACAAGTATCTACAGAAGTATGCAAATGAGAAACACCACACACACACACACTGCTGCAAAGGACATTGACAAGTTCAACATCCTTCGTTTTGTACTCTGCATTTTTGTTCTCTGCACAGGACCGTCTTGAGCTGGCAAAACCAGAAATGCATTTGAGAAGAGGTGGACGAAAGGTAGAGGTACAGGTGTCATCAGTAGCAGAAGGTAACGGAAGAGCCAACAACATCTTTGGATCGATGCCACATGGCTGTGCAGTGCGGTATGTCCATGGTGCAGCGATCTTGTTGAATGAACATATCCATGGAACTTCCTCATTCCAACGTAGAATGGGGTGAATCATCGCCAAAAAAATACATCTCATAGTCAGCAAGTATAAGAGGAAATCATGTTGTCCTCATGGGGAAACACATCATGAGGATTCAACAAACTCAACATGACGTGTTCAGACTGTCATTTTATTTTTTGATTCTGGTCATACAATGAAGGTTCTATAATGTTACTGCAGATATGTTTGCTTGCAACCCCACAAGTCCAGACTTCCTTCTTAATCATTCTTAATCCAAAAGATTATTACTTGCCTATATGGACTGCCCTGGTGCAAAAGCACATTCACTCAGGTAACTGACGCTACCTTTCGTGGTCAAGTAATGATGCCAACTAGTGATGATTTCTCTGGCTTTCACTTGGGAAGTTCAATGGCACACTGGTATTGGTGCATCATGTCTCGCTGTAAGAAACACCCATCTTCGATGAACTACTTTGAAGACAGACTAAACATGACTTACTAAATGGTTAAACGTTGATTTATCGGATTTACATGGATTTACAACATGCGTCACACAATTTCACGCACGAGTCATCAGCCTTTTGATACTTACCATCTCTGTGGGCTTCAGAGCGGTGCGGCTTTCGCTCCAGCTTTGCTCGGCCCAATGCTGGTGATAGGCCACGACAGACACGACAGACCATGAGTCTCTCTGAGTCTCTCTGAGTCTGCGGTCTGCTCGTCTGCAAACTCATCACAGAACACATGACAGCGAGTAACTCCCAAAGGGTTACAAGGCTACAAGGCCTTCCTGCAGGCAGAGAAAAGGCTGGCGATACTTGGGTGTCTGAAATGTTGATCCCAAAATTGCAATTTTCATAGGGAACATGATGATTAACCAGTCGATTTAGAGGTACCCTGCTTTCAGACAGACCCAGACAGACCCACTTGGCAAACCATTCACAAGTAAATGAAAAGCGCGCAATATCTTGCAAATTGGATGTACACGAGTCAAATGTGACCTCATTGAAAGTCGTAACCAATGAAGGACCCTGCAATTTTCATTCAAGAATCTTTCTGTGGTCAGCATGGTCCTCGTATGTCCTTGTGCATCTCAAGGCACCCGCCCGTGTCGGACCATGTCATTGGCAATGGCCTGGGCGAAGGCATGAGGCGCATGAGGCGCATGAGGCGCATGAGGCGCATGAGGCGCATGAGGCGCATGAGGCGCATGAGGCGCATGAGGCGCATGAGGCGCTTGACAACGTGACCAACATGCGATCTTTGTCAACGTGATTTTTGTCCCTATCTCTGATTATCTCTGTTAATTTCATGCAAACCGGACTGCCTGATCTCTTTGCAGCAAGTTTTCTTCGCCATGTTAGCTTTTGCCCTATCATATCTAAGGCGCTGCCTATAGTCGCCGCTATTGATACTTCAACTCAACTTCGTGCACAAATTCAAGAATGCGACACATGATCGCGGCCACCAGTACACAATGTCACAATGCCCTCTCGATGTTCTTCCACTGTTTTAGCGCACGTGTGCGCCATACGGAATCAGGTCGGTGGAGCTACATCATATTTGCGTGTGCTTCAGAACTACATTTGCCTTTAACTACGGTTTAGTTTCAACACCCGTGCTCACACAGAGACACAAGCACACAAATACAGTTCACTTTCTTCATGGTGAAACCTACAAGACCATTTTGAAAACACTATCATCACATCACGATATAATTATGTTTCCCCCCAGATTTAAAAAACACATCAAAAATCAAAGAGATTTCACGCGCTGAGTATCACCTGAAAACTGTCGCCACAGCTGTCACTCTGAGATCTCTGAGGCAATTGCTTTCACCGCCCGAGTGTCGCCATCCTTAGCTGCAGCCCCAAGCTTCTCCGCATCCTCTTCGGCCTCCAGTGGTGCGACATCGACATGCCTCCGTCCTTTCCTCCCATTTTCTATCACGGTTTTTCATCACTAACATAATCGTTAAACATCGTTAAACATCGTTAAACATCGTTAAACATCGTTAAACATCGTTAAACATCGTTAAACTATAATTTAGAATCGAGTCTGGTGTATTTACCTGTGGGCGTTTTTGCCACAAAGGGCATGTGCGGCATGTTCAGAACCTGATGCTTATCCCAAATTATTTTTTTCAGAACCTATATCCGCCAAAATCCAGCAAGACATGGCAGATTTGCCCACACAGCAAATTTATCCACTGTACTGCTTGGTATTGGTCGGTTTTATAAAGGTCAACCAAACTGAGTGGCCTTGATGTTGGACTCGGGGGGTATATGTATTTCTTGTTTCCAAGTGCATTCCATACTTGAAACTGGGTTTCGGATGGATTTGGTGGAACACTGTATGTTTGGTCCAGTGATCCCGGTACGATACGTTGCAGGGGTTTTAAGTGAGGATACGAATCAGGTCGATTTTAAACTTCAGAGTAGTAAACAACAACATTTTAAATCCTAAATAAGCTGCAAATACATATCTTTTCCAATTTGCCACCAAACATCGGCCACATACTGAATATCATCATTTACGGCATACCCTTCTATATTTATATATATATATATA
>Ga0126342_10018452_pt1 | contig 11955 bp, 12 predicted proteins | sample Cyp1metagenome_FD_92528 | JGI IMG/M metagenome (GOLD analysis project Ga0126342, IMG submission 92528) | Coral microbial communities from Lord Howe Island, Old Settlement Bay, Australia - Cyphastrea 1 metagenome | ecosystem: Host-associated > Invertebrates > Cnidaria > Coral ... | reverse complement strand
GATGATGATGATGATGACGATGATGATGACGATGATGATGACGATGATGACGATGATGATGACGATGATGACGATGATGATGACGATGATGATGACGATGATGATGACGATGATGATGATGATGATGATGACGATGATGATGACGATGATGATGACGATGATGACGATGATGATGACGATGATGACGATGATGATGACGATGATGATGACGATGATGATGACGATGATGACGATGATGATGACGATGATGATGACGATGATGATGATGATGACGATGATGATGATGATGATGACGATGATGATGATGATGACGATGATGATGATGATGTATTGATTTAAAATAAAAATAAAAAACATACATCCCATCAAAAGGGAATCCAAAGGATCAATGCTTAATGGTGTTGAAATGGTGAAGAAATCCACATCTCCGCCACGACCAAAAGATCTGAAAAACGGCCCTGCCTTCTTTTTCAAGGTGGGTCGCACGAAAAGGATGATCACCGCAGGACAAAGGATACCCAGCAGCACCAAACTCACAAGGACCTCATGAGGGAACACTGCGACCGGGGAAAAAGAAGAGCTTGGCCAAGAAAACATAAGAAAATATGCCAAAAAAAAAACAGCGAAATCTTCGGGTGTTCCGCTGTTCCCAGCAAGTGGTTGGGTCTTGACGATAAAGGAACGAATGAAAAAAAAAGGTGTGTACTACCAAATACCGGCGAGATTAAACGACTTGCCAGCAACCAAAAACGAGGATCTACAGTAAGAGATATCCTTCAAACCTGAAGCCTTTCCTGCCTTGTTGACTAACCTAGCAGCTAGCAATGCTTGAAAATCTACCATTTCATGGTGGTTTGCCATTACCAGGCCTGCATCACTGGATGGCATCTGAAAGGTACAGTATCATAGAATGCCATCAAAATCATCAAATGATTGCCATCATTGAACAAATCAGCCCTGCAAACGCATTGGAGAAAAACACCATGGGTTTTTCAGGCCAAACGACCCAGGCTGCGATGTTCTTCGCTTTCATTCAGCACAATGCGCCATGTCGGTGGTCGCCAAATGTCTTTGATCACAGTGCTGGTGCTGGCATATCTACACTGCCATAGTAATATCCAAATGGCCCTGAGTATGTCATAGGCTCAGGTAAACCTGATTATAAACATATCATATCTATATGTAATTATCTGTGTATCTATATATATAAATATATATATATAATTATATATGGAACATCACATTGAAATTTGTAATAGGTAAATCATCATGTTTACCATCTTTGGGCCATGGCTTCCATCGCAAACTGTTTAACCAGAACAACTGCGCCGAATCTTGGCTCTTGCAGAGCGGCTTGAGCGTCCCACGGCATAAAGATAACCCTCGGGTAATCAAACATGGTAAACATGGCAATGGAAAATCCACCATTTATAGATACCCTCTGGTAATTTAACATAGCTATGGAAAATCACTATTTTTTATGGGAAAATCCACTATAAACGGCCATTTTCAATAGCTATGTTAAATTACCAGAGGGTATGTCACATATATTTCTTAATGGATTTTCCCAGCGTTCGAAACCTCCAGAAATAGTTCGTGATACCAGCAGGCTCCGAGGTGGCTGATAGTTGGGTCAGCTGCACCTCAAAAAGAGCCTTCGATTGGAATTGATTGGAATTGAATCACAAATTTATGAGGGAACAACTTGATACTCGTTCTATCTTTTTGAATATGTTCAAAATACATCAAAATACAGTATTTCGCAATGTTTGACCCTGTTTTGCAATCTGTAGTTGATTCTGTTTTGGATTGTTTTGGAATACGTTCTTTCGGTATGGTACTGTATGGACTAGGAATTCTTGGTAAGACCCCCAAGTTCTGCTGTGACGCAGCGCCTGAAGGCCTTTTCCTCACACCGCGCTTCCGCGGTCATCCGGGGGACCCGCGGCGCACCCAGGGCGATGCGGGCGGGGCGCCGCGAATTTTCGGCCAAGGCGACTGATCAATACATGCGAATCGAACCAGGTGAATCGTCACGTTTGGACCTCGCATTGCACAGGAGTTGCGTCCTGTGGGACGTGGGAAAGTCGGGATCATCTAAGGTATGATGAAATAGGGTGGAAATAAAAAATTTAGGAAAGAACCAACCAGAGATGGGTTGCAGCTGTGTTGTGTCCTTTGATCCGATAGCTACATCATGCTACATCTATAGCTATCTCCAGCATATAACATATGAATACAAATGAATACATTACATAATAACTATATATAATATTCTAACCTATATCATATACGTATGTTGCATTCAATGATTCAATCATCAGAAGTGACAACGGCTTTTCCTGGTGCTCGACCGAGCTTGCGACGAACTACAGGTGTAAAAAATGCCAAAGAGGTCCAGGAAGGTTGACCTCAGCGATGGTTGATGTTGCTGTGGTGTCAGACATCCCGCTTAGAAAATGACATGGTTGTGACATCCCGTGGTTTTTCAATGTGTTTCATGGCTTTTGAATGGTTATGTAAGTTATGAATGGTGGTCATTTTACGATGTCTATGTCATTTCGAGTTATTGACGGAATGGTGCCAATGGAATGTGGAAGGCAAAGGATGGACTCGGCGAAAAGCAGCTGGTGATCAACCATCTACATCGCCCTTTTTTCCCATCGGTATAGTTTAAATAGAAAAGTTCGAATCTTCCCCAGAATGATGGAAGGATTATGACTATTTCATCCTATTTCCAGATGTGTAACGATTCCGATCAAGTCCTTGGAATCGCCCCGGCTATTGCTATACCCTCTGGTAATTTAACATAGCTATTGAAAATCACCATTTATAGTGGATTTTCCCATTGAAAATGGTGGATCTTTCCATAGCTATGTTAAATTACCAGAGGGTAGCTGCTAAAGAAAACCATTGGCCAACAGCTGAGGAAGAAACAACTCCCAAGGCGAATCTGCCCGCAGGGGCGACAGCTCCTGTTCAGTACCCAGGGGCCTCGGCCGAGTCGGCCATGCGTTCCCGTTCAACGCTTCAACGTAGCGAAAAAAAATCCAGTGAAACATATGGGGATGGGTCAAAACCTTGTACCCCTGGTGAACATCAAAATAGCTGGTAAATGGATGTTCATCCCACTAAAAATGGTATTAATAGGTATTGATCCATACCCATATTGAAACATTGAAACAAGCTTGCTTTCAGAGGATGCAAGAGGATCCTCTATTCTGTTTCGTAACCAAGCTTCCAGTCATTCCAGTCATGTCAACCTGGATAAATATAACCATGGGGTTAGTTGTTGTTTTTTATGAATTATCAAAAAATCACCTTAAATAAAGATGTCACCTGCTAATCAAATGAAAAAGGACTCCAACATCCCAGAGTCCGAAAACTTTCCTCACGGAGTTCACATTATTATTATGTTTTATTCACGTCACTCTTCCACCAATCAGATTCTAAGCATCAACATTGCTACAAGGCCATTTAGGTGAACATCAAAAAGATCCATCAGCAACACCAAGAAAAGCAAATAATCAAAAGTGTTTCTTACACGAAGGCGAGATGTGAAAACCAAAAGTCGAAAGCTCTGTGGAAAGCATGTTTGCAACCCCGCAAAACAAGATGCACTGTGGAAGCTTCAGAACTCTCAAAAATAAGGTGCAAAAAAGTCCGTGGATCAAAAGCCTCGCGCCCCGTTCGCTTCAAGATGGGATGGTTACCCTCACAAGTCCCATTGATATTTCTAGTGACGTGGTAGTTGCATGTATGGATCAAGTATTGGGTACTTCAATAATTGGATGGTTAATGTGGGTAAAACAATTTCATCAACCATCCCCCAAAATCAGCATAAATATAGAGGTGCTATGAACAATTCCCAGTCATGGGTGGTTTATGGCATTGTTTTACCCACATTAGTAAACTATCTACCCTCTGGTTATTCAACATAGCCATGGAAAATCACCATTTTTAATAGGTAAATCCACTATAAATGGCCATTTTCAATAGCTATTTTGACATAACCAGAGGGTATATAAACTGGACAGTCACATCTGTGGTAAACTCCAGGTCTGTAATGTTGACCCACACCCAACTTTCGCAACTTTCGAAAAATGCCAAGTCCCTGGCGTTCCGCGCCCGGCACTTGCAGAGAGCTGGCAGCCCGGGTCACCATATAAATTGGGGGGAGACTGGGCCCATGATAATAGGGCAGCTATATATACATATATATATATATGTATATATGTATACATGATATTAATATATTAGCAACCCCCCCAAAAAAATAGAAAAGTCAAATTCTACTGAGAACAGTGGCTGAGTACGTTTCTATCCTTTTTTGAGGGGTACTACAACCGAGAACAAGATGATTTCCTTAGCAGAGAAAATGATCATAAACGAGGTGTTCAATGAGGAAATCGGACATGATGTCTGCGGGGAACTTTTGCAAGCAACAATGTTTTTTCTCAATGTGGGGGTAAACACCGTAGTATACCGTAATAAATAATGTCGTTTGAAGGAAAATAATTATGTAGAGGAGCTAGTATGGGATGCCATCATTTCCCTATCTGTCTTTCAATAGTGGTTACCCTTTTGCTAATCAAGAGCAACTGGTGTGAAACGTACGTCTGCGATCGTCTGCTTCCAGATTTTAAAAAACATGTGCTGCTCAATGGGGCGAATCCCCCAGTGGTCGTTGTCCCTTGCTACTAAAATAGTATACCGCAATTACTGTAAAACAACCAATACACTAACATAACTATGGAAAATCACCCTTTTCAATGGGTAAATCCACTATAAATGGGCCATGTTCAATAGCTATTTTGACATAACCAGAGGGTAAAACAACCAAGGATTCTTTCGTCCAATAGACACTGACTCCCCGGCAATCCATGGAATCTGGGGAAACCAAAAGACGTTGGGCCAGGCTCAACAACCCCGAGTTGGCTTTGCCTTTGTCTCAAACCAGGGGATATCTATGTTTTTGTAAATATATATATAAGCTATATAATATATAAGCTAATATATATATATAAGCTACGAGTATATATAATATATAAGCTATATAAGCTATATATGAGCTATATATACGTAAGCTATATATAAGCAATAGATACCAATATAATCCCATAAACAAGCCATGTATGTAGCCAATGTATGACCATGTCACCTGCGCGGTCAGTAGCTGACTATCAATGGCCGTATCCTGGAGACGCGAATCAGCGACTGGTTAAACCTATACCCTTAGGTGAACTATTTCTATGGGAAAAACCACTATTTCTATGGCCATTTTCAATAGCTATGTTAATGATGAACCATGATGAACGGATGGATGGAACGGGAACCTATTTCAGCGAAAACAACACATTGGGATATATAAATCTGGGTCATTTTCGGGGTGGCCAAATCGTTTCGGTCCCGGGCCAAAGTCTGATCATCTTTGGGTCTTGAGCGCTTTTGCCATGTATCAATTACCCTCCGGTAGTTTATCATATATGTGAAGAATCACCCATTTTAATAGGTACCCTTTCGTAATTTAACATAGCTATTGAAAATAGCCCATTTAAGTTGTTTTACCTATTTAAGATTGTAATTTTCCATAGATATGTAAACGTTTACCAGAGGGTACATCTATAAATGAACCATTTTCCAAAGCTATATTAAATGTATTAAATTACCAGACAGTAATCATGGTATTATCCTTCTAGGATCATACCTAGGAGTCCTCAGGAAATGCTCAATCTTTCACTATATCCCAATCATATTCCATGATATCCCAGTTATATGTTCTATACCCATATCCCACTGTAAGATATCCCATTGGCATATATGTTGTTTCAGTTTTTTGGTGTTTTTTCCCCCTGGTGTTTGGAATATCTTATGTTCCATCGCATCCCATGGATACTGTACTGTATGTTCATCCTGAAGTAGATAGAATATGGAACATTCAAAAATCCTCACTAAAATGGGAATCATTTTGAACATTCCATGTTCTAGCAGCTCCAGGATGACTATATATATATATGTATAAATATGTATATATATATATATATGTATATGTGTATATCTGTATATGTATATTATATATGTATATGTAACTTTATATGTATATATATAAAGGTTTCCTAACATGGGAGGGTACCCTCTTGCATCATCCAGTCGTCATGGATGACTGATGGGGAGGGGCTCCTCGGGAAGACAGGAGAGCAACTCCTCGTAGTGTACTCGAGCATAGGCCTGGCCAAGGTATATAGTGTGTATACATGCGTAGTATATATGTTTTGAAAGAGGTGTGTATTATATATATATATATACGGTATATATATATACATATTTGTGTCTCTATCTATAAATATTATATATATATATATATGTATTATGGTATTACATATATACACAAGACCAACTTTATAGAGTGGTACATACCCCATGGATTAGGTTGCAAAAGGCATTGAGTATAGATGTGCAATGCCATGTTTGATCATATTTGAAATTGAAAGGACCAGCACAGGCTGCTTGACCCATCTATTTCACTCGGCCTTTCATTTCTAGCTGCTGCTGCCATTGTATGTGATCCCATTTCCAACACAGGCGTTTTTTGGTGGCCTAAGTATGACTAAGTATGGAGAACACCAAGAAGATAGGTGTCACCCCTGATGTGGATCTGTTGGGCTCCTATCAAGGGTGAGTTCTCAGTGTTTTTTGGGAGTTCTCCCGCAGCAACAACAGTCGTTCTCCCACATTTATGATCCATTGATATCCACAGTATCTACTATTCAGAATCCATTGAATTTAGTTACAACCTGATTGGCTCACATTAGAATGATCCCTAGGATAATATAGTCATAGATAATACAGTAACAAATTCCAAAAGTATGTGCTGGAATTATTGAGAAAGGCTGAGTCTGAAAGAACAGGGCAAAACATGCATTGTCAAATGGTAATGAATATGTATAATATTAGTTGATATCCTTACCCTCTGGTAATTTAACATAGCTATGGAAAATCACCATTTTTAATGGGAAAATACACTATTAATGGTCATTTTCAATAGCTACGTTAAATTACCAGAGGGTACAGCATCCGTCGCCCCACCAAAGAAGTGCAGCACCTCCACATCTTTCGCCGTGGCTGTGCGTGTCTTTGCCCGAATGGCGTTCAACTGCACAGTGGCCTTCTGCGAAAAGACACATCTCTGGTTGAACCCAAGGACCATTGAAATGAAGGATTCCAAGACATAATTACCGGTGCACCAGGGTCCCTGTGACATGTACATACAATATTCGTATGAATATGTATATATATATATATCTATATATCTATATACAAGTATATGTAATGTATATATAATATATACATATATGTATATTATGTATGCGTGTATGGGTACAGTGATATACACGTGATTCTATAACATTGCATACGTAGTTCTACTCACACCAACATTTTAAAGCAGCCTCTGCATCTCAAAGAAAAAAAACACGTCAAAAAACTGCAACAAAAGAACCAGAAGTAATATATCAACAATGACTATAATCATAGAAATATATGACATTCAATAACATTTAAGAATATAATATAATGTCTATATATATATACTATACATACAGAGCCCGCCCAACCACAACCATCCGCAGCTAAGGCACCACTGGCACGCCGTTCCGCTTCTCCGCGAAGAGCTGATTCGGTCAGCACGTGTCGTCGAAGGTTGTGAAGAATGGTTACGAAGAAGATGATCAATATTCCATGATGAATGTTTAATAGGTCATTAACCATAGGTTGTTAACCATGGAATAAGAATGGATAATAGGTTTTTGACCAATGGATTATTGTTAAGCTCAATATACATGGTCAATCTCTGCTAGTCCACAAAAAAAACGCTGGTTATGGTAAGTTTCCATTTGTGGCAAAAAAAAACTTGAAGGATATTAAACTACACATGCAAGGTTGGGGATGGTGGAACATAACAAACCCAAACCATACAGTGGACGGAAGGAATCCCAGTTGGTAACTATTGGTAACTATGAAACACTTTCCAAATTTATATAAACAGTTCCTTGGAGAAAACATGTATTAACTCGGAAAACATTATGTGGATATGTTTAACCCATAGCATCCCCTTGTTGAATTTTTTCTTGCGTGAGTTCCATGTGTGGTTTTTCGCAAGCCTTGAGATTCAAGCTGGTGCCTCCCAGTTTAGATGGGCCATTGAGTTAACTAGTAAGTGGATAATCATTGGGATACAGTGGTTTATAAGCCAGTTACTAACCAGTTATAGCTCAGCTAATCCCATGATCCATCTAAGTCATCTAAGTAGTTAGATCTACCATAAACCAACTCAGCTATCTTCGGGGCACCACCTTCTAGGGCTATTGAGAAGTTCAGGTTTCCTTTACTAGAACTAGTTTTATACCTTCAGCTTTTTTGGGCGTGCATGTCTATTGATCAACAGGAAAAGGACTCCTGGCTGAATTATCATGGATTAAATCAATGCACCAACCTGAAATGATGATATTTAGGACATTTGACGTCACTCTTGGATGATTTAGGTGGGTCCAAGAATACAGGGTAACCCGATTCCATCCATTGAATGATCATCATCTTCAATTTCAAATTGCAATCGTGTGCCATCATACAAATTATTTAGATTTTAGACAAACCCAAATCACAATAATGAAGTAAGTCATCCCCACTATTGCTACTCATCGTTTCACAACGGTTCCTGGTTATCTGAGCAGCGTTCCAAATCCCTCTGTCCATGAAATTCTGGTTAAGAACGGGGTGTTCACCCCGTTCTTGGATTATTCTATATTATTGTAATCCATATATATATATATATTTATATATATATTGTGGCACACATATATATATATATATATCATATATATATATATTATTACATATATATATATATATGGGTAGTATAATCCCAACTAATCATCAACCAATAGGGCTAGATCCGACCTCGAAGAAGCGCTTCAGCAATCGCGGCGCCAGGTCGGTGGCGGTGAAGGGCCCCATCTGAGGCGCAGCGCGGCAATGGACGCTGCAGATGGCGTCATCAGTATTGCTGCCATTACTGTTACATACATTGGATTGGTTTAAGGGAAAATCTACAGGAAACCATGGTTTTTACCATCAAATATAGGGTTTTCCTGTAAATTTTCCCATCATCCAATTCTATGATACATACTATTACACTAACTAATTGGTGGTTTCAACCCCCTTGAAAAATATGAAAGTATATAAAAGTCAGATTGGATCATCATCCCAACCATTGAAAATAAAAAAAAAATGTTCCAAACCACCAACCAGCTAATCATTTCTATTAGTAATTATTACTAATATTGCTATCATGGTTCTCACTATCCTTGTTATGTTGTTTTAAGATTTGGATATGTCGACATACTACGGTAGTATATAATGTGGAACACACAGCTTTACAGGGGTATATGTGTCACCAACTAACAAACACGGGGAAGGTTCTCCGATGTCATCGGAGATGCAAAGTGATGTACACCAGGCAGTCTGCCAGGCAGATGGGTATATGATTTGGGCTATGACAATGGGATATGTTTACCTGAAGTTCGTTATGATATGTTTACTGTTTACCTTTGTAGAAGCGACATCATGTAATTTTTTGTGAAGAGCATCCGGCAGGGAGATGTCCCTAAAATTGCTGGTATTAATGGATGCTTATTCCTCCTATAGTCATAATGTACCCTCTGGTAATTTAACATAGCTATTGAAAATGGTGATTTATAGTGGATTTTCCCATTGAAAATGGTGATTTTCCATAGCTACGTTAAATTACCAGAGGGTAAGTGTTGACCCATCCCCAAAAATCTTGTCCGTGATTGGATCCATGCTGATCATGGCCACATTTTCCCATTCTGACATCTGTTTTGGTGGAGAGACCTGCCAGAATTGGATGAAGGGAAAACTTACAGGAAATCCTGGCTGTGCTCGGAAAAACATGGTTTCCTACAGAAATGTCTTCCCTTAAACCAATCCAATGATGGCCTAACAACAGATGTCAACAAGACAACTGACAGTCTGCCGAGATGCCAATGGTGCGGAGGTAGGCCCTGCCGCAAAAAACCTCGGCGTCCGAGTCCGAGTCCCAATGGCAAGCCGTCTGACCATGGGAAAATCCCGGAGAGTGACGATTAAATGATCATCATTTTTCCAGTTTTCTTATCGCCGCTTTGGGGAACCCACCATTCTTGATATCATTCTTGCACGAACCCAAAACAAAGCCGTTGTTCTTTGGATCTTGGTAGTCACAAAATCCCCACTGAGGTTTCTAGATGCATTATACATCAGTATACTCCAGTATCATTCAAGTGTATCTGCCAAAAAATGGTAAGTTTCACAACCCAGAGAATCCATATACAGACAATTTATTTATGGTTTCCTGGGTTTTTCGACTTTTAAGGAAGCAAAATGGCAATAAATTTAGCCACCATGGGAAATTTGGGGTTGTTGTTTCTATTGTAGATGTTCCCTTCATTCAAACCCTCACCAAACGAGAAATCATGGTGAATTGCCACATAAAGACCCCCAAACAATAGCTTAGTTGGTTTGAAGTACAAACCACTTAACCCCATTAACAAAGCCGTTGCTGAAGTCTAGCAGTTGGTTTTAGTAAAGCCCATAAAATTTACATCCATCAACATGGTGTTTTCCTGGCTGCCATGTATAATAAACTATACCCTCTGGTAAACTAACATAGCTATGGAAAATGGCCATTTATAGTGAGTTTTCCCATTAAAAATGGTGATTTTCCATAGCTATGTTAAATTACCAGAGGGTAGAACATCCACTTCGAAGCCATGTCCGCAGTTGGTTTGTAACGCCCCAAACACCTATCGAAAAATACCAGAAAAAGTTCACCAAGTTCACTTGTTTTTTTTGGAAAAACCGAATGGTCACATTGGTTTTAGCCCCCAAAAATCCATGATATCTGGTAGTAGTAAACCCCATTAAAAAAAAAAAAACACATCCAAACCATTGTGGTTAAAACAATGCCATGTTTACCACCCATTTGGGATGGTTCATAGCACCTATAAAAATGCTGACTGGGGGATGGTTTATGAAATTGTTTTACAACAATATTTTCATTAGTTGTAAACCGCATAGAAACATCCATTATGTACCAAATCATCAAAAGTGTGTAAACCATTGTAAACTTTCAAAAATCATCCATTAAGTATCCTAAGTATCGTTATATCCTACCGTATCCTACCATAAAATATCCATAAATTCTGGGTAAATTATAATATTTCACTAACCTGAATTAAGGCCATTTGGGGATGATTCCCCTTACTAACTATGATTCCAGTGAGGTCGCAGTGAGGTCGTTATAATTCACCCAGATAAATTAAATCCCAACCGTCTTCGACCAAAAACTCTCGAGCGATCAGGTCTGCAGTGGCGATGGCAGCGAGGTCGCACCTCAGAGGTCTCTGACGAACTTTTAATAACGTCGGAATGGGAAAGGGGGGTTACCAAAGATGGTTACTGTGGTTTAATATGGTTTCATATGGTTTCAGAACTGGTTTCATATGGTTTATTTTATTCTAGTTTAATGGAGGTTTCAATATGGTGTAATAGGGATAATTAATAATGAAATTATAATGGGATAATAGTAAACAAATGTAAACAATAGGGTTTAATCATGGGATATGGTTTTTCATGGTTTTGACAATGCTTAAAATGAATTTATATGGTTTATTGTGGTTTTATATGTTATTTTTTTCCGAGGATCAAGCATGGCTAGCTGGGAAATCCCCGAACCAATTTCACTAAGCTGAAAGAAGGCCATTCGGGGATGATTCCCCTATACATTCACCATGATTCCAGTGAGGTCACTATAATTTACCAATGTGTGTATATATATATGTGTTATACATATATACTAATATATAATAATATCTATTAACATATATCATATATATATAT
>Ga0126342_10018451_pt1 | contig 11955 bp, 16 predicted proteins | sample Cyp1metagenome_FD_92528 | JGI IMG/M metagenome (GOLD analysis project Ga0126342, IMG submission 92528) | Coral microbial communities from Lord Howe Island, Old Settlement Bay, Australia - Cyphastrea 1 metagenome | ecosystem: Host-associated > Invertebrates > Cnidaria > Coral ... | reverse complement strand
TTCGTTGGACTGGATAGGCAAATCGGCTCCAGTCCCCCTGCAAATGTAAAAAGATTCCCTGAAAATGTGGAACGGTTAGAGTCAAAGAAGTTTTACATCTGTTCAGATGTTACACACACACACTCACACTCACACACTCATACACATCACTCACACATACATCACACACACACAGACACTCACACATACAATCATTCACACACACACACACATAAACATACACACGCACACACACACACTCACACAGGTGCACTGCCAAGGGCTCGGCTGTACGTCCCGGTGTCCCTCTGGCGCCCCTCTGGCGTCCCTTGGTCTCCGCCGCTCTGCCGGTTTTGCGTGGCAGCGTGGCAGGCGTGGGGCAATGTGCACTGCCAAGGGCTCGGCTGTATGCCCCGGTGTCCCTCTGGCGTCCCTCTCTGGCGTCCCTTGGTCTCCGCCGCTCTGCCGGTGGCTTTTGCGTGGCAGGCGTGGGACAATGTGCACTGCCAAGGGCTCGGCTGTACGCCCTGGTGTTCCTCTGGCGTCCCTCTGGCGTCCCTTGGTCTCCGCCGCTCTGCCGGTTTTGCGTGGCAGCGTGGCAGGCGTGGGACAATGTGCACTGCCAAGGGCTTGGCTGTACGCCCCGGTGTTCCTCATCACACACACACACTCACACATTCATGCACATCACTCACACATACATCACACACACACACTCACACATATACAATCACTCACGCACACACACTTGCTCAGAACAATCTTTGCGAATTCTGATGTGGAATGCATCGTACGTGCAAAACGCAGTCCAATAAAACCTGACAGGCGAGAAATGTTGACACGATCAGAGAAAGATCGAATAGGAATTCCTGTTTAGCCTCAGTTAGAAGCAACTGTTCCATCTGAAATAGTCGGCAGAAATTCAGATTGCGAAAACCGTGCAAACCAGGAAAATGAAAACAAATGGTTTGAAAACGGCATGGTGGTTCTTGGGTTAGCCATGTCCCATGACAGTCAAAATGTTTCAAAACGAGTGCAGGTACGTCCAGGTGATCAGCCTGGATATCTTAAGGACACCATAGAGAGCTTCGTTGGGCACAGCTCTATGGGCCTTCTGTGCCCCCCTGCAATGTGTTGTTTTGAAAATTAAATCCATGAAAACCGTAAAAAGAGGTTTTACATCTGTTCAGATGGTTCACACACACGCCCTGCTTCCGCAGGGCTTTTTTGACGCCTGAGAGGTGCGTAACGCTCTGATACGCTCAGCTGGTGTCGGATTTGAAAATCAAAAAACCAGTGACAAGGAATGAATTACCGCCCCTTCAGAAGTTGAAGTACAGCTCCTTTTTCGCCTAGTCCGAAGTGTCCGAGAGGTCCGCTAGTTTTGGATTTTGAGCCTGGTGGGCATGCTGGGCAAGAGTCTGCGCAGTGATTGCCAAATGGCTGGACAGGTGAGCCAAATCCCTTGCCGTGAACAGCTGGATCGGGTTGGTATTTGGAACTGCCGGAGGGATCTTGAGCTTCTCAAGGATCGCCTCATTGGAGTCCCTGTCGCTGATGAGAATGTTGTGGAGCAACGCAGCCAATTGATGCACCTGACTTGGAATCGGCAGCTGACCTGTTTCGACATGCACCCAAGTGTCATGTTCCATGTCAGATTCAGGCTGTTCCTGACCTGTATTCTCAGCATTGTCAGACGATTGCTGGCGATCTTGCCAGGATGGGGTCCAGGGAACATTTCCATCATATACTTCAGGAATGTTGTAAAAACGACGCCAGTAATTGGCTAGTCGGGTGGCTTCGTCCCAACTGTTGATGCGTCCACCATCATATGAGCGGACATGACCAACAATTCCATTGAAGAAGAACTCCACTTGGCGGTTGCGTTCAACTCCATAGCAATCGACTTCTGTGATCATCAATCGATTTGGTCTGCCAGTCTCCGGAGGTGAAATGACCTCTTTGAAAATGTGAGTGTGAAGCACTCGAGCACTCGATGATTTTGTGAAAGTTCCGACTGTAATGGATATGTCTCATCAGGGAAGCTTGCTGAATTGGCTGAGGGCAAAGGAACAGAAGGAATCGTGGCAGCATAGCCAAAGTGCTGAGGTTCCCCCGGGTTCTCGGTTCTAGAGTGGGCTAAGTCCCAAGAAGGATTGGTATGCGAAGTCGAAGAGGCACCTTCAGAAGAAGCAGCGCCACTGTCACGACGAGCTTCGACAACCAATTGACGACGGCGCGGGAAGCTCGGCACGTACTGTAGGGATTCGAGATGGGCAAATGAGGAATCCCGTTTGGTCATGATATGTCATAATGCAAACTGAAGCCAAAGGAGGCAAAGCAGGGAAGCTCAACAAGAAAGAACAAATGAAAGTTCAAATTAGCATACTAGTCAGGATTGACAACATTGGCAGCACGCGCATTGATCAATTTTTGACACAAGGGATCAAGGCAGCATGTTCGGATTAGGGAGTGCCTGGTGGCAACTCAATCGCATGATATATGGTTGATTAGGATTGTCAAAATCCTTAATCGCATTAAACAGGATACCAAGATCTTGGCCTTCAGTCCAATGAGGACGGTGTTCACGAAGGAGATCAATCAGGATTTGGTGATTTCGAATGATGAACAAGTCGCCTGTGCTGTCTGTCCAGCGTAAATCCATAGAAGAAGGTCGATGTGTTCTTGATGTGCTGGCTGATGTAAGAGAGGATGGTCTCCACTGTGAGAATTTGAGTTTCAGCCGGAGCCACCAAGAAGCTGTAGGTGAACAGTGCATATTCTTCAAGTCTGCCAAGAGTGGGTAGAGCTTCACGAGTGGTCATTTGCATAGCGTCACTATGATTGGCAGTGGCGAGAGATTGAACTTGAGTCAGGTCAATGATGATCAGGACCCCTCTGGTTTGGCGGAGCATCGGAGTGTAGTTCCAAGAGTCAGTTGGACGTGTGTCACGAGGTCTTTCCGGGTTTCGATGGCTCCACATTGGTGTATCATCTCGTGAGCGGGAACGATCCCGATGTACAGGTACGTAGTTGGATGAGTGTGAGCCATAGTGACTAAGTGCCAAGTTAAAACCTGAAGATCGATACACAGAGAGCAGACAAGTAGAGAAACAAACAAAAAAGGAAATAAAAAGAAACAAAAAGGAACAGGAAGAGCCGTAAGGTTGGAAAACACAATAATGGAGTGACGAGGCAAATTCTTTTTTGACCCGTCGCAAGTGCTTAGTCTTCGGCCTCCGGTTCATTCCGGGGCGTTTCCTTGCCGTTTTGGTCGGACAGTTGCTTCAGCAAGTTCCAACGAATTTTGCACACTTTTGGATCTCGACGTAATCTGGCGCCAATCGACTTCCAAGACGGTCTGGATTTGCTGTCATTCTTGAAAATTGATCAATTCCTGATCTTCATAATCTGTCCAAGGTCAGATAGTTGAACGAGAAGTGTCACGATCCGATTCGGCAGGTTGCAGAATGCGAATGGTAGGGTGAGTAGGAGGACCTTTTGGAACTGATTTTGGATTGGCGGTGAAGGAAGCTGGTGAGGTGGATGGGTCAATTGGCATAGTAGAAGTGATGGTAACTGGATGGGAGGTAGCTGTGGAGATGTTTTGAGCTGAATGGGCTGTTGAGACGACCTCCTCTTCATTCGAGTCTCCTGAGTTAGGTCCGTCAGGAGGGATCTCTGAAATGGTCGGCGGGGGAATATAGGAGGAGTTGGGGGTTGATGGATTGATGGATCACCCCAGCGTTGTTTTTTCTTTGGCTGTGGATCCTCTGGATTGTTTGATTGTTGTTTGGATTGAACTGGTACAGAAGTGGTGGATACGTGTGTCGTAACACGTGGAGTGGAGGGGTTGAGTTGTGGTGCTGGAGGTGAAGGGTGAAGTGTTTCTTGATGAGGATGACGAAGCGTCGGAAATGTGGCCGCGTGGACTTCGTCATTGCGTGGACGGCTGGCAATAGTCAATGGACGAAGATTTGGTTCAGGATTCAAGATCATGTGGGTAGGAATGCCTTCATGAGATACCATGGTTGATGCGGATGAGGAGGACGGGAGAGGAACAAAAGTATGAAGGTTCCTCTGCCGTACGGGTGTCAGGGTCCCCCATTGGATCATCCCATTCAATTGCAGGTTCAAAGAGAGGAAGAAATCCTGCAAGGCAGTTCAAGTGCATGATCGCGCGAGCAAGATGGTGATGAAATTCACGACTCTGGGCGCGGTCCATAATGAAGATAATGAAGTGGAGCACACGGTTACGAAAGGGGCACAGCGAGTTTGAGCCAAGCTGAAAAAGCAAAAACCACCACAAAGGAAACAAAAGGGCAATCAAAAACCATGAAACACAAATTAACCCGATGTGGAAAGGCAACGACAGCTTAAGACTTTTGCTCATGCGCCTGAAGGTTCTGATGCTGAAGTAAGATTTGAGATGAAATGGTGTGGAGTTCCTCATTGGGAAAACCAGCCGAGGTATACAGGTGAATTAATTGGTCAAGTCAAGCCCTTGTTGAACACTAAAGTCAGGGAATGCCCCTTTCACCATGATATGGTATCGAGAACGAAAGCCACTGAGGAGTACTTTTGGTGGAGAGGCTGAAAACGGCGATAGGACCTGAGAAATGTTGGTAGGTAGGTCCTTGGTAGATAAGTTCCAAGGGTTTGGTTTCGAGCATGAACCCAAGGAATTCTTGGTCCGGTTCAGTTTCCAAGATGATTAGTTTTCCGTAGAAGCCTTCATCCAACAGTACTTCATATGGTGGGAGGTCACGAAGACGTGAGTCACCAAAAATGAGGCGGTTGTCGACGTATCTGATGTGGCGAATGAATAAATGGTGGTTGTTGAGGATCTGTTTGAAATTGATGGACCAGATTTGTTCGCAGATAATGGACTGCCCATGGGACTGCCACGACATTGTTTGATGCCCTTTTGGCCCAGTGAAAATGTTTGCATGTTCAGTGCAGATTTGATAAGGTCAGGGACATCTTTGACGACGATTTTCCGGGTTACGTTGAGTCGACGGAATGTGCGTCCTTTGATGGTGTCACCTGGATTGTTGGTTTTTTCCTGGATAAACCGAGAATGCTTCATTGTCGGAGACGTCCATGTGAGGTCGTAGGAAGTCTAAGAGCATGAACCAGGCTCCAATGAATCGATCTTGATCAATGCTGGTGAAGAATCCAGCAAGATCCTGATTGACCAGAATGAGATCGGCGTCGACAGGCGCTGACTTGAGAATGGAAAGGAGTGTGTAGACATCCCCGGAGGCAAAATGATTTGGGCATGCCACTGGGATAAGTTGAAAGATCAATCTTGCGAGGATGTTGAGCATGGGTCGAAACGGAGAGTCCACAAAGGAGATGATTGGCCGACCACTCCGAAAGTCTTTTTTCCGTTTCGCCAAAATATATCCTGCGGGTAGTTGTCGGCCATGTCCAACCGCCCAAGGGTAGGATTTGCCATGTCGGCGATGGAGGGAATCGACAAGAGATGCAACTAAAGAGCCGGGATCTTGAGGCACCGATTCGAAGATCGAAGGGTCCTGAAAGGTCTTGTCAATGGCTTGGTAGTACAAGCACGGACAGTAGATACGCAACGAAGATGCTTGTTTATCTTCACAGTGGAAGATAGCTCCCTCGAATGTTTGTTGGAAATTAAAGAATGGATGGACGATTTGGTTATGTGACAAGTGACTTGTTTCGAATGTTCGGTCCACAAATGTTGGGAAAGATCAGAGATTGCGGAGGTTGGCATGGATGGGAGGCCGTTTCGTTTTGTCCATTGCTGAAGCCCAGTTTTTTGCTGACTGAAATATTCTTTTTTGGAAGGAAAAACTTTGTTGAGTAAAGATCCTTCCGCGATGACCGCTAAATCTGGTGAAAGGATGGAATGAAGAAGGGAACCTTCTAAGACCCAATGAGGATCAGATGGATTGAGTGCCGCTGCTTTGAAAGGTTCCCACTTCGTGCAACAGCACGTTGCTGGTTGTGTGGTTGACCACTCTTCGATAGCTTGCTTGTGGCTACAGAGTTGGTCAAGGACAGCTGCATGTTTGATGAAGACCATTTTGAAGGATGGTGTGTGACAGGGCACTTGATGGGCGAGGACTTGGAGATGCCACTTGCGAAGAAACTGCTTCAATTGTTGTTGGAGATTTGGGCGTGAGGGACCCTGGCGCTCGAAGGGCCGTTGCCTTCGGAGCAGGTTTACCTTTCCACCATTTGATGGATGCATCAATTGCATTCAATGACAGGGTTCGGAAAGGTTCTTGAATATTGTTGGCCAGCCGACTCAGGGCATAGCATAAAGTGAGACCCCCATCGTTGGATCTGAGCAGTTTTGTTTGTTCAAACCTGGCCTCTGTGTTGGACCCTAGGGCATGGATGATGGTCCAAAGTTCCAGACGGTTCTGAAACCGTTCTGATGTCAGAATTTGACGGACCAGGGTTGGAGTGGACTTGTGTTTGGCACGTCGCCAAAGCGTGGCTAGCCCAAACTGAGCATTGGTGTTCCAGGCAGGTTTCTTGAGGATGTCTCTCCTGGGGTGGAAGAATTGACCGATGAAGGGAAAGTTAAGCCTGGGTTGCCATTCTTGGATAATGGCCATTTCAAGACTACGATAGTCTGCACGTTCTGTGTAGATTGGGATGGGTGCCCAGATGTACAGGTTGTCCTGTTCTCGCCAGTAACGCAGGGCGAGCTCAGCTTGTCGTTCATTGGTGAGTTGAAGGTACTTTCTGGAACGACTGTACTCACGATCCAATGTGTGATGCATAGCTGAGCCAATGTAGAACTTGGGCTGCATGTTTACTATATGAGTGAAACGAATGTAGACGCTCTGAGATTGGAGAAATGGTCTCGAGAAGAGGTTGTGAGCGTGAAGTGTTGGTCCCCGCAAGTGTGTGAGGTCTGTACAGCCTTCCAAAATTGACTTCAGCTTCTGATTTGGTCGAAGACCATGGATTACGGCAAGCACCATCATTCGGGTTTGAATGATGCGGAAACCTTGAAGAAGATGGATGCTGTGAGTCATGGTGAAGGGTGTCAAAAGATAGATGATCAGAATCATCGAATGGAGAATTTGAAGATGGGATTGGAGCACCTTGTGCTTAGCTTTCTCCTGAGACAGGGAGCTAGTCAATTGGTGAGACTGATGGCAGCAGCCATGGCCCGTAGGAGATTCAAGGCGTCATAGTTCTTGCCCAAGAGGCTGGCAGGTATGCCCATCATGACTGCCACTCTTTCAACAGTTTCGATGGCTTCCGACGGTTGATTTGGCCACCACGTCTCCGTTTTGGCGATGTTGTCGGTGAGAACTTTCCGCTTTGGATCTGAGAGTGGAAGTTCTTTGAGCCATTTTCCAGAGGCACGTACAGCCAATGTCCAGAGGCACGTACAGCCAATGTGGGTGGCATGTGTTGTGCAAGCCAGGGATTGACAGTGGAGGGGCAGACCAACAAGCTGGATGGGTCGAAAGCTGGTGTCGGTGGAGGTGATGGAGTGTTCGAATTGTTCATGAGGGCTCTTTGAATTGGAGTGGTTGCAGTGCTGGATGCTGAAGGACCCGTTGTGGGTGACGTGGAAGTGTCGCCGGTATCTTCGCTAACTCGTTGGCGTAGTTGGGCAAGTTGGCTTCTGAGTTGGGTAAGCTCATGTTGGGTGTCTGGATCTGCTGTACGAGTTGGTACCCAACTGTGGATGATATCGGCGATTTGTTGAGCTGCATACTTGGTGTTTTGAGTCTTGTCCAGTAGTTTGCCATCTTGCCGAGCTCGACAATGTGAGACCTTGTCCAGGTCGACTCCTCGGTTTCTGAGCTGCGTCAAAAGCTCCGTCATGAAGACGACCGTTGCGGCAGTTGCGATGTCTCCGGTAGGGATCAGGTAAACTTCACGACCATGAGCCAATTTCCGAAGCCAGAAGTTGCTGGCCTGTTGATAGAGCAAGGCAGCCACCGGTAAAGTCAAAGGATCACACCCTTCGATGTCAAGCTTTTGAGTGAAAGCTGACTGACGAATGGATCTGGGGGAAGTCAATCCATTGACTTTCTGATTGTCGTGGTGGTCCTTGTCCTCTTGCCAGTGAGGGTTTAGATCAAACCCATAGGTTCTGATGGCTTCATTGTACTCAGGACCTTTTGGTGAGGTTGAAGGAGTAGTCTCATATTGTCGTGGTTGAGATGACGGTACCGAAGGTGTGCGAGGAGAGCACGATTGAGTTGGTGGACAAGGCAGAGTTGGCGAGCAAGGTGGAGTGGCCAGATGTGAAGGTGCAGGATATGGCAAGGTTGGTGACTGTGGAGGAGTTGGTGGAAACTGCTGGTTTGACCAGTTGGTCTGCATCATTGACTGAGTCGGAGTCATCATTCGCCCCATCATGTAAGGTCCAGACTGGTTCGTTGCCCACTGAGGTCGACTGAGGGCGCGGCATGTTCTGAAAGTGCAAAATTGATGTGGTCATAGGTCCACGCCATCTCGGGAAGAATGGTAGGTCTGGACGAGCAGCTGGAGCTTGTCCACGGGGTTCGGTGCGATTGCGCCCAGGCACCGGAGATCGAGATCGATCAGAGTCAGCCATGTTTGAACCGACGGGTCAAATCAAACGGGGCAACTAAGAGTTAAAGAGTTCTACGGGAAGGGTTTCAATACAACATAGATGGCAGCAGATACTCATCAATGAAACAAGAAACCTTCAAGAAATGCAGCTCATAAAATCTGATGCAGCTCATCAAAACTAGCAACGTGCAAATTGTAAATTGCAAAACATGGAATCTCAAGGGACCAGGCGCATCAAGTGAATGGCATATGAACAAGTCAGAAACATGTGACAGCACAGTGAAACGGAGAAAAAACCTGTTAGTATTACATTGAGGCAACCGTGCAACTTTTCCGTAGGCGCCTGTCCAGGTTTCCCTAGAAATGTGACATCCGGTTTCCGGGTGATGACAAAAATCTAATGGCACAATCCTCTCATTTGCCATGTACTTCTATGGCTAATTGCCGTCCCAACGTCCTGCATTGATGCCTCGGTAAGTGCAATCGTCACTGGACGATTCCTCGTCGTCCACTGTTTGTGGCAGATTCTGCCACTTCAGTGCGATGAACTTGAGGCCAACATGATTGCTGTGGGCAATCGTGTATTTCTCTGACGTTGTCGCCACCCCTTTCTCAAAGTTGTGCCATTTCATTTCCTCCAGCTTTGAAGGCAGTGTGTTGGCATGCACCTCGATACATCGCTCCCACAATCACGTCTTGCTGTCCTTTCCCTTTCTTTTGGATAGTATCCATGAGTTCTTTGGCCGCCCATTCAGGAAAGGTATCGGTATCGCTTTTGGAGACCTCTCTGCCAAGGTAAAAGGCTCCAAAGGTGGGCATATCACATCTGCTGTAGTCCTTGTTGAAGGACCAGTTGGCCGGTCTGATCTTTCCTTCCAGCAAAATGGACTGCGATGTTTCAATGGTCGTGCCATGGAGAAGCGCCCAGGTGTGATTCTGATGATTTTTGAAGGGAGGTGGTTGAAAGTGACTGGTTTCTGGGGGTGGGATGATCAGTGCAAGCATGTTGGTGGAGGGAAGTTCGATGATGGAAGGTTTCGTCAAGTCAAAGCCAGGAAGTAGGTTGGTGCTGAAAAGTAGGTTGATCGCTTTCTTTGCGATCTCGTTGGGAATCTTAGAGTCCCACCTGTTTCAATGTGGCCACAGCGCTGTTGAACTCCTCAATCTCCACTGTCTTTGTTGGTTTGGGTTGCAGCTCATCTGGAACCTCTGAAGCCGCTGGCATTCGATCTGGATGTCGAAGACCAAATTTCACTCCTCTGATCCATTCCTCTTTGGATCCTTCCCGTAGGTTGATGAGCATATGTCCTGTCGGGACGTTGACAGCGACCTGAGATTGGTCATCACCAGAGAGGACAGGTTTTTCCTTTTGGTGCTTGTTGAGTGGAGGAGAATGCTGTGAGTGGTTTTGTGGTAGAGTCGTTGGGTTGGGGATGGGAGGATTTCTTGTAGTCGACTCCGGTAGATTGATGTGAAGAGGAAGGATTCTTGGAGTAGTCCTTCCATCCCCATGATTGCCACTTGTCGCGTGACGACTGATCAGGATAATAGGAGTTATCCTTGAAAGTGGTGTAGTCAGTGGACTTGAGTTGTCCACCATTGTGAAGCCTGGAGAATTGGCTTGTTGGAGGAGTATTCAGGTGGTTGGTGGTAGTCCATTGCTTGTTCTTGATGATCTCGACGATGAGGGGAAGCGGACCTGAGAGTGATTGAGCTTTCACAATCTCTTCGTGGGGAGTTGCGTCGGTGGCGTGACGCATCTCTGGAGTTGGAGCGGTGTCTCGATGAGCGCCTGGGACGTCGTGATGAGCGACGTCGACGGGGACGCCGATGTGTGGAGACTGGGCGTTTGTCACGTCTCTTTGAAGAGGTTCGATGGTGGTGAGAACGTGAACGTCGTGAAGATCGTGGTTGAGGTGGTGGGTGTTGTGAAATGGATGTAGGTTGGTTGGAAGGTTGTGGAGGAATTTCCACTGGGATGGGTGGTGGTGGAATAGAGTGGACTTGACGTTCTTGAGTCTTTCCCACCATTGCTTGAATACTTGATTCAACTGTAGACTTCATCTGTTGAAGTATCTCGTCAGGATTGAAGGACGTGGACGGTCCAGATTGAGTGGCTGGAGTGGCCGCAGGTGCCGGTGGATCAGGTGCCTGAGGTGCTTGTGGTTGTGGTGTAGGTTGGAATGATGCTGGTGGAGGATGGGCCAGATGTGGAGGTTGGTGGAATGGAAGAAGTTGTTGAAGATGGTTGATATGAGATTGAGCCTGTGAGTGGAGGTGTTGATTCAGCATCGCATTCTGTTGTTGGAGTGCTGAGATCTGAGCCTGAGCTTGAGACTGTTGACTCAACTGATCACCTCCACAAAATTGACCATGAAGTCCCATGGTCTGAGGGTTCCATCCAAAGTTCCACATCGGATCAGGGATGTTGGGAAAGCGTCCCGGGAACATGGCACAAGTGTCAGGTCAAAACCGAAAAAACAGTTCAACATGTGATGCATCCACATTATCGTGCACATTCCCCTTGTTGAGGCTCAATGGCCAAGATTCAAGTCAACCCTGTGGACGGCTTAGGCATTCAACCCCTGAATTACGTCTGAATTACGTGCACAATTGAACCTCACCAACGACCAAAAAAGGGAAGAGTCACCATACCTGCAAGCATGTCCTGATACCTGGAATCCTCATGTTGCAATTGTCTGTCAAGCTCTCGAGCATCAGTGAAACAGAAAAAGATGGTGTTGTCGCAGCTTTCAGCTATGCAGAGCAGGGTGAAATGCGAAAAAAGGAGAGGCCCAGTACTGCGGCAAGCTGTTTCAACACACACTTGACGATCGACAGGTAAAACCTTGAAGTAAGGCCAACTGTTTCACTTTACTTAGACGAATTACTAATTCAAAAGTGTAAATTCAGACATCAGGTCGTTGCATCCACACTTTGCTTAGACAAGCATTCCCCGAGCCCGAGTGGTTCATGCCACCTTGGCGAATCCAGCATGAACCACACACTTGCTCAGAACAATCTTTGCGAATTCTGATGTGGAATGCATCGTACGTGCAACACACAGTCCAATAAAACCTGACAGGAGAGAAATATTGACACGATCAGGGAAAGATCGAATAGGAATTCCTGTTTAGCCTCAGTTAGAAGCAACTGTTCCATCTGAAATAGTCGGCAGAAATTCAGATTGCGAAAACCGTGCGAACGAGGAAAATGAAAACAAATGGTTTGAAAACGGCATGGTGGTTCTTGGGTTAGCCACGTCCCATGACAGTCAAAATGTTTCAAAACGAGTGCAGGTACGTCCAGGTGATCAGCCTGGATATCCTAAGGACGCCAAAGAGAGCTTCGTTGGGCACAGCTCTATGGGCCTTCTGTGCCCCCCTGCAATGTGTTGTTTTGAAAATTAAATCCATGAAAACC